>Ga0214921_10008362_pt1 | contig 13438 bp, 13 predicted proteins | sample LL1505_MetaG_FD_177992 | JGI IMG/M metagenome (GOLD analysis project Ga0214921, IMG submission 177992) | Freshwater microbial communities from Lake Lanier, Atlanta, Georgia, United States - LL-1505 | ecosystem: Environmental > Aquatic > Freshwater > Lake | place: USA: Georgia | collected... | reverse complement strand
TTTTAAATGGGGACATGCCACTTATTAAGTCATCACTTTTAAATAAAATTATATCTGGAAAAATAAATAGTTTAGTTGTTACGGATTTAGAAAATCCTACTGGTTATGGACGTATTTTATATAATAAAGAATTAAATAATAAATTTATAGGTATTCGAGAAGAAAAAGACTGTAATGAAGAAGAAAGATTAATAAAAACTGTAAATGTAGGTATATATTATTTTAATGCAGGAATTTTAAAAGAATATATACCAATGATTGATAATGATAATATTCAAAATGAGTATTATTTAACAGATATTGTTAAAGTTATTTATAATAATTCGAATAAAGATGATAAAGTGAATGATACATTAGATGATACATTAGATGATACTATAAATAACAACATATCAAATAATGAATCTATTAAAAACATTGAATTACATACATATTTATTAAATAATGATGAAAAATATCAAGTATTAGGTGTTAATACTAAAGAAGAATTAGAAGAATTGGAAAAAAAATATTAAATGTATTTTGCCATTTGAATACCTCTTTTTTCTAAATTTGCATTATTATAAAATTGTTCTAAATCATCATTACAATACAGTGTTATTTTATAACAATTATTGGATTTTGCTTCATTAAAAAGATAATTTAATAATATCTTTCCATATCCTTTACCACGGTAATCTGAATGTATACATACATCTTCAATATGTGCCAATTTACATATATTATGAATAAATTTATATTCATATAATATTGTTGCAGTTCCAACTAAAACACCATTTAAATCAATAACCCATATATTACTATTTTGACGTTTAATTAATTTTAATGTTTCTATAAAAGAATCTTTTGTAAAAGTTGTTTCACGAAACATATTTATTAAATTATAATATCTATCATAATCATTTTCATTGAGTTTTCTAATTTCAAATTCTGTATTTGGTGACATTATTATAAATGTATAATTAAAAATATTTTTTAAATATACTTAAAAAATGTATTTTTAATACTTAAAAATGTATTATTTATTTTTTATAAAAATATTATATTTAAATATAATATAAATGGATATTACAAAAACTACTAAAGATTTACTTACTTATGAAATACCATATTTTGTCAAGGGCATTATATTATTAATTGTAACAGTAATTATTGCAAAGATTATTCAATTAAAAATATCTTATGTAAAAGCGTCATTTGATAAAAATAAAAAAGATGGAAATACTGAATATAATAATAAATTAATTATGATAACAATCGGTAATATAGTCTATTGGTTAATAATAATATTTGGAGTAATACTATCTCTTAAATATTTTGGAATTGATGTATCAAGTCTTTTAGTTGTTCTTGGAACAGTTGGATTAGCATTAGGTTTAGCCATGCAAAATACATTAACTGAAATGATATCGGGAATTATGATATTACTACTTAATTATTATGACCTTGGCGATTTAATTTCAATTCAAGTCGGTAGTGAAAACATTTTTGGAAAAGTTGAACATTTTGATTTATTTGGAACAATGATTAAAGATAGTGATAGAAGAATACATCGAGTTTCAAATACATCTATTGTTAAAAGTCATTTAATTAATTATTATAAAAATAAAGAAGTAAGTGTTGGAATTGAAGTTTCAATTTCTAATAATAATACTACTATAGATATAAATAGTTTACTTGATACACTAAAAGATACTGTTGAAGTAGAGTTATCTAATTATATAACAGATAAAGAACTAATTAGTGTTTTTATATCAGATATGAGTAAAACTGGTACACAAATATATGTACGTATACCAGTAGAATCTGAAAATTTCTTGCCAGCAAGAAGTCAAACCAGAAAAGTTATACGTGAATTCTGTAACAAAAATTCATTATTATTATTAGATAATTTTTATCAATCAAATAGAACAACAAATTATTATTCTTCATAATTTACTTTTAATGTATAAAACTATATCCAAATGTATACGATGATTTTTTTTATCAAGATAATTTATAAATGAAAGATAGGTAATTTCATCCATTACAATATTATTAGTTTTCATTTCTAAAAAATCATTTATTGATTCTTTAATATTTGTAATAATATTTTTATCAATATCTGCATGAATAATATACTTCATTATATTATTTAATTTTGAACATCTTTCATTCCTATCTCTTAATAATCTTTCATTTTCTATTCTTTCATTTTCTTCAAATGCTCTTTTTAGGTCTCTTTCAAATATAATATCTTCTAAATCAGTATTATAATTTACACTCTCATTTATTGCTTTTATTAAATCATTTTCTTCATTATTTTCTTCAATATCACTGAATTTTAAATCATTCGAAACATTATTATTAATTATTTTTTTATAATAATTATCAGGATATGGTGATGTATCAATAAGTTTTTCTATATATGTTTCATCAGGTGGTCTAACATCAGTATGTGATATTTTAATACTTTCATTTAATGCATCTATCATTTCAGAATCTATATAATCATCTATAATAGAGACATCATCATGTTCATTTTTTATAAAATTAGAATTATTCATTATATATTATATTATTTTTAACTTTTTTATATTTCTTTATATAATATAAATTTAATAAAAAATATTATAAAATATTTAATAAATTTAATAATAATAAATATATAACATATTATATTATTATAATAATTTTATAAAATTATATTATAAAGAAAATGAATTCAGATAAAAAGAATATAAATTTAGATAAAAAGAATATAAATATATATTCAGATTCAAATGATAAAAATATTATAAAACCCGATATAAATCCTGATATAAATAATTTTGAATATAGCGACCTTATAAAAAATTCATTTCAAATAACATATGTTTTATTGATTACAACTGCAACAATAACAATTATTGAGGCATTACGAACCAATAATGCTGAAGTTAGACATATATTAAATTTAGAAACATGTATATCAATTATTGCTGGTTATTTTTATTCATTATTTATAATTAAAGTCGAAGATTATAAATCACCATCATTTAATTGGAATACAATAACACGTATTAGATATATTGACTGGTCTATAACAACACCATTAATGTTGTTGGTACTTTGTTTAGTTCTTTCAATGCATTCAAATAAAAAAGTTAATCTATTTACGTTTATAATAATTGTAATATTGAATTATACGATGTTGTATTTAGGATATATTGGAGAAACTGGTGCAATAAGTAGAATTTCATCATGTATATTGGGATTTATTGCATTTTTTGCTATGTTTTATATAATTTTTATATGTTATGTTCATAGTGACAGTAATGGAAAAAAATATAATATGGCAAATTATGTTTTATTTACATTATATATTTTAATATGGTCATTATATGGTGTAGTATTTATGTTTCCGGAAGAGACAAAAAATACTGTTACAAATTTTTTGGATTTAACAGCAAAATGCTTAATAGGATTAGGATTATGGGCGTATTATACAGAAGTATTAACAATATAATTTATATTAATTATTTTTTATATTACTTTTTATTATATAATATTTTTATTATATAATAATTTATTTAAAATAAATATTTATTTTGTTTATTGTAATAAATTGTAATATATTGTGATAAATTGTAATATATTGTAACTAAATTATAATAAAAATTATATATAATTAAACGGTTTCAATAGATTCCTGTGGAATAATTTCATCATCATCATTATTCTTAGTGTCAGATTCATTACTTGTTTGTTTAATACCACCTCTATTTGAATGTGTTTTAGGTTTAAATTTTAATCGAGATTCATTATATTTAATATAATTTTCTAAATAATTACTCTTTGTAACTTTTATTAGTTTATACCATTGTTCTGGATATAAAACAATAGGAAGTTTTGTTATTCCATATAATGCTAATGATCCCGATGATGTAACTTTACAATATGGGCGTGTTGGAGAACTCTCCTTTAATTGTATTTTATTCATTGCATCATTAATAGATATTTTTTCAGTTTTTAATTCGTTTAGTATAGTAGATAATTGACTATAAGCTGAAATATTTTGTTTCTTTTGTTCTGTCATAGTATATTTTAGTTATATAAATCTATATTATTATTTCTTTAAGTAAATTAAAAAAACAATAATTTTTTAAAAAATTTAAATATTTGACTTAAAAAATTATTAACAAAATATAATAGCTAATAATGAATAAGGATGAAAATTTAGTTAATTTTCCATTTTTAAATGAAAAATATATTATATTATACAACGATATTTATAATAAAGCAGAATATTTATATGAAAAATATAATTGTATTATTGTAATATTTTTATCAAAAAATAATGATAAAAAGTATAAAAATTATGAATATCCAAATCCTATTTTAGAAATATATATTGATGATTATATTGAAGAATTATTAATAAAATATTCATATTGTGTAATTGATATAAATGAATATATATTATCAACTAATTTAATAAGTTATTTAAATAAATATAATAAATTAATAATAACTGATATTAATGAATTAGATGAATTTATAAATAATGAAAATAGTAATATTAATATGGAAAATATAATTAATACTTTAATACATAATTATACGGAAAGATATAATAATCAAAATAGTAATATGAAAAGTAGAATAGAAATAGAAAAAATAAAGAATAATAATATCACATTAAATTATAAAAAAATAAATTATATCCAATATGATATTTTTAAAATAAATATAATGGTATATTATTTAAAAAATGAATTAGAAATAATTAATATTATTCAAAAAAAATGTATATATGAAAATATTAAGAATAAATATGTTGAAAAAATACATATTTTTGGTAAGGATATTAAAAATGAAATTGTAGAAAATACTGAAAATATTATTTTTTATGAAACTGATAAATATTTATCATTTAAAGATTTAAAAGATTATGCTAATGAAAATTTGAATGGAAAAATTATATGTATATTACGAGGAGATATTATATTATTAAATAATCATGAATTGGAAAATTTAGATACAGAATTAGATACAGAATTAAATATTAAAAGTAAAAATATTTATACTTTATCAAGATATGATAGATTATTAAATGGAAATATTGTGAAGTATGATAAATTAAATAAAATATTATTTAGTACAGAACATGATGCATGGATATTTAAAAGTCCGTTAGAAATTAATGAAGAAGATAATATAATATTAGAAAAATCATATATTAATGATAAATACAGCGAGTTATATTTTAATGGTGTTTTAAACAAAAATAATTATAATCTGATAAATAATAACAATAAATATAAAATCATGCGTATTTTATGTGAAAATAATTTAGATAGTCGTCCATTATTAACAAATAATATTAATAAAAACACACTAATTGAAACAGTTGAATATTTAAAATTAGTGCCAGATAGTTCAATAAATAATGTTTCAATCGAAAATATGTTAAAAGTTTTTAATATAGACGATGATGAGATATATTTAATTAAATGTTATCTTTTTAATAAATATTTTAAAAAGAATATAATTAATGAACTAATATATTGAAATAATCTAAAAATATATATCGAAATAATCTAAAAATATATTGTAAAAATAAATTATATATTATAATAATATAATATATTTCAATCAAAATGAAATTTAATAATATAAAATTAGACAAGAAGAAAATAATTAAAATTATTATTGTAATTATATCAATAATATTTTTTATATTATTAATTTATTATTTTATGACAGTGTCAAACAAATTGATAGGATTTCGTGTAATAAAAGATTATGGACCATTGAATAAAGATGGTATTCCAAATTTTGATGAATTAAAGGATAAATATAAAATTGAAAATTGTGAACAAGTATGTAAACAAGAATTTTGTGACGAGTATCATATACAAAAAATAAAATATGATTTATGTAAAGATTGTAAAAGCCGTGGAGAATGTTATGACCAATATAAAGGTATATGTATTCCATGTAAAAATACACATAGTTGTGAAGAACTATTTGGATGTAATGGAGATAAACCACCTATTAATCCGATTGACAATTATTGTACAAGATGTTGGATAGGAACAGATTTTGAACCAATTATGAGTGAAGATACATTATTTTTATATTCAAGTTCTGTTACAAATTCTAGCTCGCGATCAAGTGCTGTTACAAGTTCAAAAACAGATAAATATAGGAGTAGTTCAAAGATTGATACTGAAGAAGAATCAAATAATTATTCAAGTCGTGTAAAAAGTTTGTATTTTCAGGAAGAAGAAGAACCGACTAATTATTCAAGTCGTGTAAAAAGTTTGTATTTTCAGGAAGAAGAAGAACCGACTAATTATTCAAGTCGTGTAAAAAGTTTGTATTTTCAGGAAGAAGAACCTACTAATTATTCAAGTCGTGTAAAAAGTTAATATTGTCCAATAAAAAATAATTACATTAGATAAAATATTTTAAATCTAAAAACTATAATATTTTTAGATTTGCATATAAAATTTATATAAATTTTATATAAATTGTATATAAATTGTATATAAATTATATATAAATTATATATATAAATTATATATATAAATTATATATATAAATTATATAACATAGTAATGATTTATGAAATAATGATTATACTAATGATAATATTGTTAATTTTACTATATTATAGTAATTATTTTTTTGAATATTATAGTAATAAAAATGATAATAATACTGTTAATATAGATAAATACAAATATATTATGCTTAATAATAATAAAAAAAATTTATATAAAGTTGGATTATCTAAAAATATTAATATATATCATGATGATTGTAATGAAAAATGTGATGCAACTAAATGTACAGCATTGAATGAAAGAAATAAATCTTTAAATAAATGTATAGAATGTAATAGTAAAAAATACAAATGTTATAAAAATGATATTGGTTCAATTACAGGTGGAAGTTGTGAAGATTGTAATATTGAAAATATTGAGGATAAAATAAATTGTTTTTCAACCGAAAATTATGGTTGTCCATCTCCAAATAATTTAAATGATATTAATGGTATTAGACCATATTATATACAATTATCCGATAATAGCCCTGTTTCACAATATGATCAAAAATGTGTATTTTGTAATAATGTTTTAGATAATTTATAAAAAAAATAAAACACTAAATAAATATAAATAGAATTAAATATATATATTTAGTTAAATATATTATGAAATCAAAAGTCATTTATAATGAGTATATTAAAACATTTGAAATTGATATTAATAAAAAATTAGGTCTTATACAACAAGAATTATTAGAAAAATGTATGTTAATTATATATAATATTGAACATACTGAAATTAAAATAAATAATTCAAATGAATCATATATCATTGGAAGTAATGAAATTAGTTTTAATATTACACTATCTGATTTTTTAAATAATATTAAAAAAAAAGATACTGATATTGAAAGTATAATAATATATGATAGAAAGCGTGATTTAAATGGCAATGTTATAAAAAATAATATAATAATTGATAAATATATAATATGGCAAAATGATTATGAAAATAATATTTTTAATTTAAATAATTTAAATAATTTAAATAATTCAAATAATTCAAATAGAATTGTATATAGAGAACAAGAACCTTTATATGGAACTTCAAATAGACATATTATAAGATATCCATTAAATTCACTATTATCAAATATGTTAAATATTTCATATAATATTAATAATAATAATAATAATAATAATAATAATAATAATAATAATAATTTATTTAATAATTCAAATAATAATTTATTTAATAATTCAAATAATAATTTATTTAACAATTCAAATAATATTAATAACGAAACATCTGTTGATAATCAAATTATTAACAGTGAAATAGATAATAACACGCAGAATGATACAATTAATGAAGTAACTGATGAAATACCCAGCGTAACAACTAATGTACCAACCGATGAAAGAAATAATGAACCAAATAATAATGAATATATTGAATTTATAAATAATAATAGAGAGACTGATTATATTAATACTGTTTATAATAACTTATTTTTTAATATAATAAATTATCCTAATATTAATGGTTTAGATTTAGACCAAAATGAATTTAATTATCATGATATTAATACTTCAAATTTAGACAATGATGAAGATGAAAATGAAAATCACAATGAAGATGTGAACAATACAAATTCAGAATTAGATGATTCAAATTTAGATAATACTGAAATTAATAATTCAAATGTAAATAATACTACTGAAATAAATAGTTCTCCATACAGAAGATATTTTAATAATAATATATTTAGTAATGAACGTACGAATCATTATTTTAATAATAATTTAATTAATAACCGCCCAGTAATAGATAATTTTATAAATATATTTGAAACAATATCTCGTAATATGAATAATATACCATATAATAATGTAAATAATATTTCAACAAATATAGTATATGACGATGTTAAAATAGTATTAACTGAAGATGAATTTAATAATTTAGAAATATTTGAATATAATATATCAAATTTATGTAAATGTGAGAATGATAATGAAAATAGTAATGAAAATAATAAAGATAATGAAAATAATATTATACAAAAAGAATGTTTAATATGTACGGAATATTTTGAGGGGGGTGAAATTTTAAAAAAATTAAATTGTAATCATGTATTTCATATAGATTGTATAAAATCATGGTTATGTGAAGAGAGTAAAAAATGTCCTATATGTAGAGTTGATGCAGGTATTGGTAAAATAAAATAAATATAATTTATTAAAAAAATATTGACTTAAAACAATATTTATAATATAACTATATGATGACTGAATTAAAATACATAGATGATGTTATAACGAATATAAATAACATTAGACAAAGTGAATTTAAAAAATATAATTTTCACTATGATGATAAAATTATTGAAAAAAAACAATTAAATGAAAATACAATGGAGTATAAAAATTTTAAGAATATTATTGTTAAAAAAGCGAAAGTTGAAAAGCTAAAGCCCGGAAATATATGTAAAAAAGAATATGAAAATACTGAGAATGATATTGATATTTTAGAAGATGATATTTTTATGTCGGATGAAAAAAATGATAATATAAAGTTAGATTTTGATAAACTTACGATTGAAGAAAAAATGAATATGATAAATGAATATTTAAATCGGAAAAATATAATATTGGATGAATCTAATATGAAAAAAATAGAAGATTTAGTAAATGACAGTAATAGTCAATTAAAAAAATATATTAATATATCAAAAATGTATCAACATGTTATTAAAATAAGTTTTATAAAAAAACATGAAAATGGAACATATGATGTTGAAATAAATAATGATAAACAAAAGAAGAGAAATAAAAAATTTTTTATTATTAAATAAAAATAATATGATTTTTATTAAAAATATAATATTATATATTTATAGATGAGTAAAAATATAATAAAAAATTATGGTTCATTTATTATCTATATAATAATTATATTACTATTATGCAGTGTTATATTTACATTATATTTTAAAAATAATGTTAAAAATAACAATGAAATTGATGAAACATACTATTTAAATAATAAAAATAATGAAAATAATGACCCTGCAAATGATGTTATTTTAAATATACCAAATTATCAAGATGAAAATATAACACAATTTAATTTTAATAGATTATTTAAAACTCTAAAAAATATAAATAATGAGAAAAAAACATTAAATGATATAAAAAATAATACAAGTAATTATAATTTTTATACACAATCAACAACACAAGATAAACTTAGAATGAATTTATCAATTATATCAAAATATGTATTATTATTATTAAACAATGATGGATATTATGATTTTAGCGTAACAAATTTTGGCGATGTTGAAGTATGGATTGATAGAGTTGGAAATGAGGAGATTAAATATGAATTATTTTTATGGGATAAAAAGAATTATTTTGAAATAAAATTAAAGGTTCATATATTAAAATTTATTGAAAAAGATGAGATGGAAAAGTATGGAATCAAGGACAGACATTATATATTTAATTATTATAATATTGGTTTTCCGCATGAAGACCAGATAATACCACTTCCAGAAGAGATATCTGTATCAGGTCGTTTTGATTTAGGAACTTCTACAATTAAACCAAACGATCCAAGTAAAATAAGATTTTTATATATAAATAGCATAAATGTTCAAAATTCTACACTAATAGTTGATTATGAAAAGGATAAATATCCATTCAATAAATTAGAGGTTGGAGATAAAGGGTTTTCAGGAGTAAATGATTCTACGTTAGAATATATTGGTTTAAATAAAAATGCAAAAAAAGATGATCCGTATGTAGCTTTTGGTAGAGAATATAATAAATGGCCTAAATTGTATGAAGAACCCGATTATATTGCACAATTTCCAGCAAAAAATCCACCAAAACATTGGGATGATAGTGGTATATATTATTACGGTAAAGGTGATGGAGAAGCACTTGATGAAACAAAATGTTTAAATACAGAAACAGGTGTAGCATGGTCTGCAGAAAAGATGCCATTACAACCACAATACTGGCCTACATTAGCCACATTACCCAGAAATTGTGGATTATATAATGACTTGTTTGATCTATCTAAAGGACCCGTTGGAGGTAATACTTTTATTGGTGGCGGTAAAAAATAATTGTATTTTAAAATATATTTTAAAATGTATTTTATTATGTATTTTCCGATTGAAAATAATAATAATAATAATAATATTATAATTATAAAAGAATTTTATAACATTAAAACAACCAAAAACTTATACCCATCCTTTCCATGTTCCCATATATTTATGTGTTGCATAATCACCAAAAGTTTGTGATTCTGGATGTTCTAATATTTTAACAGTATCAATATTATCATAATCATAATATAACTGTGTAACATAATCAGGTCCAGTTGTATCATAAACATAATCTAAGTCTTTTTTATCATCAAGTGTATTATATCTATCTATTATAATATCAATATTATTATGTATATTATCAATTAAAATCTTAATAAATTCATTATTTTTTTTAGCTGCGAATGCATATTGACCAACAAAAAAGGTTCTATTTTCATCACAGTATGGTGTAAAACGTGGATGAAAACACATTGGACCTCCAAGATTAGTATCAATGCCAAAAATGGAATCATATTTTAATAATGGATCCAATGATTTAAAACATTCAATATCTAAATCAAAATAAAAGCCTCCATAATGATATACTGCAATATATCTAAAAAAATCTATTTTTTGAATAGTTACAGGTAATTTTAAAAATGTTTCATAATAATCAGGATAATATTCTTTTAAAAAGTTTTCTATATCATTATCAGTAAAAAATAAATATTCATATGTAGGATTATTATTGACTATAGATAATATTAGTTCTTTATATCTATCAGGAATAATATCATTTTTCCATGTTTGAATAATAATTTTTGGTATAGTGGTATTATTATCAAATCTTTCATTTAAATTATTCTTTAATAAATTATTAATAATATAAAAAATAATTAAGACTATTATGATTATAATTAAATGTATATATGTTTGATTCATTTTATTTAATATAATATTTATTTAGATAAATTTTATAAAAATCATTATTATAAAATTTATATAAATATTTTATGTTTTATAAATTATTTTTAACCCTTTACATAAATAATATTTAAAATCGTGCGCATGGTGTACGATTCTTTAAGTAGTATTATAAAATGTTTATGTAAAGAGTTAAATAACTATTTAAAAATACTATATATTTTGAATATGTTATAATAGTTTATAAAAGATTTATTATTTTAATTAAATAAAGATGATTTAATAGTTGGTTTTTCCTTTTTAATTTTTATTTCTTTTAATTCATTCGAATTATTTTCATTAAACATCGTATTTGATAAATTTGTTACATTAGTTAAATCACTTACATCAAATAATGATTTACCATATGTTTTTACAGAAAAATCATCATCGTCTTCTATATCAGAATTAGACGAACTAAAAGTTGTTTTATCTTCTGTAGTTGAAGAAACAAAACTAAAAGTATCATCTAATGAAATAAATTCTCTTATATTTTTCTGTTTTTTATCAATTTTTTTACGTTCAAGTTCTTTTTTTTTTAATTCACGTTTTTCATCTCGGTCTACCTTCTTAATAGCCTTTTTTATAGAAATATCCTGAGTTAATCGATCAATGCCAAGTTCTCTATATTTTAAAACCAGATTCCAAAAATCTTCTAAAATAGGTTTTGACTCTTGAAACCATGTATGATTACGATAAATTGGAATACATGATACTTCTTCTAAATACCAATATGAAAAACAAGACAATTCTATATCACCGTCATATGAGATATTATTCTCTATATCTGTTTCTTTTTTTGATTCATATTTAGATATTATCATATTTTTCCATTCATTTATTTCATCACCAATGATATTAACAGGTGAATATTCATAAAATCTTTTTTTATTGGGGTCAGACTTTTTATATAATTCAGCCAAAATACCTTTTTCATTACCAAATTTATTATATTTAGTATCTCCTTCAAAATTATCATTTATATAATCTGTTTCATTTTGATACTCTTTAATTAAACATTCCAGAAAATCACATCTATCCAAATCACATACTTCTAATTGTCCTTGAACTTGACACAAATAATACGATGGTGGAATACCAGTTATTTTTCTACGAGTAGGGCATTTTATTTCTAACATTACTCCATCTGGAGTAATTCCATCGGGTGATGCGCCCAAAAATGGTATAAATGGATGACGAATACAGCCAAAATCTAATACTTCAACCTTATTACGATATTTATATATTAAAACTGCGACATCTTCATACTTATTACCCCAATCCATTGCATCTATTGAACTTTTAGGAAATACTTTTTCTTTACCGCATTTTACAAGTAATACTTCAGTACCATCATCATAATGATTTTCTCCTAAAACAGCTCCCCAATCACTCGCCGTCAACATAGTATCGCGCATTCTGTACCATTCTGTTGATTTTTGAGGAGGTTGTTCTATTTTACTTAATTCAATAACTTTATCCTGTAAATATTTTCTTTTTAAAGAACCTACTTGTGGCAAATCTTTATCATAATTGAAAATAAGATTTAATTTTCGGTCATTATTTTCTTCATTGTTTATTTCATTATTTATGAATTTATTCATTTTTAATAGTATTAACAGTTATATTATGAATAATACACGATTATTTTAAATAGATATGTAAAATAATCAATTTTTAATAAATTAAGTAAATCTATAGATTATTATAAAAAATTGATAACAATAACTTCCTATTATATATAAAATATATAATTAAGTGGTAGAATAATTAAAATTATAAATTTTAATTATTTTTAAAAAATATATTTTATATTTAATGAATAAATTTCTTTTAGAATTAATTAAATTTT
>Ga0214921_10008361_pt1 | contig 13438 bp, 12 predicted proteins | sample LL1505_MetaG_FD_177992 | JGI IMG/M metagenome (GOLD analysis project Ga0214921, IMG submission 177992) | Freshwater microbial communities from Lake Lanier, Atlanta, Georgia, United States - LL-1505 | ecosystem: Environmental > Aquatic > Freshwater > Lake | place: USA: Georgia | collected... | reverse complement strand
TGAAGTTGTGGGTAGGCCTCAAAGTGATTTGGCTTGAAATAATCAGTCCACAACACCCATAGGTGATGCTTAACTAGTTCAGAGCGTTCTTCTTTGATTGCAACTGCACGTGATTTAAAGTCTGGATCACTGCTAGCAGCATATTTTTCCATACATGCTTTCACAGACTGTGCCTCAATTTTGGCTTGTGCTGGATCATAAACGCCGCATGGCAGATCGCAGTGAGCAAAGACAGTTTGCTTTGGCTTGATGATTTCAATTAAAGATTTAAGCATTTCTCTCCTTGGTTTATTTAAAACTTTTTACTTAGTGGGAGAATACTCCCATGTTTGGATTGAGCAGGGTAGTAGTAGAAGGTAATTCAATGTCGCCCGCCTATAACCAGGGTGATTGGTTAATAATCCGCAGATTAAGTGGCCAGGAACACAGATTAAAAATTGGAAAGCTCTACCTGATAGCCGACCCAAATAGACCTGGCGTTAAGTTATTAAAACGATTAACACAAACGCGAATAGAGCATGGTGTGATTAGGTTTTGGGTAGAAGGCGATAACCCAGCAAGTACTGATTCTAGAAATTGGGGCTGGCTTGAATCTTCGCAAATATTAGGAAAAGTATTGCTGCGGTATAAAAAAGGTGGTTAACGGGTAAAGGCTTCAGTCATTAAAGCCTTCTCTTCTTCCTCATGCAGGTGATGGTTTCCGGTGGCAGGGCTTGCAGTTGCTCTTCTTGAAACTCTTCGCAAATTTCTACCAGCTAATTCATCATGAGCAACAAAGGCTTCAGCTACAGCTAGAGCAACAAATGGCCAAGGACCTTGGTTGGCAGGTTCATCTTGTACCCATAGCAAAGTTGCATTTGGATGAAGTTTCGCTTGAGCAATTATTTCATCAACTGGCAGCGGATAAAGCTGTTCAATTCTGACAATTGCAGTTGAGAACTCATTTAATTTTTCCCGCTCGGCAATTAAGTCGTAGTAAACCTTTCCAGAGGTGAAAATTAAACGTGTTGCATTTTGTACTTTCGCATCGGCAATTAATGGTTTAAATGTGCCAGTTGTAAAATCAGCTAATCCGCTTGCAGCAGCTTTTAAGCGCAGCATTGATTTTGGTTCAAAAACAACTAGAGGTCTTCTTGCTGGATTTTTCATGTGCCATCTAAGCAGGTGGAAATATGAAGCAGGAGTTGATGGCTGCGCTACTGTCATGTTTTGCTCGGCACATAATGTTAAAAATCTTTCAATTCGACCTGATGAGTGGTCAGGTCCTTGACCTTCATATCCATGTGGCAACAAGAGCACCACAGATGATCGCTCACCCCATTTTTGTAAAGCAGATGAGATAAATTCATCAACAATAGTTTGTGCACCATTTGCAAAATCTCCAAATTGCGCTTCCCAAATAACTAAAGCGTTATCGCGCTCTACGGAGTAGCCATACTCAAATCCCATCACCGCATACTCAGAAAGGAGTGAATCATAGATATGGAATTGATTTGGATCTTTAACCAATGACCTGAGTGGGAAAAGATCTGCGCCAGTTTCTTTATCAACTACTACTGCGTGGCGATTGCTAAATGTTCCTCTTCTAACATCTTGACCACTCATTCTGATTGGATGGCCTTCAAGAAGTAATGAACCAAATGCAAACATTTCACCAGCCGCCCAATCAACTGTGCCCTCAGCAAGCATTTCAGTGCGCTTTAATAACTGAGGCAACAATTTTGGATGAACTGTGAAATCCTTTGGAATATCACCTTGGGTTGCGGCAATCTTCTTTAGATCAGCTTCACTGACCGCAGTGTTCACACCCTCTGGTGCTGGGACAACTGGCGCTTTCCAATTTGGATCACTTGCCGGTTCCGTATTATGAACTGCAGTAAATACACCCTCGAGTTGTTGCTGGTAATCACGCAACACCTCTTCAGCCTCTTCAACAGTTATATCACCGCGGCCAATCAACGCTTCGGTGTAGAGCTTTCTGGTTGATCGCTTGGCATCTACTAATTTATACATCAATGGTTGGGTAAAGCTTGGCTCATCACCTTCATTGTGACCACGTCTGCGGTAGCAGATCATGTCAATTACAACATCTTTATTAAATTCTTGACGATACTCAAATGCCAATCTGGCAACACGAACACATGCTTCTGGATCATCTCCGTTAACATGAAAGACTGGTGCCTGAATCATCTTGGCAATATCGGTTGAATATGTTGATGATCGCGCCGCATGTGGTGAGGTTGTAAATCCAACCTGGTTATTAACCACGATATGTATGGTGCCACCTGTGCGGTAACCCTTTAATAAGGAAAGTGAGAGAGTTTCAGAGACCACACCTTGACCTGCAAATGCTGCATCGCCATGTAAAAGTATTGGTAGAACTGGATAAGAGGCTTGTTCATCAACTGAAAAATCACCAGCAGCTGCTCTTAATTTATCTTGCTTTGCTCGAACAATTCCTTCCAACACTGGATTAACCGCTTCAAGGTGAGATGGATTAGCAGCTAAGTAAATCTTGGTAGTAGCTCCGCTTTCTGCGGTGAATACTCCCTTTGTTCCAAGGTGGTACTTAACATCGCCTGAGCCATGTACCTCATTGTCATGGTAATTACCTTCAAACTCTTGAAATATCTGGCCATAAGATTTTCCTGCAATATTTGCTAAAACATTTAATCGACCACGATGGGGCATACCAATGCAGACCTCATCTAATTTACTCTCCGCCGCAGAGGAAATCATGGCATCTAGGAGTGGGATTACTGACTCACCGCCTTCTAGTGAGAATCGCTTTTGACCAACATACTTAGTTTGTAAAAATGATTCAAAAGCCTCTGCTGAATTTAATTTTCTTAAAATTCGGAGTTGTTCCTCGCGGGCAGTTCTGGGGGCGCCAACCTCAATCCGCTCTTGAATCCACTTTCGCTCCAATGGATTGGCTATATACATATATTCAACACCGATAGTTCGACAATATGAATCACGAAGAATTCCTAAAATTCTGCGAAGCTTCATTGTTGGCTTGCCACCAAAGCCATCAGTTGCAAACTCGCGATCAAGATCCCAAAGTGAAAGACCGTGTGTTACTACATCTAAATCTGGGTGTGATCTTTGAACGTAAGCCAACGGCTCAACATCTGCCATTAAATGGCCGGTTGTTCGATAGGCATCGATTAATTTTTGAACTCTAGCGGTCTTACTTGCCTCATCAGCCTTCGCATCTTGCATATCAACAACCCAGCGAATAGGCACATAAGGAATTCGAAGTGCTTCAAAAATTTCATCATAGAAGTTTTCTTCACCGAGTAATATTTGATGAATTCGGCGTAAAAAGTCGCCAGATTGCGCACCTTGAATAATTCGATGATCGTACGTGCTAGTTAAAGTAACAACTTTACTGATTCCAAGATCTGCCAATGTTTGTTCATTTGCGCCCTGAAACTCTGCTGGGTAATCCAGCGCACCAACTCCAAGAATTGTGCCTTGGCCTTGTACTAAGCGCGGCACTGAATGAACTGTGCCAATAGTTCCTGGATTAGTTAGTGAAATGGTTGTACCGGCAAAATCTTCAACTGTTAAGGAGCCAGCACGCGCTTTTCTAACTGTTTCTTCATAAGCTGACCAGAATTGTGCAAAATCTAACTCTTCACAGCCTTTAATTGATGGCACAAGTAATTGGCGAGATCCATCTGGTTTGGCTAAATCAATGGCAATGCCTAAATTAATATGTTCAGGGTGTCCTATTGCTGGCTTGCCCTCTTGCTCTGTGAAAAATGCATTCATCTCTGGCATCGCCCGGATTGCTTTGATCATGGCATAACCAATTAAATGGGTAAATGAAACTTTGCCACCACGGCCTCGTTTTAAATGATTATTAATTACAGTTCGATTATCAATCATAAGTTTTGCCGGAACTGCGCGAACACTTGTTGCCGTTGGAACAGTTAATGAACCTTCCATCGATTGCACAACTCTGGCTGCCACACCACGCAATGGCTCAACGGAGGCAGCACCTGGTGTAACTAAGGTTGGAATTGGTTTAACAATTGGATCGGCTGGTTTAAATGTTGTACTTGCAGCGACTACTGGCTCAACTTTTTCAACAACTGGGGCAACTACAACCTGCGGTGTTACAACCGCTGCAGCAGGAGTTGATTTAGCTAATTGTGATTTTGGAATAGGTGGCGTGCCAGGTTTAGTAGCTGGCGTAGATGAAATAACTGTGCCATTTAAAGATGAATTGCCTTTGAAATCTGCGAAGAAATCCCACCAGGCTTTATCAACTGAAGATGGATCACTCTGGTAGCGCTCATACATCTCTTGCACTAACCACTCATTAGGTCCAAAGGAGCCACCAAAGTGATTAGCGGGCGTATTAGCTCCTACTTCACTCACCTATGCACTCCCTATATTTCACCAGATTGAGATTGCTCACCTTTAGGTCAATCTTAACTGCAAGCCAGCACTGGCTAAACCCGCTGGCCCTAATAACTTAAGTGAAAGTGGCCACCAGCACATGAATAAGGGTGGCGTGTAGGTGTAAATAACGGCAAGGTTGCACCCATGAGTAATCAAGGCAAATGGGCAGTAGTTACAGGTGGCTCACGTGGGCTTGGCTATGAAACTGCCAAAGGTTTAATTGCAGCTGGCATTTTTGTTTACATAATTGGCAAAGATGAAAATCGAGTCAAAGAAAGTGGTGCCAAATTAGGTTGTCAATACCGAGCTGTTGATGTTGCAGATAGTGAGAAATTTCGTAAAACTTTAATTGAGATTACAGAGGATGCAAGAAGTCGAGGTTTTGATGTTTTAGATGTGTTAGTGCTTGCGCATGGTGTGATGAGTGAAAAAATGTCAAAGACATTGAAAACAACAGATGAAGAGTGGCGTAGGGTTTTAGCAATAAATTTAGATGCAGTCTTTACTGCAATTAACCAATTAGCTCCTGCTATGGCGGAGGCACGTAAGGGAAGAGTTGTTGTTTACTCAGCCTGCTTGGGCAGAATGTCAGGCCCTGGAACTCATGGTGGATTAGCACCATATCGAATAAGCAAAGCTGGTGTTAACGCATTAGTCAAAAATCTTTCCTATGAAACGGGGTTGGGCGCTCGCGGTTTTTTGGTAGATGCAATCTGTCCAAATCATTCGCGAACAGATATGGGTGGACCAGATGCCCCGCGTAGTGCGCAAGAGGGTGCCGAAACTGCTATCTGGTTAGCTACAAGAGATTTTGATCCATCAAAAGACAAGACAGGATTACTTTGGGAGGATCGACAAGTAGTTGATTGGTAATTATTCAGAATAACCAAGTGCGGCTGAAATCAAAGTGATTAGCGCCAAAATCGCTAACGGGATTCCGATTAATAAGAAATTTCCAGAGATCATGTAATAGGAAACACCTAGTGCAATTAAATTTGCCAATACTGCAGGGGCTCGACCAAATGAACGCTTCTTCTCAAAACCTACTGCGGAAAACCAAAGGCCAATAGATCCAACAAGAGCAAAAATAATCTCAGCTGACAATGCAGCCGGAGCGCTGACATCGGAAATAAAGGGTGCAATCAATAGGCAAAGCACAACGGCGAAAATAATCAGTGATTCGAATTTGAGCAGAAAAATCGCGCGAATACGAGAGTTATCCGTCGATAAGACTCTTTTCAGATCCATATTTAAATACTACCCTTTCTAACGATCATGAATAAGTATGAGAGCGTTATTGATTCTATTTTTCTCTCCAATAATGGTGAGATTGATCTATTAACTGGCGCCATTTCACCAGATCGTTTCGACCAAATTGTAAGACGCGATCTTGCAATTGCCCAACGTAATTCTGGAAATATCAGCATGATATCTACTGCAATTAACCTACCGCGGTTTTTTATAGATAACCAAACCGTAAACTCAATTGAACAACAGAGCAGGGTTGAAACAGAATTAGTGAATTTACACTTTAAATTAAAGAGTACTTTTCGCCAATCAGATTGTATTTGCCGGGTTTCAAAATTAGGGTTTTGGATACTTTTAAATGGTGCTGACAGAACAACTGCTGATCAGTTAGTAGAACGATTGTTAAATGAGTTACCTAAATTCATAACCGTAGGGATGTCTGTGTGGCAACAAGGTGAATCAATTCTTGATTGGTACAAAAGAGTCGATCAGATACATTTTAATAACAATTAGTGAGCTTTGATATTCAAGCAGTATTAATCTGTTCACAGGGGTAAAATCACCAACCAGAGTATTGTAAATAATTGGCTAATGAATGAACTTAGCAATCAGTTGGATAGTTTTGGTCCGCTTAAAGAGCTTGTATTGGATGAGAGTGTTGAAGAAATCTGGATTAACACCCCTAGCAGAGTGTTCATTGCGCGTTCAGGTTGCAGCGAGCTTACAAATCTAGTTCTATCAAAGGAGGTTGTTCATGACCTTATTGAAAGATTGCTAATTTGGGGTGGCCGCCGGCTAGATGTTAGTAATCCATTTGTTGATGCACGCCTGCCAGATGGCAGCAGATTACATGTTGCAATTCCTGAGGTCACAGCAACTCACTGGGTAGTAAATATTAGAAAACATATCAATCGCGGTAATTCACTTGAAGATTTAGTAAAAATTGGTTCAATAAATAATGAAATCTTAGAAACTTTAAACCAAGCAGTTGTTAGTGGTTTGAACATATTAGTAAGTGGCGGCACACAAGCTGGTAAAACTACTTTTCTAAGCGCATTAATTAGTCGGATACCAGTCAGCGAAAGAGTGATCACCATTGAAGAGGTATTTGAGTTAAAGCCCAAGTTGCCAGATTGGATTGCTCTACAAACTAGAACTGCAAATTTAGAGGGTGATGGTGAGATATCACTTAGAAAATTAATTAAAGAATCACTGAGAATGAGACCCAGCAGAATTATCGTCGGCGAGGTTAGGGAGGCTGAAGCACTTGATCTTCTAATTGCGCTTAATTCTGGTTTACCTGGCATGGCAACTTTGCATGCAAACTCGGCAAGAGGAGCAATCGCCAAATTACAATTACTTCCATTACTTGCTGGAGAAAATATCGCTCAGAGTTTTATCACTCCCACAATTGCAACCAGTATTGATTTAGTTGTTCAGTGCTCAATCGATACAAGTGGAAAAAGAAGAGTAGTTGAGATTGCCGCTGTTACCGGCCGGTGCGAAGGTGGAAATATTGAAGTAGAAAACTTATTTAAATGGAGTAGCCGTGGCTATGAAAAAGGTTTAGGCAATCTTTCTGGCTTATTGAAGAAGAGAAATCAATAGCACTGCCTATGAGAACTTTGCTTATATGGATGTTTCTTTCATTTCTAGTTGCGGTGATCTATTTTGTTGTTAAGAAAAATAGAGGAAAGAAAGCAGCCCAAAATCGAGCCAATGCTTGGCCAGAAGCTTTGGATTTGGTTATTTCCTCATTGCAATCAGGAGCATCGATTACTGAAAGTTTGTCTAACTTGGCAATTGTTGGGCCTAATCCACTTCGCCTAGATTTTGCAGATTTTTCCTTAAATATGGCAAGCGGCATGAAGTTTGAAATTGCTCTAAACAAATTAAAAACGAAATTTGCAGATCCAATCTCTGATCAGTTATGTGAGGCTCTCTACTTTGCTGCCAAGTTTGGTAGTAGAAACACCATCAAAGTGCTTCGCGAACTATCTGAGTATGTATCAGCAGATTTATCAGTTCGTGCTGAGATAAATACCAGATTTGGTTGGATAAAGAATTCAGCCAATTTGGCAGCTCTCGCACCCTGGCTGCTATTTCTAATCCTGCGTACCCAAACAAATGCAAAGGTTGCATATCAGCAACCATTTGGACAATTTTTGATGGTCATCGGAGTTGTGGCAACTTTAATTGCTTATTATTGGATGAGTCGAATTGCCAATTTACCAAAAGCAAAACGGATATTTATACTTTCATTGAGTGACACATGAAAAGTATTAATCTCTATATATTTATTCTGATCGCCCCAGCGTTGTTATTTTCACTGCGAATAATCTTGATAGAGGTCGCAGCTTTAATCTCGGTATCAAATTACGTTAAAGAACTGTTTTGGATAAAGAGCTTAATTGGCAAAATTACTGGAAGTGAAATCAAACAAAGTGAGATCAATGAAGAGTTAGTCAGTATTTTGCAGATGATCTCAATTATGATCTCAGCTGGAGAAAGCCCAATGATGGCTCTTAAGCATGTTGCTAATAGATCAGAAGGTCATTTACCTAAGCTGATAAGTAAGAGTTTCCAGAAATACTCAGATGGAATAAATCTAACTCAGACTTTGAATTTTATTGCTGTGGCAACTGGTTCAACACAGGTTCGAAGACTTACCAACTCAATTCAAATTGCTATCCAACGGGGCACACCAATCTTGGATGTATTGAACAATCAAGTAGTGGCATTAAATAAGCAGATAAATCTTGAGCTACTAAAAAAATCGGGTAAGAGTGAGATTGCCTTATTAATCCCAGTGGTCTTTTTGATCCTGCCTGTTTCAATAAGTTTTGCTATTTGGCCCTCGATCTATGGCTTAAACCAAGCGGGGTTTTAACGCGAAAGGTTAGACTGCAGCCATGTCTAAAGTTCTTTCATCTTTGCCGGTTGGCCAAAAAGTTGGCATTGCATTTAGTGGCGGGCTAGACACTTCAGTTGCAGTGGCATGGATGAAAAGTAAAGGTGCAATTCCTTGTACCTACACCGCCGATTTAGGTCAATACGATGAAAAAAATATTGAAACTATTCCAGATAGAGCCAAAGAGTATGGCGCTGAGATCGCACGTCTTATTGATTGCAAAGCTGCGTTAGTAGAAGAAGGTTTAGCAGCACTTGCTTGCGGTGCTTTTCATATTACAACTGCTGGTCGAGCATATTTTAATACCACACCCCTTGGACGTGCTGTGACTGGAACCTTGTTAGTCAGAGCGATGCTGGCGGACAATGTTTTGATTTGGGGAGATGGTTCAACCTATAAAGGAAATGATATTGAGCGTTTTTATCGTTATGGATTGCTAGCTAACCCGAAACTAAAAATTTATAAGCCATGGCTTGATCAGGATTTTGTTGCAGAACTTGGTGGAAGAAAAGAGATGTCAAAGTGGTTGGTAGACCACAAGTTGCCATATCGAGATTCAACGGAGAAGGCATATAGCACTGATGCAAATATTTTAGGTGCCACACATGAGGCAAAATCATTAGAGAATTTAGATTCAAATATTGAAATTGTGGAACCAATTATGGGAGTTAAGTTTTGGGATCCATCTGTGAAAATTGAAAGTGAAGATGTAACTATTGAATTTAGCCAGGGCAGGCCAACAGCGGTAAATGGCAAAGAGTTTAAGGATGCAGTGGCCTTGATCAAAGAGGTAAATGCCATTGGCGGCCGACATGGTCTTGGAATGAGTGATCAGATCGAAAACCGAATTATTGAAGCTAAAAGCCGAGGAATCTATGAAGCACCTGGCTTAGCTTTGTTGTTTATTGCGTATGAAAGATTGGTTAGTGCAATTCATAATGAAGGCACGATTGCTACTTACCATGAGCAGGGACGCAAATTGGGTCGCTTACTTTATGAAGGTCGTTGGTTTGATCCACAATCATTAATGTTGCGTCAATCATTAACCTCTTGGGTGGCATCAGCCATTACTGGAAAGGTAACCATTAGATTGCGCCGGGGCGATGATTATTCAATCATTAATACCCAAGGTAAAAATCTTTCCTATTCACCTGAGAAATTATCAATGGAGCGAACTGAGGATTCAGCCTTTGGCCCAGCGGATCGAATTGGCCAATTAACGATGCGAAATCTAGATATAGCCGATACCAGATCCAAATTAGAGTTGTATGCATCACAAGGTCAATTGGGTAGTGCTGACTTTGAACTGATAAAGGAAATTGGTAACGATAAAAAGTAGTTGATCCATAAAGTAGTATGGGATTGATGTTTCCGGGGGTCGGTGTAATTCCGAACCGGCGGTCAAAGTCCGCGACCCAAATGAAATTCATTTGGTTGACTTGGTGAAACTCCAAGACCGACAGTTAAAGTCTGGATAAAGGAACATCTAGGAGAAAACGCATGTCTATTTTGGAATGGCTATTTGAAGCTCAAATCCAATTTGGTAGTAAATCAATTACTTACCGAGAGATCATTGGTGGACTCTTAGGTCTAACCAGTGCTGTCCTTGGATTAAAAAGAAAAGTTCTGGCATGGCCAGTCGGAATTACAGGTGATGCACTTTTATTCACCGTATTTCTTGGTGCCGTGTTTTCATTTGGCGCCGATGGTGATGAAAAGACTTTTTACGGCCAAGCCGGACGTAATCTGCTTTTAATCTTTGTCAGTATTTATGGCTGGATTCGTTGGAATCAACACCGTAAATCCGGTGCTCCAGGAACTCCTGCAGTTGTCCCACGTTGGACAACCACCAAAGAGAAGATGGTATTAGTACCCGCCATCATAATTTTTTACACACTTGCATATCAATTGTTTAAATCTTTAGGTCAAACCGGAACCTGGTTAGCAGTTGATACCTGGATATTTACTGGAACCGCTTTGGCAACATTTGGTATGAGCCGTGGCTATGTTGAATTCTGGTTAGTCTGGGTTGCAGTTGATTTAGTTGGTGTGCCATTTGCATTTAGCAATGGTTATTACCCAACAGGAACTCTGTACGCAATCTACTTACCATTTGTTATCTGGGGCTTTATTTCTTGGCTAAAGATCTCAAAGAAAGAAAAAGTAAGTTCCTAACTAAAAGTAATAAAAAGGACCGAGATAATTCTCGGTCCTTTTTTAACGCTCCTGCAGCTCCTCAGGGGTTCCGTGAACACCCTTTAAGTCACCGCTTAATTTATATCCAATACCATCTCGCTGCATTGGTCTTTTTGCTTTGCTCCAGTCAGGTGGGACAACTCCAAGCACTCCTTTTTGGAAATCATCAAAAGCTTTCAAAACTTCAGATTTAGTATTCATAACAAATGGACCCATCCAGGCCACCGGTTCTTTGATTGGTAATCCACCAAGGAGTAAAACATCCATAGTTGGCGAACGTGATTCTTGGTTTAGGTCAGCAGTAATAACGATTTGATCACCATCTCGGTAAGTAACAAGCTGACCAGTTTTTATCGCATGCTTTTCATCACCAACAGTTCCAAATCCATTCAATACATAAGCCAATGCATTGTAAGAAGGGTTCCAAGGAATTCTTAATTCAGCACCCGGTTGCAAAGTTGCATGCACTAAAGTGATTGGAGTTTGCGTGGCGCCAGGACCTTTATAACCTGCAACTTCACCGGCAATTACGCGCAACAGTGCGCCACCATCACTTGAAGATAGCAATGCCACATCTGAAGCTCTTAAATCTTGGTAGGCAGGTGGTGACCATTTCTTAGCCGCAGGCAGGTTCACCCAAAGTTGGAAACCATGAAATAAACCCCCACTCATAACTAAATGCTCTGGTGGAGTTTCAATATGCAAAATACCTGCCCCAGCTGTCATCCACTGAGTATCACCATTGGAAATCGTTCCACCACCACCATGATTGTCATAATGATCAAAGATTCCATCAATGATGTATGTAACTGTTTCAAATCCTCGATGCGGATGCCAAGGCGTACCTTTTGGTTCACCTGGTGCATACTCAACCTCACCCATTTGATCTAAATGAATGAATGGATCTAAATCTGCTAAATCAACACCTGCAAATGCTCTTCTAACTGGAAAGCCTTCACCTTCATGTCCTTGTGGCGCGGTAGTGATGCTTTTAACTCGCCTAGATGGCATCGATGGATCACCAACAACTCTAGGAAGAAGCGTTATATCTTTAACAGTTACTGCTGGCAAAGTGTCTCCAATGATTTTTAATAGTGGTAAATACTACAACTAAATTATGACTGTAAATATTCCCTATAACGCCTTTAACGCGCTAACTACTTTTGTAAGCGAATCCTTTGCATCTCCAAAAAGTAATGTAGTTTTTGGTTCATACAACAATTCATTCTCAATGCCAGCAAAGCCTGGACGCATTGATCTCTTGAGGAAAATAACATTTCCCGCTAACGCCACATCCAAAATTGGCATGCCATAGATAGGACAACCCGGGGTAGTTTTAGCAGCAGGGTTAACTACATCATTTGCGCCAACAACTAAGACAACATCTGTTTGTGGAAATGTTGGATTAATCTCTTCCATCTCAACTAATTGTTCATACGGAACATTTGCTTCAGCAAGTAACACATTCATATGTCCTGGCATTCGGCCAGCAACTGGATGAATTCCGTAGGCAACTTCAACACCTTTTGCGGCGAGCAAATCAGCCAACTCTCGAACTGTGTGCTGAGCTTGAGCAACAGCTAATCCAAAACCAGGCACGATGACAACTCGTTGTGCGTAGTTGAGCAAGATTGCAACATCATCAGCAGAACCAGATTTAACTGGGCGGGTATCAACTGATCCTGTGGTGGCGCTAGCTTTTGCAGTGAAAGCACCAAATAAAGTTCCAAACAAAGATCTACCCATGGCATCTGCCATCAAGCGGGTCAGAATGGTTCCAGATGCGCCAACTAATGTTCCAGCTACGATTAATAAAGTAGTTTCTAGTACATAACCAGATGCAGCAACAGTTAATCCGGTAAATGCATTCAAAAGTGAAATAACTATAGGAACATCTGCGCCACCAACCGGCAAGACAAACAAGATTCCAAATAACAAAGAAAGTAGTCCATTAATAAGAAGTGGAGTAGTGCCACCACTAGAAATTACCCAGCCTCCACTTGCTAAGACGCCAATTAAAGTTAAAGCAATAATCTGGCGCCCAAAGGGAAAAATCACCGGCCTAGTTGTCATTAACTCTTGCAACTTTAAGAAGGTGATAATCGAACCTGAAAATGATACGCAGCCAACGATTACAGTGAATACAGTTGCGATAACAACAGGGGTTGTTGCATCACTGCCAAGCTTTAAATACTCAACAATTGCAACCAATGCTGCCGCACCACCACCAACACCATTAAAGAGTGCAACTAGTTGTGGCATTTGGGTCATTTGAACCTTACGAGCAGCTGGCACTCCAACTATCACACCAAATGCAATCGCTGCCAGGATCAAATTTTGATTGTGTAATGCTTTTCCATCATTTGCATAAAAGAAAACAATGACAGTTGCAATGGTTGCACCCAGTGCACCAATTAAGTTACCTCTGCGAGCTGTTTTTGGAGAGGACAAACCTTTTAGGGCAAGAATGAAACATATTCCTGCGGCTAATCCAATAAAGTCATATAGGTTGCGACTCATTTGTCATCACCTTTTTCCTCTTTTGGCTTGCCTTTACCTTTAAACATCTGCAGCATTCGATCAGTTACGACAAAGCCACCAACCATATTTATAGTTGCCAGAATTACTGCTGCAATTGCTAGTGATATTTCAAGTGTAGTTTTTGCA
>Ga0214921_10008360_pt1 | contig 13439 bp, 13 predicted proteins | sample LL1505_MetaG_FD_177992 | JGI IMG/M metagenome (GOLD analysis project Ga0214921, IMG submission 177992) | Freshwater microbial communities from Lake Lanier, Atlanta, Georgia, United States - LL-1505 | ecosystem: Environmental > Aquatic > Freshwater > Lake | place: USA: Georgia | collected... | reverse complement strand
CTTCTTCGACTTTCTAGGCTTCTTCTCCTTAGGAGCTTCCACATTAGCAGCCTCATCGACAGTAGTCTCGACTATAGGAGTATCCTTCTTCGACTTTCTCGGCTTCTTCTCTACAAGCGGTTCAGCCACAAATTCGCGATTGAAAAGACGAGCTAAAGTAGCAAGTGATTCTTGAGTATATTTACCAGAACGTAAATCACTAATAATCTCGTCTACAATAGAAGGAGTCTTTGGTTTGCGAACACGTGTTGGCTTTGCCGCGGTGACAATTGCCTCAGTCAAAGGAATCATTTCAGTAGTGGTATTGGTCTCAGGGTTCATGGTTTCAGGGTTCGTGTTTCAGGGGAGGATGTGCTCTTATCTTTCTTTAAAAAAAGTCAATCGATTTTTTCATTTCACACTATAAAAAATTTGTTCTCTCTATATTATAAAAATGAGTTATAATGAAATATTCGCTGGACTTTTATCCAGATTAGCAACAGCTATGTTGAATTCTGGAGAACAAATGAAAGCCAAAGCATATAAATCAGGAGAAGAAGCCATTTTAGCTTTTCCTTCCTCGATAAAATCAATAAAAGATATTGATAAAGTTCCAAAAATCGGTCCTAGTATAAAAGAAAAACTCAAAGAATATTTAGAAACTGGAAAAATAAAACTTCTGGAAGAATATGAAAATCGTGCAGAGAACATTTTTATAAATGTCTATGGAATCGGTCCTAAAAAATCCGCCGATATTGTCAAAAAGGGAATATTGACTATTGCTGATTTAAGAGAACATCAAGGCGAATTATTAAATGACGTCCAGAGAACCGGTTTGAAATATTACGAAGACATATTAAAACGAATTCCTCGGGCTGAAATCGACCTTTATGACAAATCGTTGAAGGCTGTTTTACGGGATATAAAGGGGGCGAAATACGAAATCGTAGGGAGTTATCGAAGAGGACAGCGTGATTCGGGTGATATCGATGTTATTTTGACGGCGGCTGAAGCAGGGGCTTTTGACCGATTTTTAGATGTTCTCATTAAAAAGGGGATTATTGTTGAAGTTCTCTCTCGTGGGAAAAACAAATGTTTGGTTATCGCCAAAATACCGAAATCGGCGAGTTTTCGTCGTGTAGATTTTCTTTATGCCACTCCTGAAGAATATCCTTTTTCTGTTCTCTATTTTACTGGAAGTAAAGGGTTCAACGTAGTAATGCGTGGATATTCTCTTTCTAAAGGGTATTCTTTGAATGAACACGGATTTACTCCTAGTTTTCCAGGTAAAAAAATAACCGAAGAACGTGATATTTTCGATGCTCTAGGTCTCCAATATAAATCTCCAGAAGAACGGGTTGATGGACGAGCGGTGATTCCTATCTCGAATGATAGTCCAAAAGCGACTATTGAAGCCCCTAACGGAGAACCTGAGGGTGTGTTTGATTCGATTCAAATATTAGAAAAACCAGTAGAAGAAGTTCTCCAAAAAACCCGGAAAAAGAGAGAACCGAAAAAAGACCTCCAAAAAAAAGTCATAAAGGAAATATTGGATAAAGCGCCGGAGGCGCCGGAGGCGCCGTCAGATTCCCAGCGAAGAGTATCCGATAATATTCTTCTTTCTGACAAACCTGAAATGGCCATCGAAGAAGAAGTTCTCCCGAAAAAGAAAGATAAAACTAGAAAGAAGAGAGAACCGAAAGAACCTAAGAAAAAGGAAATAGCTATGTCTCCGGTAATAGTGCCGTTGGATGCGCCGAAGGCGCAAGAGAATATTCTTCTTTCTGACAAACCCGAAATGGTGGCCGAGGAAGTTCTCCCAAAAAAGAATGATAAAACGAGAAAGAAGAGAGAACCGAAAGAACCTAAAAAAGACCGCCAAAAAAAAGTCATAAAGGAAATATTGGATGAAGCGCCGAAGGCGCCATCAGATTCCCAACGAAGAGTATCTGATAATATTCTTCTTTCTGACAAACCCGAAATGATGGCCGAAGAAGTTCTCCCAAAAAAGAAAGATAAAACTAGAAAGAAGAGAGAACCGAAAGAACCTAAGAAAAAGGCTATGGCTATGTCTCCAGTAATAGCGCCCTTGGAGGCGCTTACGGCGCCGAAGGCGCAAGAGAATATTCTTCTTTCTGACAAACCCGAAATGATGGCCGAAGAAGTTCTCCCAAAAAAGAAAGATAAAACGACGAAAAAATCGAAAGAAAAAGAATTAGAAACAGAAACCGTATCTAAAGAAATAATGGATATAGTTATAGAATTCAAACAAAAAGGGCTTCCTGTTTTAGAGCCCCTTTCAAAAAAGGTTCTCGAAGAATTCGTTGAATTTCTTGACGATTCTTATTATAACGAGAACCCTTTATTAACGGACAACGAATATGATATTGTAAAAGAATACAAAGAAAAAAAATTCCCATCGAAAGACACCGTATGTAAAATCGGCGCACCTATCAAGGGAAAAAACAAAGTAACACTCCCTTTCGAAATGGCATCCATGGATAAAATCAAACCCGACTCCGGCGCATTATCTGGATGGACCGCCAAATATAAAGGGCCTTATCTCCTCTCGTGTAAATTAGACGGCGTTAGCGGACTTTATGAATGTAATCAAAAAGGAGAATATAAATTATATACTCGTGGGGACGGATGTGTAGGTCAAGATATTTCGCATTTAATTCGTGCCCTAGAACTTCCAAAAATCCCCATCGGAATGGCTGTTCGTGGTGAATTCATTCTTTCCAAATCGATTTTCAAAGAAAAATATGCAAGCAAATTCGCAAATGCCCGCAATCTCGTTTCTGGAATAGTAAATAGTAAAGAGGGGGCAGGAGCGAAAGACCTCCATTTCGTGGCCTATGAAGTCATTCAACCTTTAGTTAAACCGAGCGAACAAATGCGTATGCTTGAAAAAGCACATTTCCGTGTCGTCCAAAATGAACTCCGTCCTATACTATCCAACGAATCTTTGTCGGAACTCCTTGTAAATTGGCGAACCTCATATGAATACGAAATCGACGGCGTGATTGTCACAAACGACACAATTCATCCCCGTGTTTCGGGGAATCCAGAATACGCTTTTGCTTTTAAAATGGTTCTTTCCGACCAATTAGCCGAAGCCAAAGTCGTAGATGTTTTATGGGAGGCGAGCAAAGACGGATATTTGAAACCCCGTGTTAGAATCGAACCCATTAAATTGGGCGGAGTTACCATCGAATATGCTACGGGATTTAACGGTAAATTCATAGAGGAAAATAAAATCGGGATTGGCGCACTTATACAAATGGTAAGGTCAGGCGATGTCATTCCATATATCAAATCCGTAACCGTTCCAGCGGAAAAGGCCAAAATGCCTCTCGTCCCTTATATATGGAATAAAACCCACGTGGATGTTCTCTTGGAAAATCCACACGAAGATGAAGGAGTCCAAGAGAAAAATATAACGTCTTTCTTTGTGACAATAGGCGTAGATGGCCTAGCAAAAGGGGGCGTTCATAAATTATATAAAGCTGGTAAGACTACCATAGCGGACATTCTTAAAATGACTGCCGCGGATTTTGAAAAAATCGATGGATTTCAAAAAAAGACGGCGACAAAGTTAACCGATGGTATTCGCGAGAAACTAGCCGCGGCCTCTTTATTGACAATTATGGTTGCCTCCGGTAAAATGGGTCGCGGATTAGGAGAACGCAAGATTCAACCCATTTTAGAAGCTTTACCAGATATCCTTACATCCCAGGAGAGTCCCGAAATCAAAGAAACAAACATAAAAAAAGTCCCAGGAATCGGTCCGGAGAATGCCCGCGAATTCGTCAAAAACATTCCTGCTTTCTTGGGATTTCTCAAAGAAACCGGATTAGAAAACAAACTCTCGATGGTTCCTGCGAAGAAAGAAGCGATAGTCGAAGGTCCCTTAACAGGAAAAAAAATCGTGATGACCAAAGTGAGAGACCAAGACATTATTTCCTTTGTGACAAATCAGGGAGGGTCTTTCGAAGATTCGATGAAAAAAGATGTAATGGTTCTCATCGTGAAATCCAAAGAAGATGTCTCGAATAAAACGGAATATGCCACAAAAAATGGGATTCCAATAATGACTGTGGAAGAATTCAAAAAGGAATATATGTAGAGGGACGGGTATAAAATATTTTTATAATATATATGCCTAAGTCTACAAAGAAACGAATGCCTTTTTTGATGAATAATTATTACAAAAAAATGAAAATAGTAAATGGTAAAATAGTGGAAGACATAGAAATCCTTCGAAAAATTAACGAAAAAGGACAATCGATTGAAGGACATATTGGAAACAAACCGATTCATATTCGGAGTACCCGACGACGACGAAGAAAGACGAACCGAAAACGATAAACTAGTTTTACATCATAAAGGAATAATATTTCTTTATGATAGAACGGATTGATTATGAAGGGGGGCAACATATCCAAAAAAGGACAGAACTCTAGATATCCAAACTGACAGTATTACCTCTGGAATTGTTATTTCTACGACGGCTTCTCTTTGGAATAGCACCTCCCTGCATATCTTTCAAACTACCTACCGAAATCATCGAATCCATTCCATATTCACTCAAAACATCACTCACCGGATTTATATTCGATGGCTCTGGTTCTTGTGGGAGAATCGGTTCGCTAACAACACGCGTTTTCAATCCCGATAAGATAGAATCAATATCCGTGCTAGGACCTCTCATTTCGGGACGTTGAACTTGCTCGCTACGACCACTAATCGGCCCCGGTGGAGGAATGAGCGGAGAAGCGGATGTTCCACGACCCATCGCTAAATCTGGGCGATTAGCAGGCGGTTGTGAGAACATCTGGGTATTATTTCCAGGTCTTTGTGCCATAGTAGGCATCGCCTTTGTCTCTACTGGTGCTGGAGGTGGCCCCATATTTCTAGATGGCCCCTGATTCTGCGAGTCTTTCATCAAATTATTCGCCATATTGAATCCCGGACTCGCTTGAGACATCGAAGAAACGGTTGCATTCGTAAACATTTTCATCAATTCCGGACTCTGTTTGATGACATCGTTGAAAGCAGGTGTTGCTGATGAAAGTGCTTTATTGGTAAAATTGACAACGGCCGCTGAAAATCCCAAACGAAGAATGAGCGAAATTTCCGGTGATAATTTGCCACCCTTGTATTTATCGTGGAGTTCAGCGAAAATCTCTTCATAAGAATCGATGTCTTCATTCACTTGCTCTCCCCAACCATCTAAATTAATATCGAAAGGATTAAAAGCAGAATTGGCATATTCAAGAGAATTCACAGCTGTCATAAACCACCATCCCTGTAATTTAATCGAATCCTTCTTGCGTTTATCTTCGAGTGCCGTTTCATATTCATCTTCGATTTCTTCATAAGCGGATTCGAGTGTAAAATGCGGATTGTTCTTAATGAGTCCCTTCTCATACCACTCTTCTATTTTCTTAATCATCATTCTCTTCTTTCGGCGTTTTTCACGGTCAGAAAGACTTGTTCCACTATTATTCGAAAGAGGAATTTCATTCATTTTTGAGAACCCATCCCACGTTTTAGTATTTCCCATACTATCGACCGTTGCTTGACCGAGCGCAGGTTCGCTAATAGTTTTTGTTTCTCCAGATGAACTAGTAGAAGAAGAACCGAGACCAAAGAAATTCGAAAAAGAATTGCCGAGACCACCAACGGTTTTACTATCGGAAGTCGAAGCCGAAAGATTATTTAGCTCATTTTCTAATTTATCTAATTCTCCTAAATCTACACTCATCGAACCAGAAGGTGCCTTCTTCTTATCATTCATCAATAATTCGATTCCTGGTCCCATAGAACCAGATGAAGGGGCCGAATCGTCTAAATTTATCGAAATACTGTCTAAATCACTGAGTCCTAAATCAATCACTTCCATTTTATGATATTCTTACAAGAAATATTTTTAAGTCCTACGCACCTTATATGATTTATTTTTACGACTAGAACGGCGTTTATATTTACGAGAATATCGTATTTTTGTTTTATGAGAACCACCACCAAGCTCATCGTCGATATCGTCGATGACATCTTCACTCTGTATAACTTTATCATGTGGAGCTTTAACACGTGGATCTTTACCATGTGTATCTTTACCATGTTGAGCTTTACCCGCTTTACCCGATGAAGATTTAGTAGGTTTTTTTTTCTTATCTAGACTGGCTTTTAAAGCCGCACTATGACCGGGTTGATTGACCACAGAAATTCGAGATTTTTTACTTTCACTAACAAGCCAATCATAGAATTGTTTTAATTTTTCATCGGGTAAAACACCCTTGTCATTTTTTGTCTGATATATCGACTGTCTTAGAAGTCCTGACATATTTAAAGCATGGTTACTCTTTAAATTCTCTTTAAAGGCATCAAAATTATGTTCAGAACCATGTGAATCTATTACATAAGTATTTAACAAACTTATCACAGCCATTTTATTAAAAACCTCAGGTTCACCATTTACCATAAGCCCATAGGTTTCAAACATCGTTTTAATATCTTCGTCTGTTACAACGCTCTGAGCCATTAGTATATATATTATTTATATAATTCCCCCCTCCCGTTTCAACCACCAGACCCCCTGTAAAAAACAATCCGCTAAATCGTCCTTCTTTTTACGTTCGCACGTCGCCCATTGTTCTCCACCATTAAAAACCTTTTTATCGAGAACCTGTTGACAATAAAAAACGCCGTCCTTCTTATGAGATTTATATTTTTGAGCCTGTGTTTGTTCCACCCCCCCGCCGACCTCATTCATTTCCTTCTTTTTGACATCCTCTTTCGAGAACATTTTCAATTTATTCGCAGAAGAAATGAATTCCACACGAACCCCCTCATAACGCATAATGAAATATTGCGCCAACATTCCTTGAACCGTTTTCATTCTACTCGCTAAAGGAGATATCTGGTTCTCAATAAGAACCACCGAAATATCCACAGGCAATAAATCCTGAAATATTTTTTTCATAGCTTGTCCCAAAGAAATCAAATCGGCTTCGCCGGCTGTCGCCGATTTCTTTCCCCCCACCCCTACCAATCTCTTTTTCGCCAAATGGTCTTCGACCCAAGCGAGAACCTCCGGTTTCTTCGCCGTAGGCAGAGAAAACCCTAGCGATACGGCCAAACCCATCAACTCCTCCAATTTCATCTTTTTGACATTCTTGAATTTAGGGTCGGGTAAAAGCCATTCGCCTCGGTCAGCGAGAACCTTCGCGTGTTTGTCACAAAGGAATATTTGTGATGGTGCTTGCGCCGAAGGCGCTTCCGCTAAGGGCGTGGCAAATTTCGATTTATGGTTACACTGTTTCGGCGAATTGGCTGTCTTTTTTGCCTTGGAGGATGTAGGGGATGTTTGAGAACATAGAGGAATAGCAACGGGTTCATCCATTAAGGAGAGAACTTTCCAGTCGATAATGGTTGGTGGACGACTTTCTTCGGTTGTCTCAAAGAGACAATAGGCCAAGTTTTTGATACCGACATCGAAACTGATGATTTTCATTTTCGAGTTGTTATGAATACACATAAAAAAATGGGTTTATGTGGATTTTATCTATACCCCTTTTGAATAATTATAATAGCATATTTCTATCTTTGAAAAGACTGTCTATACGAAGTAAAACCGTTCTTGGCAATATTTTCGAGTTGGCGCATAGTCCAACCCATAGAATAACCCGAATGGCAGTTGTAATCGCTAGCGATTGCTGTAGTCAAACGGCAAACCTCGGGATTTTGCGAGAACATAAAGGATTCGCCATAGAAATTGGCGAGGATTATCCAACCCTCCTCTTGATTGATTACACGGTAAGCACGCGATAATAAATTCGAAGATTCAGGTCTCATAAAACTGAAATCGGGATTGGTAGGTCGGTCTGTGTGTGGAGCAACGGGAAGATGAAGAACATCCGACTCCAATTTGTGAATATTAGCAACACTTTTGATATCATAACCGGACATATTGAGAAAGGGTGTATATTTTATGTGGATGGGTCTTTTCTTTTCAATTTTATAGGGGCATTTTGTTCTCGTAATTGGTTTTCATAATACTGACATCCATGGTAATAAAACGTTCTAGTTTTTATACTATACATTGTAGTAGGATAGGAATATTTCATTAGCAAATTAGCGGAAATTTTCCAAAATAAATCACTCGAATAATTTATTTTGTAATATTCTTGATGGGTTTTCGGGTCGAATTGTATGACTACTGTAGAATCCATATAATTTAAAATATGATTCACGACATCAATCGGTAGCATTTTCTTATATTACCTGTAAAGTTATCATAAACCAAAAGATTCAATTTTATCGGCTTACTTTTTTATTATATAATTCGGATTGAGTAATTTCGGGGGCAATCATACGTGCCTGTAGTTGGTCTCTTGTTAAATACAACTCTTTCAAATCGCTGTCTTGATAACCTTTCGGTCGATTTTTACTTTCATAAGTAGGAAACAAATAAGGGGTAGAATGAGTTTCTCCTTGATTCAAATCGGCATAACGTTTGAGATACCCAGCATCTGTGGCTGTTTGTACACAATTATATTTCATTATTTCTTTAGCATTTTTAGTAAGATACTGGCGATATTGCCAATTGGTTTCAACCCCGGTTTCTCTTAAAAGATGTTCGTTGAGAACTGCTTCGGGTTGAAAAGAGGCGGTAACGGTGCGTCCATCAGACATTAGGGGTGGAAAGCCTTCATATTTGTTATTCGTATGATATCCTAAAGCAGATGGAGGTAATGTATTGGATTGTGTTTGATAAGCAATATCATAAGATAAAGGTTCGGTTTGAAACATTATATATATTCTATATAATATTTTATTCTTTTTCTTCCAAAAGACGAATCAAATCGGATTTTTTCAGTTTCTTTGTATCTGTTGCTAAACCACGCGTGAGAACCATCGTTCTCAAATAAGAGACGTCCATTTTCCTATATTCTACTTTATTAGAACCTTCTGTTTGTGGTTCTTCTTCTTCTTCTTCTGTTTGTGGTTCATCGGCTTCGTCGGCTTCTTCAGAATCTTTTGGATTTACTTCATCTAAAACAAACTCTTCCAATTCAGATAAAGGCTCTGATTCAACCTCATCAATATCATTTATATCCACGTTGATAACTTTTACATTTGTTTCATCCTCTTTTTCATCATCCGATAATTCCGTATCAGAAACAACAATTTTTTTGAATTCATACTCTTCAGGCTCATCCTCATCCACTATTTCGTAATTATCATCCATTTCATTCTTCATAGACCCCATTTGAAACAAACGGAACAATTCTGGCGGAAAAAGCCCACCAGCACCTCCTCCAAAAGGCATAGAAGCCGAAAATACCGGTTGAGAAGAAGACATATGTCCAGAAATGGGTTCGGGTTCTTTCTGTTGTATTTGAATTTGCATATGAAGACTTTTTAATTCTTTCACCATTGAATTCATAATTTCAAACATAGTATTACACTTATCCTCCAATAATACGAGACGTCCTTTAAAATGATAAACCAACATCATAATTAAAACAAACGTAACGGCTAAACTAATGAAAAAAAATGTCTCGAGTAAGCTAAAAAAACTCATTTTATAATACTTCAATACAATAAAATAAAAAGCCAAACGAATGAATCGAAAATAATATTATTGTATAGTATAATGGAAACTAGTATTGAATCATCTTCTATAGGATCACAACCTTCATCTAATGGCGGGGATTTTTTCAAAAATGTTCTCATAGGTATTCTGTTGGTCATTTTAATTTTGTCGCTTTTAGGAATAAATATATTTATTATTTTTGGAAATTCACTCCAAAACTTTATTGATATTTTTAGCCCCATTATTTCTAAAACCTTAGCTGATTTAGGATATGCCTCTGGTAATATTATCACCCAATCTTCCGATATTGTTGCCGATACTTCTAAAACCGGTATTGATATTTTGAATGACACCGTCAATTCAGTAGGCGATTTATTATTAAAAGCTAGTGGTAAAAATCCAAATTCTAGATTAGACAAATATATTAATCAACCGCCTACAGAACCACCTCGTTCTCCTGAGCCAAATAATACTACTAGTCCTATTCAATCCGGTGGAACATCTTCTAAATCAAATTGGTGTCTAGTAGGAGAATATAATGGCACTCGCGGATGTATTAGTGTAACCGACCAGGATAAATGTCTTTCGGGACAAGTTTTCCCTAGTCAACAACAATGTTTGAACCCTAATTTGACACAAAATAATTCATAAATACGAAAAAACATAATAAAATGATATTGTTATTATGTTTATTGGAAGATGTCACAAAGGTTTATTTATTTATTGAAACTCGAACAAGGGAATTTTTTTCTCATTTCGAGAGAACCGAATGAAGACCCTCTCTTTTTTTTTCTAAAAATCACTCTTCAATTTGGATTTTTGAAGAAATTCGCGCCTCTCCAGATTCTTGAAAAATGGCCGGAAACTCATTCATTAGACCTGGATTATCACGTCAAAAAACAGATGCTTATACACGGAATCGAAAAAGTCCGAGGAGGTTCATATCTATCCGTCGATTTATCGCCGGAACAAACCGCGCTTTTACAACGCGAATTAGGATTTCTTGCGAGTGATATCGATGAAACCTGTCCGGAATATGTCATAAAGGAAATAATTACCCAATATCAGAATATCCCGCTCGACCAAATCCCATATATGAAAAAACAGACGGAAGCGAATTATGCGAAATATTTAGAAGAATCTAGAATATTAGAGAAAAACAAATTGGATTTTAAAGAATCGCGAGCGCAACTAGAATGGCTCTTGAAAAAATCTCGCGAACAAGTTGAAATCCAAAAAAACACACTCATTTATGATATCATTCATAAAAAAGAAGTCGCAATTTATCGCAAGAATATCGCTCAATTACATATTATATATAACATCTTTATGACACTTTACAAGAGACCTTTTTTAGAGACATCTTATTCGGATTTGCCGATTTCTAATCCGGAATTTTTGCTGGATGATTTTATGTATCACGGAAATAGGACTCATTTGGCGATTTCCATAGATAGATTAGAGCGATTATACAAGTGTTATTCTTTCTTTTTGACATATATTGAGAACCGATTTACGGAAATGGAGTTTGAGGTGGCTTCTTGGGGTGTTACTGCTAAATGGCGATTTCCCAGAGAGTTACATTTTATGTCTATGCTTACAAAGAAGGAACCCCAGAAACCGTAAGCGTGGGATAAATCTGCGGTGGAGCCGGAGGGATGGGCGGATTTACTGGTGTAATAGAGCAATTCGTTTGATTCAGAATCGTTGCGTTTGTGGCATTATAAATGGTGGCGATAGACGGTTGATAATAATATTCAGGATATTTACTATCTGTTGGATAAAGAATCGAATATGAAATGGATAATTGGAAATCGTAAATATATCCTAAAGAAGTAGGTAAAACAATATTGGAGACATTAAAAACGCCTAAATAAAAAGAACCGTTAAATGTGATTGAATTTGGATTTACAGAAATATTTAAAATGGGTTGATTTGTTATCGGGTAATTATTAATATTATAATTTATCGGTTCTCGAATATACATAGAGGAATGACTGTAATTTACGTTGACAGAAACAGAATTCAATTGTATTTGGAATGTAAGAGGTCCCGAAGTAGTAGTATATCCTGAATTCAATCCTCCTTGAAATTTTATTATGGTTGGTGTAGAAAAGGCGAAGATATAATTGGGTAATGTCGAATTGAACATATAAGTCGTGAAAATAGTGGAAGGTGTGGAAGTAGACAATATATTATTTTCATTCGTATATTGAAATCCATATCCATAAGGGTCTAATTCTTGATTGATAATACCATATGAAGCCGTTGTATTATCATTCACTAAATTATAAAGGGGGATTGCTGGGTCGTCATAAAGAAGTAAATTACCAGGAACATCAGAAGCACTCGACGGTGTTTTTATAATGACTCCAGGCGGACAGACTTCAACAATACCATTCACGGTATTTTCCGCAATAAATTGGTTGGAATAAGTCCGTTTTTGATAAGATCCAGTCTTCATAGCTTGTGCATAAATCTGTGCTTGGGTTAGATTATTGGTTTGTGTAGACATACGATTACTATTATGTTTTAGAATTTCGGCTTTTCGTCGCATATCTAAATCGAATTTGGTATAAGGAAGAGAAGTAGCGGGATTGATTTTAGTATAAGGATTATTCGCCAGATTATTGTATCGATTTGCTGGAATATTGAATAATTGGAACCGGGTTTTTTGGTCAATCGAATTCAAATAAGCTGTATCGGAACAAATATTTTGAGGGTTGCTCATTTATATATCTTTTCACTTTATTACAAAAAACTGTTATACCATGAGGTTGAAATAGAATTAATCATTTCGGGTTCATAAACCACCTGTGTGACATCTTTCGTATTGGGCCCCGACCTTACAATCTGGTTAATCTCAATGACATTAAGTGCTCTGCTAAAATATTGTAGATTTGATAATAATCCATTATATCCATTATAAGGGCAAACATGGACATCGTAATAATTTTGTTTGGGAACATTCATTAAATTATGGCGTTTTACAAGTGTTCCGTTGATATATACGTCGATATATGTATTTTGACAACGAATTGCTAAATGGAAATAATTCGTTGGTAAATTCGATATATCAATCACTAAATTCGAACTATTAATAGCAGGCGTGTCTACCGTATCCATAAGAATAAACAAATGATTTGGTTCGGAAGGCTTTCCAAAATAGACTCCTGGACCATTATTAAGAGAACAATATTGATTTACCCCGTTATTTTGGAGACTAGCATCCCCTTTTACAAAAATAGGACTGTGCCATAAAGGAGTTACTTCTTGACCTACTCCATCAGGACTTAGACTGAGCCACACAGACCAAGTAAATTCTATTCCAGTAGCTTCATTATTCGACCGTATAAGTGTTTTTGACGAAGTATCTGAGGGGTTTTGCTTTATAACAATCGTTTTTGTCGCGCTAATTTGCCCATTCACGAGCATAGGATTATTAGCAGGTTGCGAGAAATACCCAATTAATTTTACTGCAATAAAAAATAAGATGACAAAAACAATAATGACTAAGATAAGAAAAACTATTTTTGCTATAATTCCATTTGAATCCAAAAAACTCGTGCTTGTAGTGGCAACTTGATTTGGGTCACTAAATGATTTGGCAGCATCACTTACAGTATTACTAATCGAAGTTCCGACATTTTCAAATGTGGCATTCATAGGTGGAGGGGTTTCTATTGAAGGAGGTAGTTGTGATTCCATAATATAATATATTATATTATTTTCTCTTTATGATTATCGAGAACATCCTTTTATAAATGTTCTCTCTCTCGGGGGTTTATAATGATGTCATAAAGAAGTATATGGATGATATATTTCTTTATGATTATCGAGAACATCCTTTTTA
>Ga0214921_10008358_pt1 | contig 13440 bp, 13 predicted proteins | sample LL1505_MetaG_FD_177992 | JGI IMG/M metagenome (GOLD analysis project Ga0214921, IMG submission 177992) | Freshwater microbial communities from Lake Lanier, Atlanta, Georgia, United States - LL-1505 | ecosystem: Environmental > Aquatic > Freshwater > Lake | place: USA: Georgia | collected... | reverse complement strand
TGGTGAAAATATTATTTATAAAAAATATTTTCATATTGGAGTTGCTGTTGATACCCCTCATGGTTTAATGGTTCCAAAAATTAGAAATGTTAATCAAAAAGATCTCCTTACTTTAAGTAATGAACTTAGAAAAATTAGCAAACTAAGCAAAGAACTTAAAATAGATAAAAAAGAATTCTTTGGAGGATCAATGACGATCTCTAGTTTAGGTGGGATTGGCGGAAGTTTTTTTACACCAATTATTAACAATCCAGAAGTAGCGATAATTGGAATAGGAAAAACAGAAACAAAGCAGGTATTTATTGAGGGAAAATTTACAGCAAGAGCAATGATGCCTATATCTCTCTCTTATGATCACAGAATAATTGATGGAGCAGAAGCAGCTAGATTTTGTCAAGATCTCAAACTTAGTCTTGGTAAAAACTTTGCTTTCAATTTATCATCTTAAAAATGGTAAATGGATATTGTGAAGAAAAATATGCACCTGTTAAAAAAATATTTGAAAGTTACTTTTTAAAACAAGAAGAAATTGGAGCTTCTTTTGCAATTTATAAAGAAGGAAAACCGCTAATAGATCTACATGGTGGTTTTAAAAATAAAGATAATAATAATTGGGAAGAAAATACTATCGTAAATGTGTTTTCTGCAACAAAAGGTGTTTACGAAATTATTGTTGCCATCCTTATTGATCAGAACATTTTAGATTTAGAAAAGCCTGTTTCTTATTATTGGGAAAATTTTAAAGAAAGCAACAAAAGAGAAATCAAATTAAAACATATTCTATCTCATCAATCTGGACTTTATAGATTTAAAGAAAAAATTACACAACAGGATCTTTTAGATTGGTATAAAATAATAGCTATCCTAGAAAAACAGGAACCTGATCACTCGTCTGGTGAAAAAACATATTATCATGCAAAGACACACGGATTTTTAATCGGTGAAATTATAAAAAGAACAACAAAAAAAAGTTTGGGAGAATTAGTTTCTGAACTACTATCAAAAAAATTAAAATTAGATTTTTTTATCGGAACTCCAAAAAGCCAACTATCAAATATTGCTTTTCTCTATGAGGATAAATCTGAAAATAAAATATCATCAGAATTAAATGCATTTAATAATCCTGAACATGACATAAATTTTTATAATAAAAAAAATTGGAAGACTGCTGAAGTTCCTTCTATGAATGGCCATGGGAATGCTCGATCAATTGCAAAAATTTATGACGTTTTTGTAAATGACTTAATATTAGAAAAAAATATTTTAATATCCAGGTCATCAATTAAAAAATGTCTAACTGAAAATGCAAATAGGATTGATCTAAGCTTAATGCTGCCAATTAGATGGTCTGAGGTTGGTTTAATACTTCGTGGCGGGTGGTTATTTGGAAAGCATAAAGAATCTTTTGGTCACAATGGTTGGGGAGGTTCTATGGGTTTCGCAGATCCTATATTGGGAATAGGCGCTTCATATGCTACAAATAAAATTAATCCAACAATGGGTTCAGATTTTAGAATTATCAACTTACTCAAAGAATTTTATAAATTGTATTAAATTTTATCCGGTCTAAGCCATGCTGATTTTTTAAAAAAAGCATTCAACAAACCATTTAGTCTATAATAATGAATTAAAAAATTTTTTTTATTAAATAATATCAATGCAGTAAATGATTTAATTACTGATGAAATAAATTTAATAATAGTAACTCTGTAAGCAATCATAACTCCAAAGTGTTTACGATTGTAATAAAATAAGGACCACATCCAGTGCCAGTTTCTACACAATTCAATATTTAAACTATTCCCTGACGCTTGTTTTGCTAAATGCTTAACTTTTGATTCTTGAACAATAAATATTTTTCCACCCTTATTTTTTATTCTTTTACAAAGGTCTATTTCCTCTAAAAATAAAAAAAAATTCTCATCAAATATTTTCTTAAAAGTAACTTTTTTTAAATTTATTAACATTGCAAAACCTTTTACATAGTCAACATCTAATATATTTTTCTTAAAATTATTATTTTGATTTGAAAAATATCCATAATTATTTGAAAGATTTGGTGCCAAAATTGCAAAATTACCCCTTAATATAGCTTGAGCCTTGTAAAGTTCTTTTAAGCAATTTTTTGCTAAAATTGTATCCGGGTTTAATACAAAAACGTATTGAGTATTAACTTTAGATATTCCAAGATTATTACCTTTTCCATATCCTAAATTATCCTTTGCAATAATAACCTCAACATTTGAAAATTTCTTTTCTAAATAATTTTTAATATGAATATTATCTGAATTTTCAACAATAATAATTTTAATATCAGGGTTAATACTTTCAATGCATTGTTCTATTATATGACCACTCTTAAAAGAAACTATGACAAAGGTAATGTTTTTTTCAAAACTATTCATTAATTTAAGCTATAAAGTATTTTGTAATAAATATATAAAATATTTATAAACGTTAAGGTATAAAACATGAAAAAAATTATTGTAACAGGAGGATTAGGTTTTATAGGGAGCAATCTTATCAATCTCATTAAAAATAAATATTTTATTATTAATATAGACAAAGTAAGTTATGCTTCAAATTTTAACAATATTGATCCAAATATAAAAAATTATAAATTTTATAAACAAGACATTAATAATAAGATCTTTATTAAAAATATTCTAAAAAAATATAACCCCTCTATTATATTTAACCTTGCAGCAGAAACTCATGTAGATAGGTCAATAGATGGGCCAAAACAATTTATAGAAAGTAATATTCTTGGAGTTTTTAATCTTCTTGAATTAATTAGAAATTATAAAAAAAAAATTAAATTAATTCATATCTCAACTGATGAAGTATACGGAGATATTAAAAATAATTATAAATCAAAAGAAGAAGATGCATACAATCCTAGCTCGCCTTATTCTGCTTCCAAGGCGAGTGGAGACTTATTAATAAAGTCATACATTAGAACATATAAAATACCTGCTATTATAACTAATTGCTGCAACAACTTTGGTCCAAACCAATATCCAGAAAAATTAATCCCAACCATAATTTATAATATATTAAACAAAAAACCTATTCCAATTTATGGCAAAGGTGAAAATGTAAGAGAATGGATTTATGTTAAAGATCATTGTGATGCTCTTATTAAAATTGCAGAAAAAGGTGTTATCGGGGAAAACTACAATATTGGAAGCGGAACAGTATTAAATAATATTCAAATTGCTAAAAAAATAATATCAGCTTTTAAGAAAATTACTTTAACTGAAAATATTAAAAGCAAAATACATCTTGTTGAGGATAGACCAGGACATGATCTGCGCTATTGTTTAGACTCATCAAAAATAAAAAATAAATTAAAATGGAAATGCAAATCAAGTTTTGATCAAAGAATAGATGAAACAATAATTTGGTATATAAATAAATTTAGAACTAATTATTTTAGAAATAAAGATTATAAATATCGCGTAGGTTTAAAAGCATGATTAAAAAAGGAATAATATTAGCAGGAGGAACTGGTTCAAGGTTAAGTCCTTTAACCAAGATAATAAATAAACAACTCCTTCCTTTGTATGACAAGCCTTTGATATTCTATCCTTTGTCAATATTAATGCTTGCTGGAATTAGAGATGTATTAATAATAACCAATCCAAATGAGGATGTTAATTTTAAAAAAATCTTGGGTAATGGTTCTAACTTTGGAATTAAAATTCAATATTTAACTCAAAATAAACCCAATGGCCTTCCAGAAGCTTTTATTATTGGTGAAAAATTTATAAACAAAAAAAATGTAGCTTTGATTCTTGGCGATAATTTCTTTTATGGGCAAGGTTTTACAAAAAGATTGAAACAAAAAACTAAATCAAAATCTGGCTCTACTATATTTACATATCAGGTAAATAATCCAGAGGATTATGGGATAGTCGAAATGAAAAAAGATAAAATCTTAAATATAAGAGAAAAACCCAAAAACTCTAAATCGAATCTAGCTATAACTGGACTTTATTTTTTTGATCATAATGTTGTAAACATTTCTAAAAAACTCAAACCATCAAAAAGAAAAGAATTAGAAATCGTTGATTTATTAAAAGAATATTTAAAAAGAAAAAAACTAAAAATTGAATATATGGGAAGAGGTAGCGCTTGGTTAGACACAGGTAACGCCGAAAGTCTTTTTGAAACATCTCAATTCATTTCAAACATAGAAAAAAGGCAAGGTTTAAAAATAGCATGTCTAGAAGAGATTGCTTTAAATAATAAGTGGATATCTAAAAATATTATAAAAAAACAAATTAATTTTTACGGAAATTGTAACTATTCTAAATATCTAAAAAAACTAATTTAACTTATTCTAATTAAATAAAATAATGATAATCGAAGGAGTTAAAATTTTTAAAAATCCAATATTTATAGACAAAAGAGGTTTTTTTAGAGAAGTTTATAAAAAATGCGATGTTCAATCTAATGAATTAATTTTTGATTGCATGTCTTTATCAAAAAAAAATGTTGTTCGAGGTCTGCACATGCAAACAAAAAAATCACAAGCAAAGTTTTTGTCAGTAATTAAAGGGAAAATTTATGATGTTGCCGTTGATTTAAGAAAAAATTCTAAAACTTTTGGAAAATACTTCTCAATAACACTCTCATTAAAAAAATATTCTTCTATTTATATACCTGAGGGATTTGCTCACGGGTTTTGCGGCTTAGAAAAAGAAAATATAATATTTTATAGCTGTTCTAATTATAGAAATGAAAAAAATGAAATAGGAATTCTATGGAATGACAAAGATCTAAACATCAAGTGGCCGGTTAAAAATCCAATTATATCGGATAAAGATAAACAAAATATTACTTTCAAAGATTTTTGTAGAAGGTTTTAATTAAATTGCTTAATGAAAAAAAAAAAAATTATCATTACTGGTGGTTCGGGAAGATTTGGTTCAATACTTAAATCTATAAAATCACGTCATGCTGTATCATTTCCAAAAAAAAAAGAATTGAATATTCTTAATGAGAAATCTATTCGAAACTATTTGGAAGAAAAAAAACCTGACATAATTATTCATCTTGCTGGATTATCTAGACCGATGGACATTCATGAAAAAAATATTAATCATAGCATAAATTTAAATATTATTGGCACCGCAAATATTGTTAAAGCATGTTCTGAATTTAAAATTAAAATAATATATTTTTCTACACATTATGTTTATCCTTGTAAGAAAGGTAATTACTCTGAAAAAGATTCTTTGCTGCCAATTAATAATTATGCCTGGTCTAAATTAGGGGGTGAATCTTCAGTTCAAATGTACAAAAATTCATTGATTTTAAGAATTTGTATGACTGAAAAACCATTTGTTCATAAAAAAGCGTTTAAAGATATTAAAACAAACTTTATTTTTCATGAAGATGTTGCTCAAATTCTTTATAAAAGTAAAATTTTAAATTTAAAAGGGGTACTAAACATCGGAGGTAATACCAAAACCGTATATAATTTTGCAAAAAAATTTAACCCAAAGATCATTCCCATATCAAAAAAAAATAGTTTTTTTAAAAATTTTCCTAATCCCTCAATGAACATTAAAAAATTGAAAAAAATTCAAAGCAAATTTTAAACAATGAAAATTTATTGCTTGTGTATAAAAAATGTCAATTTCAGTTTTCTTAAAAAATTAAAATTAATTCCAGTAGGACTAGGTAGTGAGATTTTCGATAAAAGATGGTTAAATGATAAAAATAAAAAAAATATTTCAAAAAAAAATAAATATTACGGAGAATATACTTTCCATTATAATTTATGGAAAAATACTAAAGTTACAAACTATTATAAAAAATGGATAGGCTTCTGCACTTACAGAAGGTTCTGGGTTAAAAAAAACTTTAACAACATTACAAATTATCAAAAATTAAAAGAAAACATTATATACTCAGCTCCAAAAGAGTGGGATAAATACGAAAGTATTCTAGTCAAACCGTTAAATGTCGGAAAAATAAAAAAAATTAAAATGATCAAAACCGCAATAATAGAAATAATTAAATCACCATCATTATTTTTTAATTACAAACCAAGTTTAAAAAATCATTTCACCATATTTCATGGAGGCTATTATCTAAATGAAGCAATTAAGTTACTTAATATGAATGACAGAATTGATTTTATAAACTTTCTAGAAAAAGATCAGTTTAATCCATTTAATATGTTCATTTGCAAAAACCAATTAATCTTAAATAAATATTATGAATCAGTTTTCCCATGGTTAGAAGATTGTGAGAAAAAATTTGGCTTTAAAAATCTGAAGGGATATAAAACAACAAGAATCTATGGATATCTCGCAGAACGTTACGCTTCATTTTGGTTTAACAAATACACTAAATCAATGAGCTGGCCTATTAATTTCTTTGATACAAGCAAGAAATTTTAAATTATAAATTTTTTATATCTACGCTTATTTCTTCTTAAAAAAAGAGGAAAAGTTTCATCAATTTTAATTTTTTTATATTTATGGCCTCTACCAAATAAATCTTGAAGATTTGCAATTCTTTTTTTTATATTAAGTACTAAGGAAAACTTAGGTAAAGAATATTCTGTATGAGCAAAAGTCTTAAGTTTTATAGATATTTCTTTTGGAGACATTAAAGAATTAAAATGCCAGCCACCATCTTTAATGGTACAAATATCTTTTTCTTTATCAATTCTATAAAAAGGATAATTTAAATTCTTTTTTTTAATTTTTTGTCTTAGCCAGTTAAATGATTTTAAATCCTTTTTTCTGCAAATTCTTGTTCCTTCCCAAGGACTTTCGTATTGATTAAATATATTAAATTTATAGCAGTATGAATTTTGCATAAAAATACCATACTTTTGTTTTAATTTTAAATCCAATAATTTTTCTGGTCTAGGAATTTCATCAGGATCTGAAAACATTATATAGTCATCATTTTTAGCATTCTTTAAACCATTAAATATAAATTCTCTTTGAAAAGCTTGTCTTTGCCAAGGACTCATTTTTTTATTTGGAAATTCTTTAAGTATTAAATAAATAATTTTTTTTTTAAATTTTAGAAAAGGTTTAAAATTAAAATTGATTTTCTTTTTTTTACCTTGATGATCTTGCAAAGACTCGCAAATAACAAAATAATCAACATATTTGTTTAAAATATTAAATCTTAGTAAAAATTGTTCATTTTCTCTAAAAAATGTAATGCAGTCAAAAATCTTATGTTTCATAAATTATACTGGCGGAGAGAAAGGGATTCGAACCCTTGATACCTTTAACAGTATACACGCTTTCCAAGCGGGCGCCTTCAACCACTCGGCCATCTCTCCTAATAACAGTTCCATAATTTAATTTATAAAGATTTAAATAAATTGATTTTTTTCTAGATTTTATTTGAAATATTTTTTTAAAATAAAAGCGTTTATTATAAAAACTAAATATTTTAAGTTACCTCTAAATGATTTATGAAATTTCTTAAATTTTAATACAAAATTATTACTTCCTGGTGTATTTTCATTATGAATATGTGTCAGATCTTTCGCCTCAATATTGGTTCCATTATTATAAAGTACTTCATTTTTTATCTCACAAAGTTTTTTATTAATTTTAAAACAAACGAATGATTCAAAAAATTCTATAGAATATACAAATTTATTTAATGAAAATTTATACTTGTTAAGTCCTGGAAACCTAAAATTTATATCATTTACTATTTTCTTACAAAAATTAATAAAAGAATACTTTGATGGATTAAAAAAACCACCTCCAATATATGAATGATAAGCATCCTCCACTGCTAAAACTCCATCATCTTTAATATTAGGAATGCTGCAAACAGATGTCATGATTTGCTGATAATTTGTATGACCACCATCATCTAAAATTATGTCAACAGGACCAACTTTTTCAAAAAATGACTTCCAAAAAATCTCACTACTCTGATTTCCTATAAAAATTTCAAAACCATATTTTTCAAATTTCTTTGCCTCATTATTTAAGTCTATACCTATAATTCTGGCCTTATTACCAAAGAATTTTCTCCACATAAACAATGATCCACCTGACAAAACACCAATTTCAACAAATATTATTTCTTTATTAATAAATCTTGAGAATAAATTTTCATATATAGGAAAATAATTTTTATATTTTAATGAGTAATATTTACTACTATAAAAATGATTAATTAAATTATCTGACATAAACAATACAAAAATTTACATGATAAATATATTTTTTGCAATTATTGTAGTCTATTAATTTTTTTAGTGCGTATAAAAACTAGATAATGACTATTTTGCGTATAACGCCAAAGATTAAATTTGTTTAAAATACAAAAAATTAAATATACTAAATGAAAATGAAAAAAATTATTTATGATTTTGGAGCTAATAATGGAGATAATATTAAATATTACATTCAAAAATCAGATATGGTTATTGCAATAGAGGCTGATCCTAAACAATGCAATATCATTAAAGATCAATATCAGAAAGAAATAGTAGAACAAAAACTCTTTATAGAAAATTGTATTGTGACTTCTGGTGCATCTAGTAATTCAGAATTATTTTATCTACACAAGGAAAGATCGCTGCTTAATCAGTACCCAAGACCTAATGATAAAGATTTACATAATTTTAAACAAACTACTTTACCTTCAAAAAATATTATTGAAATTATTAAAAAATATGGAGAACCCTATTACATAAAAATTGACTTAGAAAACTACGATCATATTGTACTAGAAGAATTATTCATCAATAATATTAAACCTCCTTATATTTCAGCCGAGTCAATGACGTTAAACACTTTTGCAATATTAGTTTCTTTGGGTAATTACAAATCTTTTAAACTAGTAAATGGAGATGATGTGCATTTAGTATATAAAAATAAAATTATTGAAACGTTAAACGACAAAGTAGACTTCTCATTTCCAATACATTCTGCTGGACCATTTGGAAATGACATAAATGGATCTTGGTTTACAATAGAAAATTTTTTATATTTACTATCTAAAGAAACCTTAGGATGGAAAGATATTCATTGTTCTTCTTTGGATAATCCAAATCGAAATGAAAATTATTTAAATTACAACATTAACAACAAACAATATTTAAAAGACAGTAATTCTATAAAAAGTGATAAAAAAATAAATTTATTAAAAAAATTAAATAAAAAAATAATAAATTTTTTAAAAAAATTTTTTTTTAAAAATGCTGAATAAAAAAATATTTAGAATAATTTATAGAAAAACTATTGAAGAAATATTTAAAGTTCTTTATGGAAAAATTATTTATAATTCAAAATATACATTTAATAATATTGAAATAAAAATTTCTAATAATAAAATTTTTGATAAAAATAAAAAATATTACACATATAATATAAAAAATGGTACAGTTTTTACAGATGATGTCCAACATGTTGCTGCTATTTCTAATAAACATTTATTCAAAAATGGGTCCTTTCAACATTCTGACAACAAATTAGTTAATATTAAATCTAATATTGTTTTAAAAAAAGGGACTCCGAAGTTTCAAAAAAAAATATCTGGAACAGTCCTATCTTTAGTGCAAGGAGCTAGCGGAGAAAATTATTTTCATTGGTTGTTTGATATTCTGCCTAAAATAAAAATTACGAGTAATAATTATAAAATTATAAATATTAATTATTTTTACTTACCTAATATTGGTCCTACTCAAATGCAAAGTCTAAAATTACTAAAAATTCCTGCTAACAAAATATTAAATAGTAAATTTACCAGGCATCTTAAAGCTGAAAAATTAATTTTTACTGATCACCCTTGGTATAAAAATGGTAAAGTTCATGATCATTCGGGAAGCATACCTAAATGGATAATAATTTGGCTAAGAAAGAAATTTTTAAAATTTAAAAAAAAATTTAATTGTAATAAAAATATATTTATAGATAGAACTGAATCTAAATTTAATCACTGTCAAATTATCAATAATGATGAATTAAGTAATTTTTTAAAAAGAAATAAATTTCAATCTTATAAAATTGGACAACTTAGCTTTATAAAACAAATATTTTTATTTAATAATGCTAATTGTATTGTAGGCGCTCATGGAGCAGCTTTTTCTAATTTAGTATTTTGTAAACCTAATACTAGGATAATTGAACTAAAGCCTTATAATCATCCAGGTAATAATTATAAAAGAATTTCTAATGTTAATAAATTAGATTATAATGTCATTATTTCTAAAAAAAGATATTTAAATAACAAATCTGGAGATATTTACGTTGATATCAAAACTTTAGACAATAAATTAAAAAAGAAATAAAAAATATTTACACTTAAAAAATTTTAAAACTATTTTTCCATTTATCTAGTATGCTCATATTATCTATCATCTCATCCTGTTTTATTATTGAATAATTCTTATCTTTTCCTCTGATAATAAAGTCACTAATTGTATTTAATTGGTGAGTGTAAATGTTTAGGTTGGTTCTAATAGAAACGATATCGGTAATGTTGTTTACACTTTGTGTAATAATACTTTCAGAATTTGGAAACCATGGCTGATCTACTTGTATTTTTCCTTTAGTTCCAAAAATTTCTAAATTATTCTTTAATTTATTTATGATAGAAGCTTCAATATTTATTTCTAATTTATTATGAAAATGTAATTTCGCGGAAGCTTGCTCATCAACACCTGTTTTTCCAATCTTGATGTCAGTGACTTCAATGCTTGGATTAGTAAATTCACAATTTATATTTTTTGCCAATAAAGTTGCCATTGAAACAACATAACAACCCATGTCTAATATTGCACCTCCTCCTAACTCTTGATTAAAAAGTCTTTTATTTTTGTTAGGTCTTTTTAATCTATATCCAAAAAATCTTTTACCTCCTAAAGCATCGTTGCCAAAAGAAATATTAATTTTATAAATATCTCCAATATTATTTTCTTTTATTAATTCTATGATCTTAAAAGTCTGAGGATGATATCTGTACAAAAATCCTTCTGTAAAAAAAACAGCATTATTGTTAACTGCTAACAGTGCCAGTCTTAATTCTTTAGAATTAAGCGTTACCGGTTTTTCTACTAAAATATTCTTTCTGTTCCTAGCGGAATTAATAATCCACCGTGAGTGCATGCTGTTAGGTAATGCTATATAAACAATATCTATATCTTTGCAGGACAAAAGGTCTTCGTAACGCGTAAATGCACGATTATCTTCAATATGATAATTGTTTTTGAAATATTGCAATTTTTCTAAATTCTTACTGGCGACTGCCAACAATTTAGCGTTTGTTAAATTTAAAAATCCAGTCGAAAAACATCTTGCTGCATTCCCAAGGCCTATTATTCCCCAGTTTATTAGGCGATTCATCAATCTTGATCAAAAAAAAGTTTGATTTCATCAAATCTTGGATCTGCGGGCTGGTCTAATTCATGCGGAATTTGTGGTTGTAAATCTAAAAAACTATTAAATCTAGAAAAAGTTATTTCAATCTGAATCGGGTCTTGATTCTGATCTAAATAATCTTTTCCTCCTGGATTTTGTCCGTGTATATGAACAAGAGTTAGATTAAGTTTGCGTATGAAATCTAAAATACGACTCATATGCAAGTCTACATTATGAAATTCAATAACTAGTCCTGATATATTTTTTTGAAAAAAAATAATATCATCAAGAATTCTATATTCGGAACCTTCTATATCAATTTTTAAGAAAACAGGAGATAAATTAATATTTTTAAAAACATCTTCTAGTTTAATTAAATTTTTTCCAATACCAATTGCTCTCTGATAATGAACGACATTTTTTGAGAAAAACTTTTTATAATCTTTAGATAAATTAGATAATTTAATAATATTTTTAATACCAGTTATTGACCAATAACTCTTGTTAAATAATTTTAATAAATATTTTCTAGAAAATTTTTTAATCGAAGAGTACTTAACTGTAGGATCGTAGCAATGAATGGGTACTTCGTTGTTCTGAAAAAAATCTTTCTCAAAAGACCAATCGTAATTTAAACCAAAAGATATTAGACCTTTCGAATTGAACAGCGATTCTTTTTCTACTAAATAACCTCCGTCATTTTTTTTTCCTAGTCTTATTAAGTTGTATTTATGAATTGGTTTTAATTGTTTTGGAAGCATATTTTTATAAATTTACAATAAATTACTCATTTTTATTAATTTTTAAAACTTCAATAAAAGCCTCTTGGGGAATATCGACGCTACCAAACTGTCTCATTCTAGCTTTTCCTTTTTTTTGTTTTTCTAAAAGTTTTTTCTTTCGGTCTCTAGCTCCTCCGCCATGAATTCTACTAATAACATCTTTTCTATAACCAGATATTGTTTCTCTTGCTATAACTTTTCCACCAATGGCCGCCTGGATTGGTATTTGAAATTGATGTCTTGGTATTAAATCTTTTAATCTTTCACACATTAATCTTCCTTGTCTTAAGGCAAAATCTTTATGAATAATCATAGACAATGCATCAACCATCTCTTCATTTACTAATATGGATAATTTAATCAGGTCACCCTCTCTATAATCATTTAGTTCATAATCAAAACTCGCATAACCACTAGAAATAGATTTTATCTTATCGTAAAAATCAAAAACAACTTCGTTTAATGGCAATTCATAAGATAGAACTGCACGATTTCCTGAATAACTTAAACTCTTTTGCTTTCCTCTTTTTTCTTCGCATAATTTCATAATCGAACCCAAGTATTCTTCTGGAAGAATTATTGTTGCGTTAATCCAAGGTTCATTGATAGATTTAATGAAATTCGGTTCTGGCATATTAGCAGGGTTTTGAAGATCCATAACTGTTCCATCCTGTTTGCTAATTTTATAAACAACACCTGGTGTTGTGGTAATTAAATTTAAATTATATTCTCGGTCTAATCTTTGTACGATAATTTCAAGATGAAGAAGTCCTAGAAAACCACATCTAAAACCTAATCCTAAAGCAGCAGAATTCTCGGGCTCATAAACAAAACTAGAGTCGTTTAATTTTAATTTTGCAAGACTATCTCTTAATAAATTATATTCTGTACTATCAACTGGAAATAACCCGCAAAACACAACTGGCTTACTAGGTTTAAATCCTGGTAACGGATCTTTAATGGGATTAGAATAATCAGTTATCGTATCTCCAATTTTAGTATCTGAGAGATCTTTGATACCTGTAACAATAAAACCAATTTCTCCAGGCCCTAAATATTCTTTATTTTCTGCTTTAGGAGTAAACACACCAACTCTTTCAACTGGATGTCTTGTGTTTGTTGACATCAATAGGACTTCCATTCCTTTTTTAATTACCCCATCTAGTATTCTAACCAATATAACCACTCCCAAATAACTGTCATACCAACTATCAACTAATAAAGCTTTTAAAGGCAAATCTTTATTTCCTTTTGGAGCAGGAAGTCTTTCAACTATTGCTTCTAATATTTCA
>Ga0214921_10008357_pt1 | contig 13441 bp, 17 predicted proteins | sample LL1505_MetaG_FD_177992 | JGI IMG/M metagenome (GOLD analysis project Ga0214921, IMG submission 177992) | Freshwater microbial communities from Lake Lanier, Atlanta, Georgia, United States - LL-1505 | ecosystem: Environmental > Aquatic > Freshwater > Lake | place: USA: Georgia | collected... | reverse complement strand
CAATCTCGGTGAGAGTTGCAAAGCGAAAGCCGCCTTCAAAGCCTGGTAACTTGCCGACTTTGACTTCGTTCATCTCGTGGTCGCCACGCACTAACAACAGCCAGACTGTGGTCTTGGCGATTTCGCCTTTTTCGTCTAGCGCATCTGTCGCCAACACCAGTGATTTGACGGTGGTGCTCAAAGGCACTTGGAGTAATGCAGCCACGTCTTCACAGGTGCTTTTGTTGGGCGTGGCTGTTTGGGTCAGCGTGGCAGTGGCAGCACCACGTGCGTGCGTTGGCGCCAAGGCCTCGGCCTTTTCCATGTTGGCAGCGTAGTCGCTCTGCGGGCAATAGACGATCGCATCTTCGCCCGTGGCGGCAATGACCTGAAACTCTTCGCTCAAGTCACCGCCAATAGCACCGCTGTCTGCCGCCACTGCACGGTATTGCAGGCCAAAACGGTCGAAGATTTTTCGGTAGGCGTCTGCCATCACTTGGTAGCTGGCCTTGGCGGAAGTGACGTCCCTGTCAAAGCTGTAGGCGTCTTTCATGGTGAACTCGCGACCACGCATCAAACCAAAACGCGGGCGGCGTTCGTCGCGAAACTTGGTTTGGATTTGATAGAAGTTTTTAGGCAACTGTTTGTAGCTGCGGATCTCTTGGCGGGCGATGTCAGTGATGACTTCTTCGCTCGTAGGCTGCACGACAAAGTCGCGGCCATGGCGGTCTTTGATGCGCAACAACTCAGGACCCATTTTGTCGAAGCGCCCGGTCTCTTGCCACAGCTCAGAGGGCTGCACGACGGGCATGGTGAGCTCTACCGCGCCGGCTTTGTTCATCTCTTCGCGCACGATGGCTTCGATCTTGCGAATCACCCGTAAACCCATCGGCATGTAGTTGTAAATGCCAGCGCCGAGTTTTTTGATGAGGCCAGCGCGCATCATGAGTTGGTGGCTCACGATTTCTGCGTCGGCAGGGGCTTCTTTGAGGGTGGAGATGAGAAACTGGGAGGCTTTCATGCGCGCGCTATCAGGGTGAATCCGGAGGTCAACACAGCGTGACTGTGCATAATGGATGCAATTCAGAAATTTGAGGTTTGATTATGCTTGACCGAGAAGGGTTTCGACCCAACGTCGGCATCATCTTGCTCAACCAGAAAAATCAGGTGTTTTGGGGCAAACGCATCCGCACCCACAGTTGGCAGTTTCCACAAGGCGGCATCGACCGCGGCGAAACGCCCGAGCAGGCGATGTTTCGCGAACTGCACGAAGAAGTGGGGCTCCAGCCGGAGCATGTGCGTATCGTGGCCCGTACCCGCGACTGGTTGCGCTATGAGGTGCCAGATCGGTATGTCCGACGCGATGCGCGTGGCTTTTACAAAGGCCAAAAGCAAATATGGTTTTTGTTGCAGATGGTGGTGCCCGACCACCACTTAAATCTGCGCGCCACAGACCACCCCGAATTCGACGCCTGGCGTTGGAATGACTACTGGGTGCCGCTGGATGTGGTGGTGGAGTTCAAACGCGGGGTGTATGAGATGGCGCTCACTGAGTTGTCGCGCTTCTTGCCGCGTTTTGATATTCGTTCACGCCAAACGCGCCATGGCGGCACATCGATCACCAGTGAATTTGTAGTGTCCAAGCAGTTTGGCATGTCGTTCACGATGGAATTGCCACCGGGCGGCTCCTTCGAGCCCGACCCCAATACAGCGCAAAGGCCTACGGAGTAAGGCTCAGCACCAAATTGTCGCGGTGCACCATCTCAGGCTCTGCGACATAACCAAGGTTGGCCTCAATATCACCTGAAGGCTTGCGACAAATCAAACGCGCCTCGGCACTTGCATAGTTAGCGAGACCACGCGCGATCTCCAAGCCATGCGGATCCAAAATGGCGATGACTTCTCCGCGCGAGAACTCGCCCTCGACCGCCACCATACCGATAGGCAAAAGGCTTTTGCCCTCTTTGCGCACTTTGTCTACCGCGCCCTTGTCGACAGTGATAGAACCACGCAACTGCAGATGGTCAGCCATCCACTGCTTACGAGCCTGTTGTTTTTGAGTCGGTGCGACCAACAAGGTACCAATGGCTTCGCCTTTAGCTAGTCGCAAGAGCACGTCTCTCTCTCGCCCCCATGCGATGACGGTAGATGCACCGGAACCTGCCGCCCGTTTGGCAGCCAAGATTTTGGTGATCATGCCGCCCTTGCCGATGCTCGAGCCCGCGCCGCCCGCCATAGCTTCGAGTTGTGCATCGCCCGCACGCGCGGTGTGCACGAAGGTCGCGCTGGGATCTACGCGCGGGTCTGCGCTGTAGAGACCTTTTTGGTCGGTAAGGATGATGAGTGCATCGGCCTCGACCAAGTTAGCGACCAAGGCACCCAAGGTGTCGTTGTCACCAAACTTGATTTCGTCATTGACCACCGTGTCGTTCTCGTTGATCACGGGGAGCACGCCGTGGCTGAGCAGCGTGAGCAATGTGGAGCGCGCATTGAGATAACGCTCGCGGTCGGCTAAGTCTGCGTGCGTCAACAGCACTTGTGCCGAGCCCAGACCGTTGTGGCGTAACTGGGTCTCGTACATCTGGGCCAAGCCCATTTGACCCACCGCCGCGGCGGCTTGTAATTCGTTCAAGGCTTTGGGGCGTTGCTGCCATCCCAAGCGTTTCATGCCCTCCGCAATCGCGCCGCTAGATACCATGATGAGCTCGCGACCCTCGCGCACCAACGCGCTCAATTGACGGCACCACTCACCAATGGCTTGTTCGTCTAAGCCACGTCCTTCGTTGGTCACCAAACTAGAGCCGACCTTGACCACGATGCGCCGCGCATCTCGCAAGATCGTGCTGTTGTCTGTAGTCATGTCAAAAGTTTTTGGAGTAATTAAAACGGTTGGCGTGCGTCATCTGACCAAAGGCTAACGAGGTCTTATGGTGTTTGTTCGACAAAGCGAGGATCGACGTAGACGGGCGCCTGCTCCGACACCTGCTGGGCTTTGATGTGCTTGTAGATGTCTTTGATCAAATGCTCGCAGCCTTCGCGTGTCAAGGCGGAAATTTCGTAGACGGGCCCCTTGTATTTGAAGCGCTTGACGAAATCGGCCACCACCTTGGCGCGTTCATCGGCACCGACCATGTCGAGTTTGTTCAAGACCAACCAACGCGGTTTTTCGTACAAGGCTTTGTCGTATTTTTTGAGTTCGTTGACGATGGCCTTGGCTTGCGCCACAGGGTCGACCGTGTCGTCAAAGGGTGCGATATCCACAAGGTGCAGCAACAAGCGCGTGCGCTGTAAGTGGCGTAAGAACTGGTGACCTAAGCCCGCACCGTCGGATGCGCCTTCGATCAAGCCAGGGACATCGGCCACCACAAAGCTTTGCTCGGGGCCAACCCGGACCACGCCGAGGTTTGGGTGCAAAGTGGTGAAGGGGTAGTCTGCGATTTTTGGGCGCGCGTTGGAGATGGCGGTGATGAGCGTGGACTTACCAGCGTTGGGCATGCCTAACAAGCCGACATCGGCGAGCACTTTGAGTTCTAGTTTGAGGGCTTTTTTCTCGCCCGGCCAGCCAGGCGTTTTTTGGCGTGGGGCGCGGTTGATGGCGCTCTTGAAACGCATGTTTCCAAAGCCGCCGTCGCCACCCTTGGCGATGGTGATGACCTCGCCAGGTGTCAGCAACTCGAACAACACGTCACCCGTCTCGACATCGGTGATGATGGTGCCCACTGGCATTTTGAGAGTGATGTCGTCACCCGCGTGGCCGAACATGTCTGAGCCCAAGCCGTGCTGACCGCGCTTGGCTTCATGGCGACGCGAGAAACGAAAGTCGACCAAGGTATTGAGGTTGGGGTCTGCGATAGCGAACACATGGCCGCCACGTCCGCCATCTCCACCGTTGGGGCCGCCGAATTCTTTGTACTTTTCGTGCCGAAACGAAACGCAGCCATTTCCCCCATCGCCGGCAGCGATGTCGATATAGGCTTCGTCTACAAATTTCATGGCTGAAGTTTAATAAAGGGCGTTAAAAACGAAAGCCCCGACAAGTCGGGGCTTTGTCGGAGAAAGTCCAAGCGGATTAGACCGGTGTGACGTTGACCATGTGCTTGTTCAAAGCGCCTTTGACGTTGAACGACACGTGGCCGTCCACCAAAGCGAACAAGGTGTGGTCTTTACCAACGCCTACGTTGGTCCCAGGGTGGAACTTGGTACCACGTTGGCGCACGATGATTGCGCCAGCAGTGATCAACTCACCGCCGAATGCTTTTACACCGAGCATTTTCGGGTTGGAATCACGCCCGTTACGCGTAGAGCCGCCGCCTTTTTTCTGTGCCATTTCAGTGCTCCTTATCCGTTGATGGAAGCAATCTGCAATTCGGTGAACTGCTGACGATGCCCTTGGCGTTTTTGATAGTGCTTGCGACGGCGCATTTTGAAAATGCGCACTTTGTCGTGCTTGCCATGTGCCACAACTGTGGCCTTGACTGTTGCACCGGACACCAAGGGTGTGCCAACCTTGAGATCAGCGCCGTTTCCGACAGCTAATACTTGGTCTAACACGATCTCTTGGCCCACATCCGCAGCAATCTGTTCTACTTTAATTTTTTCGCCGGCAGCAACACGATACTGTTTGCCACCGGTTTTTATGACCGCGTACATATGAAACCTCTAGACGAGTGAATTGTCCCTACGGACGAATTTCCGTAGAGCCCGACATTATAGCAATTCTTTGGTTTTCACGCTAATACCTATAATCGGTTAGCACTTCGGCTCTCAGCCCAAGTTTTACAAGCCCCCTAACCCCATTTCCCCTTGTCAGCCCCGCAAAACACTGCCCATCCGCTCATCGTTGCAGACATGGAAGCCGTCGACCGAGTAATCGCCCAGCGGCTCGACTCTGGTGTGGCTTTGGTGGGCACGGTGTCGCAGTACATCATCTCTGCGGGCGGCAAGCGCATTCGTCCTGCCCTGCTGCTATTGATGGCGGGCGCCTTGGGCTACAAAGGAACCCAACACCACAACCTGGCCGCTGTTGTTGAATTCATACACACCGCGACCCTGCTCCACGACGATGTGGTGGACGAATCTACACTGCGGCGCGGACGACCCACGGCCAACGAGAGTTTTGGCAACCCTGCAAGCGTGCTGGTGGGCGACTTTCTGTATTCCCGCGCCTTTCAGATGATGGTGGACGCGCAGGACATGCGGGTGATGGAAGTCTTGGCTGAGGCCACCAACGTGATTGCTGAAGGCGAAGTCTTGCAACTGATGAATATGCACGACGCGGGTTTGGACGAGGCTGCTTACTTGCGTGTCATCCGATCCAAAACCGCCAAATTATTTGAAGCTAGCACACGTTTAGCGGCCATCTTGGTCAAAAGTCCCAAAGACGTAGAAGATGCTTGCGCAGAATACGGCCAGGCCCTGGGCACCGCGTTCCAAGTGATTGACGACTTGTTGGACTACGACGGCAATACGCAGGAACTTGGCAAAAACCTAGGCGACGACTTGCGCGAGGGCAAAAGCACCTTGCCGCTCATCATCGCCATGCAGCGCGGCACGCCCGTTGAGCGCAGTTTGATCCAACAGGCGATTGAACGCGGTTCAGTCGACGGTCTCACTGAAATTGTTGAGATTGTTCGAAAAACCGGTGCGCTCGACGCCACCCGATCTGCCGCCCTTAATGAGGCCGAGCGTGCCTTGTCTACTTTGACATACATTCCGAATGGTATTTACAAGAACGCCTTGCACGAACTGGCGTCTCAACTGTTGGTAAGACGAAGCTGAAAGGCAATCCCTATGAGCGACACCGATACCCCTTATTCAGACAGCATGCAGCATTGGGATAAAGCGTGTCAGCATTTTCAAGACGAATTTGGTTTTGATGCCCACGAAATAATTACCATCAATACGATTCGGGAAATGTTTTCCGAATTGGTAGAAGAATATAAATTGTCTTTGAATGCGTCTATTTCTTTAATGTATGGACTGTATTTTCTTGGTTACATCACCTTAATTGAAATGATGAAAGCCAAAGACGAAGAATATGAAATAGGCGATTTGACTGATTTCTACGCCATTTTAGACGCTGCTGATAATTGGGCGGGTCGCTCTTTAGATATTGAAAAACTTGTAGAAGCTGCGCAGCCCATTGTCGAGACCACCGAGCAGGTAATGCAAAAACTCAACCTCTCACGTAACTAATTTAATTTGTCATACGGGCAGGGAAATATCCGCCAATTTATTTAATTCAAGGTAACACCAAGCGGCAAGGTGCTTTAATTTTCTTTTCGGCTCGCTTTTCTTCGCAATACTGCATGGAGCGGCGCTCGCCTTCAGCAGACATTTTTATATATATGGAGCATTTAAATACCATGCGGTCGCCGTCATTTTGGCTGTCCCAAGCGGCGGCGCAATGGCTGAATTCATTCATTTCGGGTTTGAGTTGGTGCCAAGTGGATCGCAAACCATCGGGTAAGTCTTTCAAAGGCACTGTAGGGTAGGGCGAAGCGGCTTGCGCCAGGCAGCAAAGAAATGCAAGACAAACCCCACGCCAATAAGACCGATACATACGAACACCTCTGGGAAATAAACAAAGCCACCATATTATGGGTGGCTTTGGTGTACCTGTCGAATGAAACTGAGCCCCTCTTTATAGGGCGTAGCGGCAAGGGTCGATAGGTGTATCAAGGGGCGATAAGGGCTGTATCTAATGTGCCGGCAGTTTTCAACTCTTGCACCCAAGTTGGGGATACGCCACGGCCTGTCCAAGTTTGCTCAGCATTGGCTGGGTTACGGTATTTGGGAGCGACTTTTTTACCAGCCAAAGTGCCTTTTTTAGAAGCCTTTGGTGCTTTTGGGCCCTTGGCAGCTTTGGTTGCCTTGCTAGAACCCAAGGCTTTGGAGATATCGCTAGCGGTTAGGCCGGCCTCTTTCGCCATTTGGACAATCTTGGTCAATACTTTGTCGTGAGATTTGCTCAATAGAGCTTGTTCTTTTTTTGCGATTAAGTCGCGTTGTTTACGCAATGCGGCTAGTTGGCTTGCGACGGTATTACGTGCCATGGAATATTCCCCTAATAATTAATGACACGGCATTATATATTTAATTAGAACAATATTCAATCTCGCATTTATATTGAGTATAAGTATCAATATTATTAATATTTACTCAAAAACGCACGCGATGGGTTAATGAACGCACCAGTTTTTTATAAGAATCTCCCGTCACGGGGGTGAAGTCCATCTTATTGTCTTTTTTAATATCTACCGCCTTGTTGTGAAGTAATTGGGCCGCCCACATATGGGCAAAAGCCGACTTGGCATGCTCCGACCAAGCTTCCCATCCTTTTATTTTTTTAATATGTTTGCGCAATTCTTTGTCGAAGGATTGCTCGTCCAAACTGGTGGATATGGTCGTCTTCACCTTTTGAATCAATACCCCTAGGTCGTCGTCAGGCGAGTCTTCTCTTAGATTTGACGATTCTGGCGTAATAGCGGCAGGCGCAGCAGATGGGGGCGCAGAGCTGTCAGAGGGCGCGCTACCTGTTTTAGCAGCTTTCACCTTGCCTGCATCTATGTTGGAAGTTTGTTCAATTGTTTCGGTCATATATATTCTTTTTAATTGGTCTAATAAAGTTTGCAGGCCAAGGTAAGCATTTTGACGGATTTAGGAAATTCAGGCGCTACGGTTGTCACCTGGAATTGTTGGGCGAATCTGGAATTACTCTCTTGAATAAAGGTGTCTTTGTAGCCATGGGTCACCATCAGGATTTTGGCGTCGCGGTCTAAATAAAAGCTGCGGCTGGTCAAACGGATTGTTCGTTTTTTGCAATCGACGTCATATACCGACAACTCAGAGTTATAGAGTTTGAGTTTTACTTTGGGCTCAGAGCTGGGGTCATAAACAGGTACCTGAGCACGAATAGGCAGCACCATAAACGTACGAATGGTCGACAAACTTCCTTTGCTCTTGATTGAAGGGTCAAAGTATTCGTCCGCATTGCCGTAGTTATCGTCCATCAAAACCCAAGCGGCGGGCGCGGAAACGCTTGCAAGGGTTAAAAGGATAAGGGCGATAAATTTGTGCATATTGGTATATATCGGCACATAGCCAGAAAAATTGATTGTATTTCTCCTTAAAAGTGAATATTTAAATGTTTTTGAGTGGTGCTAAAACAGTAAGGTGATAAATATTCTCACAATTTATTTTTAATTTATAAATAACGTGGCCAATATCCCCAGCCTGGTTACCGCTTCCCACCAAGGTGGCGCGGTCCAACAATTAGAGGCGTTATTACAACGCGCGCTGGAATTGGGCGCGTCTGACGTCCATGTTGAATCTGGCGCCTCATCGTTTCGGGTGCGTTTTCGAATAGACGGGCGCTTGCAGGTGGCGGCCCAACCAACTCTGTCCATGCGAGACGCCATAGTCTCGCGCATCAAAGTGCTGGCACGAATCGATATCGCCGAAAAACGCCTGCCGCAAGATGGTCGCCTGCAATACACGTACAAAAACCAAACCGTCGATATACGGGTCAGCTCCTTGCCCACTGTGCATGGAGAAAAAATGGTCTTGCGCTTGCTCAAATTCAACCAAGAGCGGCCAACGCTCGCCGACTTGGGTTTTGACGCAGAGGACGAAGCACTTTTAATAAAAGCCATCTCACGTCCCCACGGCATGGTTTTGGTAACAGGGCCTACAGGTTCAGGCAAAACGCTGTCGCTTTACAGCTGCCTCGAGCACCTCAACCGCGAAGATATCAATGTTTCTTGCGTGGAAGATCCGTGTGAAATTTATTTACCTGGCGCTAATCAAGTCAGCATCCATGAGCGCGCTGGGTTGACATTTGCGAGCGCACTTCGCGCACTGTTGCGGCAGGACCCCGATGTGATTATGGTGGGTGAGATTCGAGATACCGAGACCGCTGAAATCGCAATCCAAGCAGCCCATACGGGGCATTTGGTTCTATCGACCTTGCACACCAATGATGCGCCGAGCACCCTAGAGCGCTTACGCCACATGGGCATCGCACCATTTCAAGTGGCATCTAGCGTCCACATGGTTATCGCACAGCGATTGGTGCGGCGTCTGTGCGTTCACTGCAAAAAACCCTCTGCAGAATCGCCAGTGGTTTATCAAGCTGGAGGTTGCGCGATGTGCAATGCGGGCTACAAAGGCCGCGTCGGCATCTACCAAGTTATGCCCATCTCCGCGTCCCTGCAGCAATTGATATTGCAAGATGGCGACGCAATCCGCATAAAAACACAAGCACAGCAAGAAGGCATGCGCAGCTTACGAGAAGCCGGATGGCGCAAGGTCTTACAAGGCATGACGTCGGCGCATGAGGTTTTGGCCCTAACTCCCGATGCGTAGCCAAGAAATCACGCAATTCACTCGGCAAATGGCTACTTTGCTACATTCTGGTGTGGCTTTGCTGCAGGCTTTAGACATCGTCATCAAAGGGATGCCTGCTGGCAGAGCTAAAAACGTCGTGCGCGCTATTCGACGGCGAATTGAGGGTGGCTCGGCCTTACATCTGTCGCTGCGCAGACACGTCGAATTTGGCAACGTCTATTGTGATGTCGTCGCAGCTGGGGAGGCAGCGGGCATGCTGGAGACCATGCTCGAGCGCTTAGCAGAGCACCGCGAAAAAACTGAAAAACTGCAACGCAGCATCCGTGCTGCCATGGCCTACCCCATAGCAGTGCTCGTGATAGCCTTGTCCGTTATGTTGCTGTTGTTCACCTATGTGGTGCCCGCGTTCGAAAACACGTTTGCCGCCTTTGATGCTGAGTTGCCTGCGCTCACACGCGGCGTGATCACTCTCAGCCATGCATGTGTTCAATATGGTGCTTGGGTGATTACCGCTCTCTTACCTAGCGTGTGGCTCTGTCAAAAACTTCTTAAATCTACCACCCAATGGCAAAAGCCTTGGCACGCCTTTGTGTTGGGTCTTCCTGTCGTTGGCTTGTTGGTACGCCAAGCCTGCATAGCGCGCTGGAGTCGAACCGTGTCTACCTTGTTTGCCACGGGCATGCCATTGAACGAGGCCATGGCTGCGGTGAAAGGCGTCACAGGCAACATCCTCTATGCCAACGCCAGCGAACTGATGCGCAGCCACTTGATGCGTGGTCGCTCGATGGCAAAAGCCATTTCCAGTGTCGAACACCTTTTTACCCCTTGGGTGGTGCATATGGTTGCGATCGGCGAAGAGTCTGGCACTCTAGAACACATGCTCAGCAAAACCGCCGAGCACTTTGAGGCCGAGGTGGAAGCAAGCGTGGCGCGTTTATCGAGCCTGATGGAACCCCTGCTGATCAGCGCGCTTGGGTTGATCGTCGGCATGATGGTGGTGGCCTTGTATTTGCCAATTTTTGAATTAGGAAACGTTGTATGAGCGCGCCAGAGGTCTTACTAATACTGGCCTTAGGACTGGCGATAGGTAGTTTTTTAAATGTCGTGATCTATCGGCTACCACGTATGCTGGAGGGGAAGAGCGACGAATCTCTCAGCCAACCGTCTTCGCATTGCCCCAGTTGCAAAACGCCGCTCAAAATTTGGCACAACATCCCCTTGCTTAGTTATGTCTTGCTCAAACGACGTTGTGGTTTTTGCCAAGCGCCTATCCAATGGCAATATCCATGCGTCGAATTGACCAACGCTTGTCTGTGGCTCTTGTGCACTTGGCATTGGGGCATACAAGCTACGGCCTTTTTTTGGGCGATTGGCTTGAGCCTCTTGCTCGCCTTGTCTGTGATCGATTGGCAAACCACATACCTGCCCGATGCCTTGACGCAAGCCTTGCTGTGGCTTGGTCTATCAGCAAGTAGCTTGAACTTTATAGACATTACTTTGCAACACGCTGTTTGGGGTGCTGTAGCAGGCTATGGGTCACTTTGGTTGGTCGCCACCGTCTTTGAAAGACTCACCGGCAAAGTGGGTATGGGCGCGGGTGACTTTAAATTGCTGGCTGCGCTTGGGGCATGGCTAGGTCCGTTTGCATTGATACCTTTGGTGCTGATGGCTAGCGTGAGCGGGGCGTTGGTGGGTGTCTGGTTGCAATCGACCCAACGATTGGAGCGAGGTGGCTATGTGCCCTTTGGCCCTTTTTTAGCGTCAGCGGGTGCAGTGCAAGCATTTTTGGGCGAGGCGGATGTGTTTTTTTACATAAACTGGTTGCTATGACAGCAAGTTTCCCCCTTCGACTCGGCTTGACAGGCGGAATTGGCAGCGGCAAGAGCACAGTCGCCAAAATGCTCACGGCGCGTGGGGCCGCAGTGATCGATTCCGATGCGATTGCACGCAGCGTCACTGCCGCTAATGGCCCTGCCATGCCAGCGATTGCCGATGCCTTCGGCAAAGAGTTTGTCACTTCAGAGGGCGCACTAGACAGAGAGCGCATGCGCGCGTTGGTCTTCTCAGACCCCAGTGCCAAGTTGCGTCTGGAAGCAATCGTCCACCCGCTGGTCGGATTGGCCACACAGGCGCAGGCGCAAGCGGCCATCCATGCTGGCCACACACTGTTGGTCTTTGATGTGCCTCTATTGGTGGAATCCCCACGTTGGCGCAAATTGGTCGATCAAGTGCTGGTCGTCGATTGCCTAGAAAGCACACAAATTGCACGCGTCATGGCGCGAAGTGGTTTAACAAGTGAAGCCGTTCAAAAAATCATCCGCGCGCAAGCGACGCGCGCGCAACGATTGGCTGCGGCGGACATCACCTTGTTCAACGAGGGGCTTGGTTTAGAGCAGTTAAAGCGCGCTGTAGACGCGCTAGCACTGAATGTATGATCGCGGAAGTCACTTTCGACGCAAATCTTTTCGTTTTTCCACGTGATTCTTTACGAACATCCCTTCAACGAACGCGTTCGCACCTATTTGCGCCTCGAGCATCTGTTCAAGCGTTTTGAATCGCTGAATTTACGTGACACCCCAATAGACAACCACTTTGCACTGACCACCTTGTTTGAGTTGGTAGAAGCAGGCGGCCGCACCGATCTGAAATCTGACATCCTCAAAGACCTCGAGCGCCATAAACAACAGTTCACTGCATTGCGCGGCAACCCTTCCGTATCAGAAGAAGCCTTAGACCAATTGTTAGAGCAACTCGAGCGTTGCTTCTCTGGTTTAAATACCGCGATTGGCAAGATTGGTCAAAACATTTTGGACAACGAATGGCTCACGGCCTTGCGAAACCGCGTAACCATTCCAGGTGGGACATGCTCTTTTGATTTGCCCGCCTACCATGCGTGGCAACACCAAGACTCTAGCGCGCGCAGATCTGACATCCAACGCTGGGCTAACGCGTTTCAACCCATGAATGCTTCGGTCAACTTGTTGCTGTCTTTGATGCGTGACACAGGCACTACCCAAAAAATGATGGCCATGGGCGGGCAGTTTCAGCAATCACTCGCGCAAGGAAGATTTATGTTGATGCGTGTGGCGATTGAACCAAGCCTTGGTTTTATCCCAGAAATCAGCGGCAACCGCTTGATGATTTGGGTGCGCATGATGCGCCAAGATGGTGACGGTCGTTTGCAGCACAGCACCGACGACGTGCCATTTGAGATGGCGCTTTGCGTTTAATTGCCTCGCTAGTGCTTGCACTCACGTTACTAAAAGCTACCAACCAAAACGCATAACTGCGTGCGTTGTTCTGGTCTCACTCCGCGACAGTGCGACCCAGAAAACTTCTCTCTTGTGCAAACCACTCCAGCACCGGCAAGGTACCGGGCAACACAGGTTTCACAGTCACGGGCAATTGCTGCCATGCATACAACTGCGCTTCACGCATTTGCAATTCACCTGACCAGCGCCGCACCTTACAAAAATTCAACTGCACCAAGGCGTGCGGGTAGTCGATCTGCTCCGTCTTCCAAGCAACGCAATCTTCGATGCTGATGCCGATCTCTTCGTGCAGTTCACGCTGTAAGGCTTGGGCAACGGTTTCACAAGCTTCCAACTTTCCACCTGGGAACTCCCAATAGCCCGCGTAGGCTTTTCCTTCAGGTCGGCTGGTGAGCAAGAAAGCGTCGTCGCTGCGGATCAATACACCGACAGCGACTTGCACTAACTGGCGATCGGATGAGCGTGGCAGTTGCGCATCGACTACGCGTACGGTGATGGGTTCACCCATGACGGGTTCAGTGGAAGACACAGCACGAAGCCAATGAAGACTAACGCGTCACCACATGCTTGCCTGCATAGTCGCGGGCAAACTGGTACGCCACACGGCCACTGCGTGAACCACGCTCTAGCGCCCACACCAAAGCTTCAGGCTTGGCGGAATCGATTGCAGTGGCGCTCACACCAAATGAAGACAACCACTGCGCGGTGATTACCAAATATTCGTCTTGACTAAACGGATAAAAACTCACCCACAGACCAAAACGCTCGGAGAGTGAAATTTTTTCTTCAACTCCCTCGCCCGGATGCACCTCACCATCTTCGGTGTGAGTGTAGGTGAGGTT
>Ga0214921_10008356_pt1 | contig 13442 bp, 18 predicted proteins | sample LL1505_MetaG_FD_177992 | JGI IMG/M metagenome (GOLD analysis project Ga0214921, IMG submission 177992) | Freshwater microbial communities from Lake Lanier, Atlanta, Georgia, United States - LL-1505 | ecosystem: Environmental > Aquatic > Freshwater > Lake | place: USA: Georgia | collected... | reverse complement strand
ACCGATTGTTTATCTCAATATGGTGGGCGGGCAAGATGAACTCGTCTTTGATGGTGGATCATGCGCAGTCAACTCCCAAGGGGAGCTCGTTTTTGCAATGCCACAGTTCGAGGAAGAGGTCGGATTTCTTCGAATTGAAGCCTGCGAACCGCAGCGAGGAGTAATCACCCCTGCATTAACGCTCGAGGCGCAAGTCTATAAAGCACTGGTCATGGGAACACGTGATTATGTGCATAAAAATCGTTTTCCAGGGGTTATCCTTGGGCTTTCGGGTGGGGTCGACTCCGCTTTAGTATTGGCGATTGCAGTTGATGCACTCGGATCTGAGCAGGTCCGTGCGGTGATGATGCCCTCGCCCTATACCGCAGAAATTTCTTGGCTTGATGCGCGCAAACTCGCATCCAATTTGGGTGTGCAATACGATGAGATTTCGATTCAAGGTCCCGTCGGTGCATTTGAAGATGCCCTGCAAAAACAATTTGCTGATTTACCAAGCGATACGACCGAGGAGAATATTCAGGCTCGGGCGCGTGGCACGATCTTGATGGCACTCTCAAATAAGACGGGGCGCTTAGTCCTCACCACGGGCAATAAGAGTGAAATGGCCGTTGGGTATTGCACCCTCTATGGGGATATGGCCGGGGGCTTTGCCGTGATTAAAGATATTGCCAAGACCTTGGTCTATCAACTCTGTCGCTATCGCAATCAAATAAAACCAGTGATCCCCGAGCGGATTTTGACTCGGGCACCATCGGCAGAATTGCGCCCCAATCAAACCGATCAAGATAGCCTACCTCCCTACGAAGTTTTAGATGCTATCTTGGCACGCTATATGGAACAGAATCAATCCAGTTCGGAAATCGTTGCAGCCGGCTTTGATTCTGCGGCGGTGCAAAAAATTACACGTCTCATTCAGATGAATGAATACAAACGCCGTCAGGCACCGCCTGGGGTTCGCATTACCGCTCGCGCCTTTGGTCGAGATTGGCGCTACCCCATTACTTCAGGGGCAAAGCTCTAGTCCTAAAAATCATGGGGAAATGAGGAAGTCACCGTCCTTGAGTATGATTGAGCTAAAGGAGACACTATGAAACTAATTACTTCAATTATTAAACCCTTCAAACTTGATGAAGTGCGCGAAGCACTGGCTGAGGTTGGTGTAACTGGCCTTACCGTTACCGAGGTGAAAGGCTTTGGTCGTCAAAAGGGTCACACCGAACTCTACCGAGGCGCTGAGTACGTGGTTGATTTTTTGCCCAAAGTGAAAGTAGAAGTGGTGGTTTCCGATAACCTGGTTGAAACCGTGACCGAGGCCATCATCAAAGCCGCACGCACTGGAAAAATTGGTGATGGGAAAATTTTTGTGAGCTCCGTAGAACAAGCGATTCGAATTCGTACTGGTGAAATCGATGATGCTGCAGTCTAGGGCTGATTAGTACGGAACTTCCTCAAGAATGACACTGCTTGCATTTGGATCGTCAATCCGAACGCGATAGCCCTGAAAAAAGATATCCGCCTGAGAAAGATTGGTGGTCATTAATACAAATGGGGCTTTACCAAAAAACGAATGTGAGCCATTTACATCCAAGGCACGTTTTTCTAATTTGCCAGTTCCATCTTTGACGCATACCACTTGCTTAATACGGCTGGAGATATAAACCATGTTTCCAGCCTTCGTGGGACTTGGGGAGCGATACGTGGTTTGATTGGCGTCGGGCGCTGGGCAGTTTTCATTGGTCGCAGTGGTTACTGCCGGGGCCGTCGTGGCAACGGGTGCTGGATTAGTTGTTGCAGCGGGTGCTGGCTCTTCTTTCTTCGGAGCAGTGTCAAGCGACTCGGTAGGCATCTTAGCAAGCGGTGGCTCAACAACTTTCTCTTCCGCAGGAAAATCGATCATTAAAAAAGTAGCGGCGATTGCTGCAAAAAGCGCAAAAAATACATACTTCGTATTTGAAGTTTTCGGTTTTGGTTCATCATCACTCAAATCAAAACGCTCTATGGTTTCAGGAATCTTTTCAACAATTGGTTTTGTTACTGGTGGCTCGCTTGATTTTTCTTCGGGGACTTCGCTCTGCTCCACCTCAGCATTTTTTTCTGCCTGTTGACTCTCTTGAACCAAATCGGGACCAAAGTCAAAAACAGCGTCATAACTTAAATCCAAATAATCAGCGACTTTTTTAGCTGCAGCCACTTTAATCGCTAAGGAATAAAAATGGCTGCGCTCACCACTTTCAATCTGTTCGATTTGTTTGACCGAAAAACAAAGATCCTTCGATATTTCGTGAATAGAAATGCCTTTTGACTCTCGTGTCTTTTTAATGACTTCACCCCGAATTTCGGGCAGAGGATTATGGTTTGGCATTCAGTCTCATCGATTTATTATTAATATTTATAACGATCTTAGTCATTATTTATCAACTCACTATAGCCCAAACATCAACAAAAGTCTATTTACCTCGGGGCTAATTCAATTCAAGGTGAAAACGGACTAAGTCCTGGACCGACGCGGCGCGCATTTTTTCCATAACCCGAGCCTTATGCACCTTAATTGTTGCATCGGTTGTTCCTAGCTGCTGAGCGATTTCTTTATTCATTAAGCCACTCACCAATAGAAAAAAAACCTCCTTTTCGCGAGGCGTCAATAACAAAAAGTTTTGCTTAATTTCGCTCGTTTTTAGGATTCGCTTGAACTGCTTCCTGTCATATTCAAGTGCAGTTTGAATCGCATTTAATAATTCTTCTAAATTAAATGGCTTAAATAGAAAATCCAATGCCCCTTTTTTCAACCCTTTAACAATTTGTTGGGGGTGACTTTGTCCACTCAGAAAAATAATCGGTGTTGTACTGCCATTTTTTTCGAGGCAATCCAATAAGTCCAAGCCTGAGAGATCGGGCATTTGCATATCAAGCAAAATAACTGCGGGGGAAACAACGCGGCTATTGCTTAAAAAAGATGTCGCACTGTTGTAATCAAATACATCGTAGCCAACATCCGCCAACATGCGGGATAAGGAACGGCGAATGGCATCATCATCATCAATTAAGTAGATGGTTCCGTTCAATGTGCTCATTGCTTTCCCCTAGTTGGCATTTTTGGAATTTACCGACCCCGATTCCATTAGGCTATTCGCTTTATGGCTAATTTAGGTCAATATCACTAAAATAATTCTTTTAATTCAAAGTACAAACCCCATGAGAACCTATTTATGCATTGTCTGTGGCTTTATTTATGACGAGTCGGCTGGGCGTCCTGAGGATGGAATAGCCCCCGGAACGCCTTGGGACGCCGTACCGAGTGATTGGGCATGCCCAGATTGCGGCGCTGGTAAAGATAGCTTTGAAATGATGGCTATTTAGTGATTCGGTGTAGGAATACACTGACGAACTCGTTAATGATTTAATTTTTGGATGACCAAACCCATGTCAAATATCAAGACCGAAAAACGCTTAAATGAACGCTCTCGCAAGGTGACCGAGGGGGTTGCAAGGGCTCCCAATCGCTCCATGTATTACGCAATGGGTTACAAAGAATCGGATTTTGGCAAACCGATGGTGGGGGTTGCCAACGGTCATTCCACAGTGACGCCCTGCAATAGCGGCTTACAAAAACTAGCCGATGCTGCAATTGCCGCCCTTGAGTCATCCGGCGCCAAGGCTCAAGTATTTGGGACTCCAACCATCTCCGATGGTATTGGCATGGGAACCGAGGGCATGAAGTACTCATTGGTTTCACGGGAGGTCATTGCTGACAGCATCGAGGTTTGCGTCAATGGTCTTTGGCAAGACGGTGTAGTGGTTATTGGAGGTTGCGATAAAAACATGCCTGGCGGAATGATGGCACTAGCTCGAACCAATGTCCCTGGAATATATGTTTATGGTGGAACCATCAAGCCAGGCCATTACAAAGGTAAAGAATTGAACATCGTATCGGCGTTTGAGGCGGTTGGGGAATTTACCGCCGGTCGATTGAGCGAGGAGGATCTCAAGGGCGTTGAACAGCATGCCTGCCCAGGCAGCGGGTCATGTGGCGGTATGTACACCGCAAATACGATGAGCTCGTCCTTTGAGGCGCTCGGCATGAGCCTGCCTTACTCCTCAACCATGGCAAACGAAGATCAAGAGAAGGTCGAGAGCGCCGCCCAATCCGCCCGCGTTTTAGTTGAGGCAATTAAGAAAAATATTCGTCCTCGTGATGTCATCACCAAAAAATCGATTGAGAATGCAGTAAGCGTCATCATGGCTGTTGGCGGATCAACGAATGCGGTCTTACATTTTTTAGCAATCGCCAGTGCCGCTGAGATTGATTGGACGATTGATGACTTTGAGCGAATCCGCAAAAGAGTTCCGGTCATCGCCGATATGAAACCCTCCGGAACTTTCCTGGCAACCGATTTGCACCAAGCCGGCGGAATTCCACAAATCATGAAAATTTTGCTCGATGGTGGCTTGCTCCACGGCGATTGTTTAACCATTACTGGGGAAACCGTTGCCGAGGTATTAAAAGATGTCCCAGCAAAACCAAGAAGCGATCAACGGGTAATTCGCTCACTGGATAACCCAATCTATCCCCATGGGCACTTGGCAATTCTGAAGGGCAATATATCCCCCGAGGGCTGTGTTGCAAAAATTACTGGTCTCAAAAATCCGTCCATCACCGGTCCCGCCCGGGTGTTTGACTCAGAAGACGATGCCATGGCAGCGATCCTTGCCCAGAAGATTAAGGCCGGAGATGTGGTGATTATTCGTTATGAAGGGCCCAAAGGTGGCCCTGGAATGCGCGAAATGTTAGCGCCCACTTCTGCTTTAGTTGGCCAGGGGCTTGGAGAAAGTGTTGGCCTGATTACCGACGGACGGTTTTCTGGAGGCACCTGGGGGATGGTGGTTGGGCATGTGGCACCTGAGGCTTTTGTTGGGGGAACCATCGCCCTGATTCAAGAAGGCGACTCCGTAACCATCGATGCCCATCAACTATTGATTCAGCTCAATGTCCCCGACGAGGAGATCGCCAAGCGTCGAGCTGCCTGGAAACAACCAAAATCGCGTTATACACGGGGTTTACTGGCAAAGTACGCTCGTCTAGCGAGTAGCGCCAGTCTTGGGGCTGTCACGGATCTGGATTTAAAATAAGGCATGCAACTTATTTGGATCGGAGGCTCAACCTCCCAAGTCAAGAAAATCAGTATCACTGGTAAGGGTCTCATCAAGCTTACCGTGATTATCTGTATTTTTTTGTTCCTGACTGGATTTGGTGTTCATTTTTTAGGCTACCGGATTGCCTTCCATGTGAACCCCGAGCTCACTCGGGCAATGGGTGGAGCGATATCGATTCAACAAAAAGAGTCGATTGAGGCCAGTTACAAAGAACAGGTGCAAAAACTGGAAGCCAATATTGCACAGGTCAATCAAAAAATTGAAGAGCTGACGGTCATTAAAGATCAATTTGCCGATATCGCTACACCTGCTCCGGTCAAAAGCAAATCCAACAACCTTAATACAAAGTAAGGGTTTCTTAAGACCCTTTAATCAGAATACGGCTCAGTGCCGCTCTGGCTTCTGGAATATCGAGATCCATCGCAATTTGCAATAACTCAATCGCTTTTGCATGATTGCCCGTGTGGTCTAACACCAATCCATAGTTATAAATGGCCCTTGGATTCTTTTGCTTGAGTTCCCGCTCGAGGTCATGAAACAAAAGTTCGAGCTGCTGAGGAGTTAATTGATTGTTGAGGGCCATCTTACATGGCATCAGGTATGTGCATTCGTAATTGCCGGATTCCAATGCCATAAACGCCTCAAAGGCTTGTGGATAAAGACCTAACTTGAGGTAGCGCTCGGCCTCATAAAAATCTGAATTTTCCATAACTAACTAGATGCCAATACCGATGCGCGCAAACTCAGCGCTTAATTGCACTGGCTGCCTCTTCCTTGGCTTTCTTACGAGCTAATGCGGCTCGCTCCTCTTCCTCTTCTTTTAATTGCAGTATTTTGTTGCGCTCTTCGATGTAGATATCAAATGATGAAAAAGTTTCTACAAACTCAAACTGACCTGTAAATTCGTCAACAGGAATAAAGTGGAGTTCGGGTGAGCCAATAAATTTGTACTCCAAAATTTGTACGCCGGCAGGATTGGGTGCCAGAACATTATTAACAACCACCTTCATCCCCTCACCATTTACATACATATCATTGCGCTGTGGCTGTCTCACAATCCATACCCCTTTATGAGTTCTCGATCTGCTTGTAGATCTTCAAACGAGGATCATTTGGATAAACCACGCTGGTTTGCAAAGAAGTTGATAAAGGATTAATGTCAACAATAACGCCACTGGCTTTTTCAGTACCCTCAATGGCATTGGATTTGGGTACAAATTGATAATCCCCCTGGGTCTCTGAAAGACCCAATTTAAGCTCAGCCAAGGTCGCGCCGCTTCGAAAGTTGGAAGTGCCGACGTAGGGGGCTAAAACGGAATTTATCGGGGTGTCAGCCATATGCAATATCAATTATGTTGAACACATTGATTCTAGGTCAAAATTACGACAAATAAAAGTATCCAATAACCTAGTAATTTTATAAGTAATTGATTTTATTGATTTTTATTATGTGATTTTTTATCGCTATTACGGTAACGTCGATACAAAATGTTACTCGTTATGCCAATGGCCTCTTGAGCATCGAGCGCCTCAACGGTCTCAAACTCCATTCTGCCTTCTTTATTGACATAATCAACTCGCCACCATTTACCTCGCACTTGGGTTGCTATGAGGATTTCGTAGTTTTTTTTCATAAATGGTGTAATTCAATTTGCATCATTACCTTTTAAAAATCCGCGCCCACTGAGTTTGAGCCCAGGCCTGGACGCGTGGGGAGAAACTTGCTGCAAAAATTATATCAACCGCTCCCCAAATAAATGATGCTCGCGAAAGTTCGATCACGGCAAGCACAATAAATAGAAGCATCAAAAATCGCCGCAATCGATCGTCAGGAAGAAAATGATTCATGATGAATATTGATAAAGATGAATTCAATTAATGTTCTGAAACTTAGTATACAAATGATTTATCAGGCAAAATAAGATTTTTTGCCACCTTTGAGCGCTCGCATTTACCCCCCCGAACTTGAAGAGATTGCCCCTAATTACTGGGTAGACCCTCGGTTTACCTATAAAAATCTAGAGCGAATTTTTGAAGAAGACCGAATCTGTGGATTATTCAAAAGTGCTTCGGATCGGGAAGGAATTAGCATCAATGTTCTAGGTGTTGAGCCCACTGGATTACGCTTTAAGGTGATGCCTTTGGCAGACGGATCCCATCCCGCCATCATCGGCACCCGCATCTTAGTAACTTATGTGGATAGCGGCAAAGTGCAGTTCAGCTTAAATAATATTCGTCTTACGACCGATTCGTCCTACACGAGCGATCTTCCCCCAAAAATTGCAATTGTTCAACGACGCAAAAGCTTTAGAACACCGGGACCCGGTAATTTTGATCGGGATTTCAAATTACTGATTTACTTCGCCCGGGGCAAGGAAATGATTGCGCAAATTGTTGATATGTCGGAGGATGGCCTCCAGTTGGATTTGCGTGCTGATGCCACTGATATGTCAATTGGCACAATCTGGACAAGCTGCTCATTTGAACGCCTTAAAAATCGCTCCGAGCCATTTGATCTCGTTATTCGTAACACACGTCTGAGCCAAGAATCTTCACGGATACGCGTTGGCTGTCAACTTTTGGATCCCACCCCTCGCAATCGCATTGAATTTGAAAGCACGCGAAATGGAATTCATACCGCTCGTGTACAGCGCCGACTCAAATTCTGGTTCCAAAATGTCTCATGGTGCTCTTAGGCGCAGTCTTTATGAAATTTTTCTCTTCCTCGCTGCCGGTGATTAACAGATTACTTGTTGTCCTTCTGATGGTCCTTTCAATGGCGGCACTTGCGCAATCCAATAGCGATTCGTGGAAGGTATTTGGCAAGCTTTCTAACAGCACAATTTACATTCAAGAAAAATCGATTGAAAAAATTGGGCCCTTCCTAAAAGTATGGATCTTGCAGGACTACCTTGCCCAACGGGTGGGACCAAATGACGAACCCTATCGCTCGGCGACCACGCTAATTCAGTTTGATTGCCAAGAAAAGAAGTCTCAAAAACTCAATAGTCAAGGCTTCATCGAGCCCATGGGCAAGGGTCGTTTTATCGATCTGACAGAGAGCAATCCGCCGTGGATTGACCTACCGGTTGATTCCGTTGGTTTTCATATTATTGAAACATTTTGCGCATCGCCTAGATAACGTGCCTAAGATTATCCCTATATAATTTTGAAATGGGATATAACGCAGGCGCATTCGAATTAGGCAAACTAAATCTTGATAAAGGCAAGGTCGATATTGCCTTTGATATCTTCTTTGATCTTGCTAAAAATGATCTGGATGAAGATGCACTTTACATGTTGACTCGGATGACTTTCGATGGTCAATTAGGCCCCGAACAGATTGAACTCTTTTATGAATTCCAAAACTCCCATTCGTCCTACGGTAATGGCTACGCCCTTTATAACGTGGGTTTAATGCACGAACGCGGTTTGGGTAAAGTGAAACAAAACTACAAAGTAGCGGTCGAGTACTACGAGAAAGCCATTAAAGAAGAAGTCCATGATGCCTATTGCAACTTAGGCAATATTTATGCGCTCGGTTTAGGTGTTGATCAGGGGGTTCCGCGCGACATATTTAGGGGTCTTGAATTACTCAGCAAGGGTGCCGAGTCGGGTAGTCGTCAGTCAGCTTTCACGATTGGCTCACTCTACGGCAAGGGTGAATTTATTCCTCAAGACAATTCCAAAGCAGCCTATTACTTAACCTTGGCGGCAATGATGGGGCATGATCAAGCGAAACGCGTACTTGCCATCTTTGCTCATGCCCACAAAAACGAGAGATTTGACCGCGAATTTGATGCAGCTAATGTGAAGTTTGGTGAAATCGAAAACCTACGAAAACTCTATCGTTGCATCTAACGGCTTAAGTGGAAGTAATTTTTTCCCAGTTTTTCTTAAATACCTGGCTGCTATCTTGAGTATCCAAGTCCTTGGATCTTGAAATCATTAAGCCATTTAAGCGAGCGCCCGGCTCAATACCAATCTGTCCGTAGGTCACATCGCCATGCACGACAGAACCATTGTGAAGTTCAACGCGCTCCGTACAGTAGACATTGCCTTCGACCCGCCCCGCAATAATGACGCGATAGGCGTAAATATCACCTTGTACCAAGCCATTTTTTCCAACCGCAATACTGACGACCCCGTCTTGCGAGGTTTCCACATTGCCAATGACCTTACCGTCAATTCGCAAGCTCTCAGAGGCAACCAGACGCCCATGGATTTCAGTAGCCTCGCCAACCATGGTCTGAAATGACTCAATGGTTTGGCCAAGGGTTTTGATTGATTTGGATTTGTTGCCAAACATAATTGCAATTACTTCTTAATGAAGTGACCCTTGATCTTACCGCCACGTTGGATGTGGACCGAGTCATACGATACGGAGCCATCAACCTCGGCAAGTGGGCCAATATTGAGCTCTTGGCAATTAATATCGCCCAAAACTTTACCCTTCACCATCACCTGATCGGAGAAGAGTTCGCCTTCTACAAGGCCCGATGAATCAATCAGAACGGATTTGGCCGTTACCTTACCTTTGATCACACCAGAGATATTTAAAACGCCTTCCGATGTAATGGTTCCAACAAACTCAAAGCCCTCGCTAATAATGGAAGGCTTAATTGGATTTGCACGATTTACATTGTTTTCATAGCCATAGCTTTGATCCGGCTCAGCTGCTACTTCGGTTACTGGCTCTGAATACGTATTTTGAGATTCATCAGAGGGATTCTCTGGAATGTCATTGGATTTCTTTGAAAACATAGATCACCTAAATGGGAGGTTAAATAAGGTGCAGATCGCCGTGCAAAGATCCACCCTTTTCGATCTCAATCTCAGCGTAATGAACAGAACCGCCGACTTTACCGCTAGAGCGAATAATTAGCGAGCGGGAGGCAGTTAACTGCTCGGCAACCTCTCCTCGGATATCAACCGATTCTGCGACCACTTTGCCTCGAATCAAACCAGAAGCTTCAACAATCACTTGTTTGGCAGACAAATCGCCTTCCACAACACCGGAAACCGAGGCAATATCGGGCACAGCAAAATTTCCCTTCAAAATGACCCCTTCACCAACAAATAAACAACCCGATTGATTTGCATCGACCATGAAAAACCCTTAAATAGCGTGAATAATTGCTTATAAATTTAGTATTAGGCAGCCCTCTAAAAATCTGCCATAAGCTATAAATTTATCACAATTAGAAGTCAAAAAATCAATCGGGCGCACCAAAAGCGGTAATTACGGGAAAAACCCTTAGTCAAGGAAATCAGTGCTTCATCGAGCCCCCATGACCGCCGGAGATATCCCTCACTTGTAATTTAACTTCCACCTCACCCGATTTCTGAAATTTCAGCTTCACCGGAACGGTTTCGCCTGCTTTTAAGGGCGTCTTAATATCCATAAACATGAGGTGCAAGCCGCCCGGTTTTAGCTCGACAGAGCCATTAGCCGGGACGTCAATCCCCTTGACTTCACGCATTTTCATGACATTACCGTCCATCGCCATGGTGTGCAGCTGCATCTCGCCAGCCACCGGGGAGCTTGCCGCAATCAATTGATCAGCGGCGCCTTTATTTTCAATCTTCATAAACCCGCCCGCAGCTTTTTGACCTGGGGCCGTTGCTCGCGCATAGGGATTCTCGATCTTCAATTGCCCAATCCGATAGTCGGAGCCCTTAGCATCGTTATGGGCAAGAGACCAGCCAGAAAAGCCAATTAGAGCGCTTGCGGTGATTGCGTGTAGAAATTTGGTATTCATAATGATCCTTTCTGTAATCGTTACCATGTCATTGTTTTAGTGCCATCTTTAAAGAGTGCGTCGCCTGTTACTTTAGGAGAGCCCATTTTGATTCCAGGCAATAGGTCGCCTGGACTTAATCCGTAATACTTTAAAAACACATAGGGCACATAACAGGGGCAATCATGCCCCCGCCATTGAACTTAAGTGCGAGTATTCTGAGGTGGTCCCTGAGAGGGAAGCTTGACCCATGCAAAGAGTATCTTTGCAGACTCTAGAAAGAGGTTTGGGATCAATGTATGCGTTGAAGGGCTAGCAAACTGAAGACTACTTAATAAACTAGGAAGGTCTAACGGTTGAGCGAGGCAATACAGGCAGTCCGCAGACGCGTTCGTTACCGCATCCTCGGTATTTAGATCAAGAACCTGTTTTGTACCATCCGCCATGCAAATTTCCATTGCCAAAGCCGAGCCATTGGCTGGCATCGATACTGCATGGGTCATCGTTGGTGCCAGTGCTCCAAAAATAAACGCCAGGGTACTCAGCCAATGAATCAGTTTTCGGTATGGAAAATACATCTGCTCATTTTATCGATAAGCGTATGAAATAACAAAAAAGGGGGCTTGCGCCCCCTTTTTTTAAGTTACCAGCATTACGCCTTCATCTGACGCAATTTAGAAATCAGCGGCCAGAAAAGCAGGATGAGTGCCAAGGCGGTGATCGTACCAACCAGATAGTTGGAGAAGAAGATGCCCAAGCTACCCTGAGATACCAACATCGCTTGGCGGAAAGAATCTTCAGCGCGATCGCCCAATACCAAGGCAAGAACCATTGGCGCCATCGGGTAGTCGAGTTTCTTAAAGAGGTAGCCCAAGACTCCAAAGCCCAACATCAGCCATACATCGAACATCGCATTGTTCACCGTAAATGCGCCAACAGCACAAATAACAATGATCACTGGAGCAATGATTGAGAATGGGATTCTTAAGATGGAGGCAAAAATCGGTACGCAGGTCAAGACCACAAAGAGACCGGCAATATTACCCAAGTACATACTTGCGATTAAGCCCCAAACAAAATCTGGCTTCTCAACAAACAAAAGTGGTCCTGGCTGTAAACCCCAAATCAGGAGGCCGCCCAATAACACCGCAGCGGTTGGTGAGCCAGGAATACCCAAAGAGAGCATCGGTAGCAAAGCTGCGGTACCGGCAGCATGAGCTGCGGTCTCTGGAGCAACAATACCCTCCATCTCACCCTTACCAAAATTATTCCTATTTTTGGCCATTTGCTTTGCAACGCCGTAGCTCATAAATGAGGCTGGAGTTGCTCCGCCAGGAGTGATACCCATCCAGCAACCAATTAAGCAGCTGCGTAGGGATGTTGCCCAGTACTTCGGTAACTGAGCCCAAGTTTCAAAAACAACCTTTGCTTTGATCTTGGCACTTTTACCGGAGAACTTGAGACCCTCCTCCATGGATTGCAAAATTTCGCCGATACCAAATAGACCGATCACCGCAATTAAGAAATCAAAGCCGCGCATTAACTCCGACGAGCCAAAGGTTAAGCGTAATTGACCGGTAACGGTATCCATTCCCACAGCAGCTAACGCAAAACCAAGCATCATTGCTGATAAAACTTTGAACGGTGAACCTTTGTTCATGCCCACAAAACTACAGAAGGTTAATAGGTAAACCGCAAAGAATTCAGGGGGTCCGAACTGCAGAGCAAACTTTGCCACGAGCGGCGCCAAGAAGGTGATGACAACGACTGCAAAAACGGCACCAATACATGATGAGGTAAAAGCGGCTGTAAGTGCCTCGCCCGCTTTGCCATTTTGCGCCATTGGATAACCATCAAATGTTGTCGCAACCGACCATGGCTCGCCGGGAATGTTAAACAGAATGGAGGTAATCGCACCTCCGAATAAAGCACCCCAGTAAATACTGGAGAGCATGATGATCGCCGAAGTGGGCGACATGGTAAAAGTCAAGGGTAGCAAAATGGCAATGCCATTGGCTCCGCCAAGCCCAGGCAATACCCCAATAATGACTCCGAGGATCACTCCGATCAACATCAGCATGACGTTGTAGGGTGACAATGCTACGGCAAAGCCTCCAAATAGCGCGTTAATTTCTTCCACGTTTGCTCCTTTTATTCAATCTTGTAGTGGATGCTTTGCTTACTGCAAACCAAATATAGCCAAGGGGTTAAACAACGAACCATGTGGCAACGGAATTTGAAACCAATACTCAAACATCATGTAAAGAACGATGCTTACACCAAGTCCAACCGCAAGGGCTTTCCAAAATACGTATTTCCCAAGCCAGACCATGAAAAAGGTAATGTAGAGGACGCCAGCAACATATATTCCGATCAGCTGAACACCCAAAACAAAGAGGGCTGCCGGAATGAGAACGGCCATCACTTGCCGAAAGGGTTCTCTCTCAACAAATGTCTCGTCAGCAAGCTCTTTAGCGCGAATCGACTGAATCAAGGTCACTGAGCTACAAATCAAAATAATCAGGCTAATGTAGAAAGGGAAATAGCCTG
>Ga0214921_10008355_pt1 | contig 13445 bp, 13 predicted proteins | sample LL1505_MetaG_FD_177992 | JGI IMG/M metagenome (GOLD analysis project Ga0214921, IMG submission 177992) | Freshwater microbial communities from Lake Lanier, Atlanta, Georgia, United States - LL-1505 | ecosystem: Environmental > Aquatic > Freshwater > Lake | place: USA: Georgia | collected... | reverse complement strand
AAAGATTCCAAAAAAATCTGAGCAAAAACTTTCAGAAAAATTTCAAATCAGATTCTTTAGATCAGAATTTCTGAAAATTTAGATTTGCGACAGGCTCATAATTTATTGCGCTTACTAAATTGAACTGCCAGCTTTTTAATTACTATACTCAATCAATGTAACCGTCCCCAAATAACACAATTTTTCGAAGAGAAGAGAATAATGCAAGCATGTTAAAACAAATGGTTATTACAGTAAATTTCTGTCGTCAGGACTGCTTCAGGGAATACAATTCAATCAAGTTCTTAAATTACTACTAAGGGGACATTATGGAAGCAAATATGGTAAATGGCACAGTGAAGTGGTTTAATGATGAAAAGGGTTTTGGATTTATCGAGCAAGAAGGCGGTAAAGACATTTTCACCCACCATAGTGCAATCAATGCTAACGGCGGCGGACGTCGCACATTACGCGAAGGACAAAAAGTGTCTTTTGAAATCGTGCAAGGTAAAAAAGGTTTAGAAGCAGCGAATGTAACTGCCGAAGACTAGAAAATATTTAATCTTCTCTAAAGACCCATTGGAAATTCCGGTGGGGCTTTTTTTGCAATTCAAAACATCTTATTACTAATCACCCCCCTCACAACTCCTTCAACCCTAAAATCATCGGCCGCCAAAAATGGCTCGAACTCACTATTTAAAGAAACTAAAATCACTTTATCTTTTTTATTCTGCTGCTTGATTTTCTTAATCAAAACCTGCTCATCATTCACACATAAAACCATCGCACCGTTTTCAGATTTATTAGTTTTTTCAATAATCACAAAATCGCCATTGCTGATTTTTGGCAACATTGAATCACCTTTCGCCTTAACCATAAAAGCCTTGTTGGAAGAAAAGCTTAAAAATTTTGTTGAAACCGCAACGCGATCAATCGGACTGCCATCAAGAATTGAACCTTCCGGCCCGCAAGTTGCCAAACCATACAAATTCAAATAAGCAATTTCCTTATCCGGTTTTTTTAAAACTTGGTAATCACGCGAATTATAAGGATTTTTTTTCAAGTAACCTTTTTTCTCCAATTGCGTCATGTGATGAACTACAACGCTAGTTGAAGAAGCGCCGACCATTTCTTGCATTTCTCTTATAGTTAAAGGCTCTTCCACATTTTTTGAAAGAATCTCAATTAATTTCTGCTGAACTTGATGTAGGTGTTTTTCGGACATTTTAAAAAAATGTTTGCATTGTTATTTTTTTGTTCTAGTTTTTATAGAACACAACATATAAATCTATTAAAACTGGTTAAAAGTCAAAGTCAAATTTCTTTTGGTAAATTTCTTTTGGTAAATTTCTTTGGTAATTATACCTTGATTCACAAAAAAACTCGATGTCACCCTGAGCTTGTCGAAGGGTGATTCTAAGATCGAAGCCTGAATCACCCTTCGACAAGCTCAGGGTGACATCTATTGTGTCTTAAGGGATAATCACCAAATTTCTTTTGGCAAATTTCTTTTGGCAAATTTCTTTTGGCAAATCTCTTTTTAAGCAGTTTTAATTTTTTAGAATTTTAAAAAATAAATTTATGAGCACTGAAAAAACTTTAGAAAAAGCAATGCTAAATAGAAAACCGATCTCATTTCAATATAACAAAATCGGTAAAGTTCAGACAATAAAAGTAGAAAATGCCCACGTGATTTTAATTTCAACCACCCGCTTAGGGAAAAAAACCATCATGATTGATGAAAGCAATATGAACAATAAATCAGGCCCTTCTTGGAAATATTTTGATATGGAAGAAATGCGAAATGTGCAAATTGTGAATGATGATTGTGCTTTCGTAGCGGCACAAGAATTAAGCCTGATTGATGGCTTTGCGATAGAAAGTTTTGCGGTTTAATTTAATTCTAAGAACAAGTTTAGAACTGAGCTTGTCGAATCATGATTCTTGGGTGCGACCTTAAATAATGCTTCAACAAGTTCAGCATGACTATGATTTTTAATTGAAATAGATTAAAAAATTCTTTGTTGGCTGGGAGAATAAATTTGTGTTTTGGCATAGAACCTTTGGGATTAAAGGGATTACCCGAATAACCACCATTAAATTTAAATTTTAAAACCAATGGCAAAGTCACGCCATGCAAAGTTAAATTACCCGGGATTCTACCTTTATTCGGCGCAATAATTTCAACTTATACTTTAACTAAATTCAATTTTTAGAAATTTCGCAACATCAAGCCATTATAGCTGTGGAGTAAGACGGAATATTTTACCTCCATCTTTCAAGTTCATTTATTTTTAGAAATCGATTACAAAATTAACGGATAAATCACAATTTTCCCAATCAACAATACTGCATCAAGTGTTACCGCAACTGGTGTAATCGCAGCTTTTCCTACATCTTTAATCACACCTGAATCATTATAATAAATCGGAATTATGTAAGCAATACTTGTCGCAGCAGAATTTTGTCCTATATATTTTGCCGCATAACGACGACCCGATAACTTAATTTTAATCGACACTTCATCATTTTTATCTGCTGAAAATCCCAAACCTCGTAAAGTTCTAATATCCTCCGGTGGCAAAATACTGTAAGGTCCAGAGATTACAAAATTTCCATTAATATTATTCTCACCGTCAACTTTGAGATGTGATTTCTTTGTATCGAGAGTTAAAATTCCTTTTTGACGCAACATCAAAACCGTTTTAAAAAGTCCAGAATCATCAGTAAAAATATAGTGATATTTTTCACCAATCAACACTACATAACGACCATCTGAACCCACATAAAACTGCTCAACTCTTTCATCATAACTTTTATCACCCCAAATTGCTTTTGTGATGCAAGAAGTTGAAAAAAGTAGCGAAACACAAAGTAGAAATTTTATTAGAATTTTACCCGTATGTCCCATTGAAATATGAGATTGTGATCTCTGTAAATCGCGTCGCGTTTCCGTATCCCGAAGGAATAAAGGACAAATTTTATTTTTCATAATTGAGAGAAAATATCTTTTCTGATTTGATCAAGTTCAGAATCACTCAAAGCAATCAAACCACTATTAAGCAGATAGCCTTTGCGACCAATAGTATCAACGCTGATTATCTCTTCAATAAAACCACGCATTTGCGGCATTAATTTTAAATGCTCTTTTTTGAAATAAACAAAAAGCGGGCGAGAAAGTTTGTATTTTTTAGAAGAAATTGAAGAAAAATTCGGTTCAACATTATCAACTTTTACCGCTTGAACCGCATCTTTATTAGCAATTAAAAAATCAAAACCAAAAATTCCAAATGCATTTGGATCTTTTTTTAAGTTTTGAATTATCAAATTATCATTTTCCCCCGATTCCAAAAACTTACCATCGCTTCTGAAAGTACGACATTGCTGACGGCGCAAGTGATCATCTGGAAAGGCGTCGATAAATTCTTTTTTCATGAAACAGAAATTTTCTGTTACAATATCAATAAAAACATCGCGCGTTCCTGAGGTTAAAGGCGGGCCATAAATCATGATTTCGCGATCAGGTAAATCTTGGCTAATTTGACTCCATTTTTTGTAAGGATTTTCAATTAATTTTCCGCTTTTGTGATCAATAACTTTTTGCGCTAAAGCCAAAAATATTTGCTCCATTGTTAAAGAGATTTTTTTACCGCCAGTTGCGTTGCCAATTACAATTCCATCATAGCCAATCTTGATTTCACCAATTCCTTTCACATTTTTGCTGGCGCAATCTTCAATTTCATTTTGATTGATCGGACGCGAAGCATTTACGAAATCAGGAAATTCATATCCTACACCGCCGCAAAAAATTCTAAAACCATTGCGCGTTCCCGTTGATTCAACTACCGGAGTTTTTATCGGTGATTTTTTCAAGTCTTGATTGCGGGCGAATTCTTCCGAAACTGCCGCCATTAAAGGCGAAATAGTTGAAGAACCAACGATGAGTAAATGATCTCTTTTTGATTTAAAAAAGTTCCATTCTGAAGCTGCGCTAACTTGCAGCGAAGTTAAAAATGCAGCAGAAGTTAATATAGCAAATGCGAGAAATTTTTTGGTCATATTTTCTATTTTTCAGAGGTTTTGATATTGATCTAAATTAATAACCAGCAGTTTTAATTGCATCGTATTTTTAGTTTTCTCAAAATAGTTTTTTCGTTTTTCCCAATCTAGCAAACATAATTTTTTTTCGCGTGATTCCAGTAAAATCAATATTTAAAGAGCAGTTTGAGAAAAATAAAACTGGTTGGAAAAAGTCTTTTTTTGATGGCTTTTCGCAAGATGAAAATGGTGATTCCATGCCGTGGATGACTTATCCGGCGATTGAATTTTTAAAAAATAATTTAAATAAAAATCACGAAATTTTTGAATTTGGTTGCGGCGCTTCAACACTGTTTTTTTCAGGAATTGTCAAAAAAGTTGTTGGTCTTGAAACCAATAAAAGATGGCTTGAAATCACGCAAAAAATGCTTGCGGAAAAATCGCGCAATAACGCTGTAATTACACTAATGGAAGACGGTTTAGAAAATGATGACTACCAAAATTTTGCCAAAAATTGCGGTCAGAAATTTGATTTTATTATTATCGATTCTTTAAAAAGATTTGAATGCGCTAAAAATGCAATTGCCGCCTTAAAAACTGGCGGAACCTTGATTTTAGATGATTCAGAGCGCAAAAATTATAAAAAGATTTTTGAGTTTTTTGCTGAAAATAATTTTCAAAAACAAGATTTTTTTGGCATCGCGCCCGGTCAATTACGCATCAAAAATACGACAATTTTTTTCAAATAGTTAGACCATCACCAAATTATCAATATGCACCACTTCTTTTTTCGCTGATTTTCCGAGGATTTTTTTTACTTCATCGGATTTTTTTTCCAAAATTTTTTGCACATCTAAAGCTGCGTAATTACTGATTCCACTCGCGATATGATTTCCCAGATCATCTTTAATAAAAATCGCATCTCCTTGCTTAAAATCACCATTTACCGCAATCACACCAATTGCTAAAAGACTGATTTTTTTATTACGCAAAGCTTCAACAGCGCAGGCATTTACAATCACCTCGCCTTTCGCATTTAAAAAACCTGCCAGCCAATTTTTGCGTGATTTAGTGGAATTTTTCTTACTTCTAAAAATTGTAAAATCCTGTTTTCCTTCCACTAATTTTTTCAGCGCATTATCGCAAGTTCCGTTGGTAATTACGGTTTGACAACCCGAATTTGCCAGCATTTTTGCCGCCATAATTTTTGTAATCATGCCACCGGTTCCAACCAAAGAGCCAGCGCCACCCGCCATGTTTTCAATTTCTTTAGTAATATTTGCAACTTCAGAAATTAATTTAGCGTCTTTTTCGGTTTTTGGATTTTTATTATAAAGACCATCAATATCAGAAAATAAAATCATCATATCTGCCGAAATCATCTGCGCCACGCGGGCTGCGAGACGATCATTATCGCCAATTTTTATTTCATCAACCGCCACAGTATCATTTTCATTAATGATTGGAATGATGTTATTTTTCAGCAAAGTATCGATTGTGTTTTTTGAATTTAAATAGCGCTCGCGCGAGTTACAATCAGCGGCGGTTAATAAAATTTGCGCCACATGTAAATTTAATTTGGCGAAAAAATCGCGGTAAAAACTCATCAATTGAATTTGCCCAATCGCCGCTGCCGCCTGTTTTTCTTCCAGCGATAATTTTTTATTTACACCTTTCAAAAATCCACGCCCTAAAGCAATTGCGCCTGATGAAACAATTGTGATTTGAAAATTTTTTTGCAATAAATCGCTGACATTTGCCGTGAAATTTTTTAACCATTTTTCCCGCAATTTTCCATCTTCCACCAAAAGCGAAGAGCCAATTTTTATCACCAATTTTTTTCTATTTTCCAAATCTAAAATCATTGCAAACCTCTTGCGGCGCGGGCTTTTTTGACCTCTTCTTTGTAGACATAATTTTCAATTAGCGGCAATGGAAAAGACTCAAAAGAAGTGAAACCTTTTAAAATATAAATCCCAACTGTGCGATTTGCTTGTTGTTGTAAGCCTTCGCGAGTGATAATGTCGGGAAAATCTTCGCCAACAGAACGCATTTCAACCATGTCGGGAAAAACGCCGTTTTTGATTAAATAATTACGCACAGTTTCTGCGCGTCGCAAAGCTAAATTGTCATTATAAAGCTCCAAACCAACGCGATCGGCGTTGCCAACCAGCAAAATTCGATAATCGCCATTTAAAGTTTTTAGATATTTTAAAACTTCGACCAAGTCTTTATTGGCTTTGTCATTGAATTTGGAAATGTTCAAATCAAATAAAATTTCATAACGCTCAAAATGCGGTTCACGAATTTCAACTTTTGGCTGTTTATCTTTTTTTGAATCATCAATGTAATGTTCAATTTCATCGAGAAGCTTGTTAAATCTGGTGCGACATTGCGCTAATTCATCGGCGCGAAAAACTGCTTTTGATTCGCGGCTGATCCAACAATCGTAAAGATAATTTAAATGCGCCAGTTGGATTGGCAGGTAAAATTTCATGTGCGGCGTTTCGGTTACGGCTTCCATTCTTTTTTGCATCAAAATCATTTCTTCCATTTGCACTGGATCCGCTTTCCATTTAAGTGGATTTTCTGGAACAACATATTCGCCATTAGCGACGCTTAAGGCTTTTTTGGAAAAATATTCGGCAGATTTTTTGTCTTTAACTGATTCAAGATTGCGCGCGAAAGCGAGATATTCCAACGCAAGATAAGATTCATAACCACCGCGAGTTTTAAGATTTCCTTCTTGCGAAGATAAAATTTCGATTGGAGTTTGTGTGTTGGCGCAAGAGGCTGCGAGGGAAAAGGTAATTAGAAAAGTGGAAAGTTTTTTTATAAAACTCATTAGAGAAAATTGCTTTTAGTAATGATGGAATTTTTCTACAGTGTAAAAACTCAATTGAAGAAATCGATTTTAAAAAAACCAAAAACTTTATTGCGGATGCGCTGATTTACTCGGCGCGTAGCAATTAAAAATTAACCCAAATTCGAAGAAGGTCGAATTTGATTAAATAAGGTAATTATCCCTTGATTCACAAAAAAACTCGATGTCACCCTGAATTTGTCGAAGGGTGATTCTAAGATCGAAACCTTAAATCACCCTTCGACAAGCTTAGGGTGACATCTATTGTGTCTTAAGGGATAATCACCAAATAAACTAACTATTCATCGACTTAAAAAATTCTTCGTTAGTTTTAGTATGTTCAATTTTATGCAACAAAAATTCCATCGCTTCAATCGGACTCATCGGGTTAACAATGCGGCGCAACATCCAGATTTTGGCAAGTGTTGCACGATCAAGCAAAAGCTCTTCTTTTCTGGTTCCCGATTTAGTAATGTCAATTGCTGGAAAAATTCTTTTTTCGGAAATTTTACGATCCAAAATAATTTCTGAGTTGCCTGTGCCTTTAAATTCTTCAAAAATAACTTCGTCCATTCTAGAGCCAGTGTCAACCAAGGCAGTTGCGATAATTGTTAATGAACCGCCTTCTTCGATGTTTCTTGCCGCGCCAAAAAATCTTTTTGGTTTTTGCAAAGCGTTAGAATCAACGCCGCCAGTCAAAACTTTTCCTGAAGATGGAATTACGGTGTTGTAAGCTCGCGCTAAACGCGTGATTGAGTCGAGCAAAATCACTACGTCTTTTTTAGATTCAACTAAACGACGCGCTTTTTCAATAACCATTTCTGCAAGTTGTACGTGGCGCGTTGCTGGCTCGTCGAAAGTTGAACTCACAACTTCACCTTTAATAGTTCGAATCATGTCGGTAACTTCTTCCGGACGCTCATCAATTAACAAAACCAGCAAAATAACTTCGGGATGATTGTTGGTAATTGCATTGGCAATATTTTGCATCAAAGAAGTTTTACCAGTGCGCGGAGGAGCAACAATCAAGGCGCGCTGACCTTTACCAAGTGGCGAAACCATATCGATAATACGCGTGCTGATATCATTATTCATCGGCTTATCATCTTGCAAAATAAGCTTTTTGTTTGGATGCAGCGGCGTTAAATCATCGAATAAAACGCGGTTTCTGATTTTATCGGGAGAACCTAAATTCACTTCATTAACGCGAAGTAATGCGAAATATCTTTCACCTTTTTTCGGAGCGCGAATTTGACCTTTAATAGTGTCACCAGTTCTTAAACCGAATCTTTTAATTTGACTTGGCGAAACATAAATGTCGTCTGAACCGGGGAAATAATTGGTTTCAGGAGCTCTTAAAAATCCGAAGCCATCTTCTAAAACTTCCAAAACACCTTCGCCGATAATTACATTTTCAGAATTTTGATCGGAGAAATTTTTCAAGATGTGATAAATAATATCTTGTCTGCCGAAATCGCCGATATTGTCCAAACCGTGATCTTTGGCTACGTCAATCAGGCTTTCTGCTGATTTGGTTTTCAAAGCTTTTAATTCTAGCGTTCTGCCGCCAGCAATTGGGGCGCGGCGACTTCCACCATTTGAACCAGAAGAACCGTCTTCATCATCATAATCTTCTGATATCGAAGAAGAAGTTGCTGCTACGGTTGGAACCGGAGCTGTTAATTGTTGAGTGCTACCAGAGCTTTGGCTGCCGCGACTAATTAGGTTTCCGGTATGTAAACGCGGGGTATCAAAACGATTTTGTACTTGCACATTTCCTTCTTGAGTGGCTTTTGGAGCTAAGTTTGGAGCTTGGTTTCCTGAAGAATTTTCTTGAGATTCTTGAGTTTGAGGAGTTTCGTTATTTTGACCTTGTGAAGCGCCGTAACGCAAAGTTAGTGTTGATGAAGACATTTAGAATTTAGTTTTGATTAGTAAAAAACTTTTGGGAAAAATTTTTAGAAACTTATAAGATGAGAGAGTTTAAAGAAACTCCTTGAACACAGATTTTGAACACCAAAAAAAGTAGAGTTCCAACTTTCTAAGAGTGCTTTTTTTCTAGTCAAGTGGAGAAAATTAATTCAGGAAGAAATTATTAATATAATACAATGCTTCGACTCCAAGTAGAACCGCAGTAGTTGAAATAGCGATGCCAATTAAGCCGACAACAATTCCGCAAATCACAACCAAGCCATCTTTTCCGAGCAGACCGAAAGAAATTATTAAAATTCCCAAGCCCGGAATAAAATTAGAAAGCGGCATTGGAAAAAAGATAAAGGAAGAAAAAATAAAAATAAAAACACCAATCACTCTTTCACCGATAGGAGTTATTACAAAGCCCCAACGTGGGCGCAAGATATGTTCAACTTTGCGGATATAAGGCGCAGATTTTTTCACCACCATTGCGACTATTGATCTTTTTACAGTATATTTTTCAAATCTTTTTGGCAGTTTTGGCGCGGCATAACCAGCGATCATTTGAAATGAAAAAATAATCAGCGGAATTGCAATAACACTTGGAATTGGAGGCGGCGTAGGAATTATGATGCAGAAAGCAATAACCATAATCACCAAACCAAAACCAATTGCTTTCATTGCATCAACTAGATCGCCAATCGGAATGCGGTCAGAAGAAGATTTATTAACTACATCTTCAATTGCTTGAGTTGTGATTATTTTATTTTGAGTCACTTAAGAATTTTTCTCGTCAGATTTTTTTTCAGAAACTATTTTTTCAATATTTTGTTCGGCTAATTTTTCTTCTTCTTTTAAACCTTTTTTTAGACTTTTAACACCTTTGCCGATGTCGCCCATAACTTGCGGCAATTTTCCAGCTCCAAAAAGCACAAATACAATTACTAAAATCAGTAATAATTCTCCCATTCCTAGTGACATAAATTTAAGATTTTAGATTTAATTTCTTTGACAATTCGTCCCATTCTCTGGTGCTTAAGCCACTATTTTCTTGAGTTACTTTTTCGCCATTGAGCATTTTTTTGATAACTTCCAGCGCCGGCTTGGAAAGATTTTCACCATCTTTATGATGTTTTACGAAAGCTTCGAAGCAATAAGGAACCCATTTTTTTACCATATCTAGCATTACTTGCGCATAAACACGAATTTCATATTGAGCGTGAGAATCAGCGCGCAAATTAAGAAAATGCAAAAGATTGTGTAAATCAATTTTCCAATACCATTGCGTGTAACAGCTTAAAGGTAAATTCATGCGCGCTAATTCGCGAGCCAAACCTTCTTTACTTTTATCAACGATATTTCCAGCTTCGTCCTGATTAATCATTTCAAGATAATGATCGTAAGATTTTACCGAATCATTTTTTAAAATTTCCAAAACACGTTTTGATTCTATGGCGTTTAAAACTTTAGTTTCATCGCGACCTTGATGATTTATTTTTGATTGTGCTGAAAGATTTTCAGCTTTTGGAACATAAAATTCATCTTCAACGATTGAATAGCGCGCCGAATATTCATTTACTGAAGCTGTGCGATGGCGAATCCACTGGCGCGCCACAAAAATTGGCAGTTTAATGTGAAACTTAATTTCACACATTTCCAACGGAGTTGTGTGGCGATGCGCGATTAAATAATTAATCAAACCTTTATCAGCACTTACTTTTTTAGTGCCTTGGCCATAGGAAACTCGTGCTGCCTGAACAACGGAAGAATCATTTCCCATATAATCAACAACGCGAACAAAACCGTGATCTAAAACTTCGAAAGGTTGATATAAAATTTCTTCAAGCTCTAAAGAAACTGGTCGCAATGTTTGATTTGACTGGCTGCGCAAGAAATTAATTTCTTCGCGCTGTTCTTTTTTGATAACCATTTTTGTGGGAGAATTTTTGATAATTTGATTTATTATAAAAAAGTAAATTACCATTTAGCAATTATCAATTACGAATTAAATCTGATTTGGGAATTATACCTTAATTCACAAAAAAACTCGAAGTCACCCTGAGTTTATCGAAGGGTGATTCAAGCTCGAAACTTTAAATCACCCTTCGACAAGCTCGGGGTGACATCTATTGTTTCTTAAAGAATAATCACCCTCATTTGTTTCAACCCGAACAATTCCCACAAAAATATTATTCATGTCGATCGAAATCATAAAAACACAACTCCAATCAATCCCTGAAACACCCGGTGTTTACAAATTTTTCGATGGCAAAGAACAAGTTCTTTACGTTGGAAAAGCCAAAAATCTGCTTAAAAGAATTTCGAGTTACACCAAACAAAATCTGCTTTCCGCCCGCATTGCGCGCATGGTTTATTTGGCGCAAAAAGTTGAATTCATTCAAACTGAAAGTGAAGTTGAAGCTCTTCTTCTTGAGCATAATTTAATTAAAAACCTGCTGCCGCGTTTTAATATTTTATTGCGCGATGATAAAACTTTTCCCCAAATTTTAATTACAGATCACGACTTTCCTCAAATCAGCAAATATCGCGGTCAAAAAACCACCAAAGGTCAATATTTCGGACCTTACGCTTCCGGACTCGATGTTAATCACGCCATTGATGTTTTACGCAAAATTTTTCAATTGCGTAATTGCACCGATTCCGAATTTAAATCGCGCAAAAAACCATGTTTAGAATATCAAATTAAAAGATGTTCCGCCCCTTGCGTAAGTATGATTTCAAAAGATGAATATAAAATTTCCGTCACTAATGCCAACGCCTTTTTAAGCGGAAAATCTTCCGAGTTACAAAAAGAATTAAGCAAAAAAATGGCGCGTTTAAGTGAACAGCAAAATTATGAAAAAGCTGGGTTTGTGCGCGACCAAATTAGATCGCTAAATGCAATTCAGGCTAAACAAAATATTAACGTCCGCGAAATTAATGACGCCGACATTCTCACCGTCGCCAATATGAACGGCATGTTTTGCGCTTATGTGGCTTTTTTTCGCGCCGGACAAAGCTTGGGCGGCAAACCTTATTTTTACGAAATTGATAGTGAAAAAAAACCCGAAGAATTTTTAAGCGAATTTTTAGGACAATTTTATTTAGCACAAACGCCAGCGAGCACCATTTTACTTGGCTTGGATTTACCAGAAAAAAATTTAATGGAAGAATTTTTACAAAAAATTTGCGGTCGTAAAATTGAAATAATAAATCCAAAACGCGGTGCTAAATTTACGCTGGTTAAAGAACAAGAGCGTTTGGCGTTGCAAAATCTTGAACAAAAAATTTCACAAAACTTAAGCACCAAAGAATTGCTTCTTGATGTAAAAAAGATTTTCGATTTATCAAAAATGCCGCAAAGAATTGAAGTTTATGATAATAGTCATACCGGCGGAACTAACGCGGTTGGAGCTTTAATAACAGCGGGATTGGATGGATTTATAAAAAGCGGTTACCGAAAATTTAATATTCGTTTTGAAGATATTAATTACGATCAACCTAACCGCGACGATACTGCAATGCTGCGTGAAGTTTTAACACGGCGTTTTTCTAAATTACATGCAGAAGAATATCCTGATTTTATTATAATTGATGGCGGTAAAGGCCAATTGCGTGCCGCGCAGGAAGTTTTTGACCAATTAAAAGTGAAAATTCCTTTTATCTGCATGTCCAAAGGTGAAAACCGCAATGCTGGAGAAGAGTTTTTTCATCAAACCAATAAGGAATCTTTTACTTTACCTAAACATGCACCAGTAATGTATTATTTACAACGCTTGCGTGATGAAGCCCATCGTTTTGCAATCATGACCCACAGAAAGAAAAGGGATAAAGCAGCTTTGGTTAATTAAATTTTGTACCGAAATTTTCTTCCTTCAAAAATCTCAAGTAAATTTTTTCTTACAATTTAATAGGTTTTGGTGCTGGTTTTTTCGGTGGAGAAACTGGAGCTTTGTCTCTTTTCCCAGCCTCACTTGCTTTGGTAGTTGCATCCGCAACACTAACTCTAGCTTTCCCTCCAGACGCAGCTTTCCCTCCAGACGCAGCTTTTCCTCCAGACGCAGCTTTTCCGCCCGATGATGACGTTCCACCTGCTTTTGCATTTGAAGCAGGGGCGGCTGGTTTAGTCGAAGCTGCTGATGATTTAGTTGCTGCAGGCTTTGCAGATGATGCTGTAGATCCTTTCGCAGCAGAAGAACTTCCTGCTTTATTACCCTCACTCGCAGCGGCAGCTTTATCTTTTGAAAGCGTTCCCATTTTATCTTCGCCAGCATTGTGAGAACCAACGCCGCGTTTTTCAAATTTATCTTTATTAGCTTCATTAGTTTCGGCATTTCTACTTCTAGAAGACGCAGTGGATTCCATATAGGTCGGCTGTTTTTTCGGAGCGGAAGAAGCTGCAGGCGAGTCTTTTTTCGGCGGTGGCGGAGACGCAGAACTGCTACCACCTTTAACTTCTGGCTGTTTTGATGCCGCTTTTTTGTCTCCACCACTTTCTCCTGCATTATGCGCTTTAACTCCAAATTTTTCTGAAGTTGCCTCATTTCTGCTTCTAGAAGACGCAGTAGAATCCATATAGCTAGGCTGTTTTTTAGCCTCTGCCGCTGGAGCTACAGCTGCAGGCTCAGAACTAGCGCCACCCTTGGCTTCC
>Ga0214921_10008354_pt1 | contig 13448 bp, 13 predicted proteins | sample LL1505_MetaG_FD_177992 | JGI IMG/M metagenome (GOLD analysis project Ga0214921, IMG submission 177992) | Freshwater microbial communities from Lake Lanier, Atlanta, Georgia, United States - LL-1505 | ecosystem: Environmental > Aquatic > Freshwater > Lake | place: USA: Georgia | collected... | reverse complement strand
CCTTATTTGTATGTTCAGATTTTAGACACGAGTTATTATATAAATAAATTGGATATATTATCTTTTTTTATTAATTTTATTAGAAAATAGATTAAAAAAAAGAAAACTAATTTTTTTACAAAAACAACAAAGTTTCTATATAGCAAGACGTTATTTAATATGTTATTTCTCTCAAAATAATAATTTTATTAAGATTACTTTCTTTAATTTGTTTTTTTCCATAAAATGCTAATACTTTTTCACTTAATTTTAATTTATTTAATGCTATTAAACCAAGTTTCACGCATATTTTTATTATTTTTTAAATAATATTTAATAGTAGATAATTTATAATCTTCCGTGTGTTGTGTAGGCATATAATTATAATTATATAAAAAATTGATATAAATAGATTTAGGTAATATGTTATAATATATATAATATGTCTAATAATAATAAAGAAATGAATTATACAAATATCAAAAGTTTTATTGACTATATTATAACTTTTAATAATATAGATGATATTTTAGAAACATGTAAAACACAATCAGAAAAAGGTTTTATTTTTGAAAGATTGTTTGATATTGTTATTAAATTTGGTTTTTGTGATATATTTACAAATAGTAATTTTAATCATTTAATTGGTAATTCTAATAATGGAAAACTTAAAATTTTAGAAAATATTAATAAATATACAGATGAAAAAGTTTTAAGTGGTAATTCTGGTGGATGCTCAGATATAACATTACAAAATAAAAATGATGATACTTTTATTTTTATTAGTTCAAAGATGCCTAAATCAACAGAAGATATTACTAAACAAAAATCAGTAAATTATTATGATATTCAAAATATAATAGCTATGGCAACAAAAAATAAGCACATATATAAATCATATAAGATATATCTAGTTGTTCCTAATAAGAAAAAAGTATTAGAGAAGGTTAAAAATGCTAATGTATCTAGTGAATATATTACTGAACATATGAATGAAAAAAATATTTTAGATACTAATGATTTAAATAGATATTTCCTAGCATTCAAACAAGACATAATCAAAAATAAAAATGAAGATTGGAATGAAATATATTTATCACCAAAAGAAAATTTATTTTTACGATTTCATCAAGAATTAATTACACAAAAAACATCTAACTTAATAACAGAAGGTAATAAATCTTTCCTATGGGGTTGTAAATGTCGTAGTGGAAAAACTTATATGATTGGTGGTATAATTATTAAACAATATAACATTAAAAAAAAATTAAATGTTTTAATTATTACACCTGCACCAACAGAAACATCACCACAATTTACAAATGACTTATTTAATAAATTTAAGGATTTTGATAAATTTAAAATTCATCATATTGAAGGGTCTCAGATGATAAATAGTATTGAAACAAGTGAAAATAATATTTTTGTTATGTCTAAGCAATTATTACAAAAATATATAAATGAAAAAACAATTACAATAATTAAAAATTTAAAATTGGATATAATTGGTTTTGATGAAAATCATTTTTCAGGTACAACAGATTTATCAAAAGAAATTTTACAATCATATTCATCAAAGAACACTATTAAGATATATCTAACTGCTACTTATGCAAAACCATTAAAAGAATGGAATATATTACAAGAATGTCAAATGTTTTGGGATATCGAAGATGAACAAATATGTAAATCTATTTTAGTAGATAATAATAATCTTTCTATATTAAAAGAAAAACATGGTGATGAGTATATTACAAAAACTATTAAATATTATACAAATTTAGGTTTTAAAATAGATGATATTTTTAAATCATATGAAAGAATGCCAGATTTACATTTAATTACTAATTTATTTGACCAACAAAGATATGAAATAATAAAAGAAAAATTAAATAAAGAAAATAAAATGGGTTTTTGTTTTGATACTCTTTTTGGATTAAATAAAGCAAAAACTAAATTTAGTTTTGAAAATGAAGTTAAAACAATTTTAAGATATATATCAGGTTCTCAAAAAGAAGAAGATGGTGAAAAAACTATATTTCCAAGGATAAATAATATTTGTTCTGAAAAAGATACACGTAATCCATTTACTCAAATTTGGTTTTTACCTTCTGATAATATTAATGAAATATCTGAATGTCTTAAAAAATTAATGCTTGATGATAATATCCTCAAAAGATATGATGTCCTTTGTATAAATCGTTCTAATAATAAAGATAAAAAAGATAAATTACCAAAAGATATTAAAGATGAAATTAATAAAAAAGAAATTATAGCAAAATCTGAAGGTAAATTAGGTTTAATCCTTCTAGCTGGTAATATGCTTACATTAGGAATTACATTAAATTTATGTGATTTAGTTATTCTTATGAACAATGCCTTGTCATCCGACAAGGTGTTGCAACAAATGTATAGATGTATGACTGAAGGAGATAATAAAAAAATAGGTTTTGTTGTAGATTTGAATATTAGTAGAGTATTAAATACATGTATTAACTATACTGTTTATAAGAATGAAAAAAGTATTGATGATAAAATGAAATATTTAATTCATAATCATTTAATAAATATTGATGTTGATATGATGTTAAATAAAAAAATAAACTCTGATATTTTAGTTAAAAAATTAATGGACATATGGAAAGAAGATCCAATAAATAGTTTTAGAGCACTTTTAAGAAAATTAGATAATGATTATGAAGAGTTTGATAATTCAACACAAAAATTAATAAATAAAACATTTACAAAGAATTTAAAAGATGTATCAATAAATTTAGATATAGTTGTAAAAGACGAAGATGATGAAATACAAGAATTACCATCAGGTAAAGAAAAAGTTAAAAATGATAGTGATACAGATGATATTAAACAATCTGATAATGAAAAAAAATCAAATGAAGAACAAATAGAAACACAAATATCATTTACAAAAGATGTTTTACCATATGTAATACCATTAACATGTATATTAACAATAAAAAATTCAAATATGGATTTTGTAAAGATGTTAAATGATATAAAAGAAAATCCTGAATTATTAGATACTTTTGACGATCAATGTTTAATTTGGTGGAATAAGAAAGATTTAATAGAACTAATAAAAGATATAGTAAATAAATATTTTGATAAAAATTCAAATACATATAATATATCAGTTCAATTTAAGATGTCATTACAAAGTTTAATAGATAATCCAAAAGAATTATTGGAGTTAATAACACATAGTTTAAAACCAAAAGATATAGAAAAAAAACAATTTGGAGAAGTATTTACACCCATGACACTTGTGTCAGAAATGTTAGATAAATTACCAATTGAAGTATGGAAAAATAAAAATCTTAAATGGTTAGATCCAGCAACAGGAATGGGTAATTTTCCAATAGCCGTATATTTAAGATTAATGGAAGAATTAAAAGATGAAATTGAAGATATAAAAGAAAGGAAAAAACACATATTGGAAAATATGTTATATATGTGTGAATTAAATAAAAAGAATATATTAATATGTAATCAGATATTTAATATTAATAATGAATATCAAATAAATATATATCAAGGTGATAGTTTAAAAATTAATACCCATGAAGAATGGGGTATTAAATATTTTGATATTATTATGGGTAATCCACCATATCAACAAGTAGATGAAAAAGGACATTCTAAAGGTGGGGGTAATAATTTATATTCTAAATTTATATATAAAGGATATGAATTATTAAAAAAAGATGGGTATTTAGTTTTTATAAATCCACCTACTTATTTTGGTGTTGGTAGAAGTAATAATAAAGACGATATGAATATTAGAAAAGATATATTTAATAATTGTAATATATTATATATCAATTTAGAAGAATGTAATAAATATTTTCCAAATATAGGTAGCTTATTTATATATTATATAATTCAAAAAAATGAGATAGTTAATAAAAAATTAGAATTAATATGTAGATATGATAATAAAAATTATACAAGTATTATTAATCAGCAATTATTAAATGATATGGTTTATATTCCATATTTATTAACTAATATGAGTATCAATATTTGTAAAAAAATAAAAGATACAAAAGATAAATTAAAAATATTTCATAGTCCAGATAATAGAGGAGATAAAAAACATGTTAAAAAACTTAAGAATGATGAATTTAAATATCCAATTCAAGCAACAGGAGTACAAGTTTTATATTCATCAAAACCTTGTAAAAATCAATATGATAAAAAAGTTTTAATGTCTAGAAGTGGATATTTAAAACCATTTTATGATAATGGAGTTATAGGAGTAGGTGGAGATTGTTTTTGTTGTTTAGTAAATAATAAAGAAGATGGAGATTATATTATAAAATTATTAGAAAGTAAATTATATACATTTTATATTAATATTAATAAATGGTCTGGATTTCATCATTTATCAGTTTTACAAGATATGCCATATATTAAAATCAATGATATAAATGATGAAAATATATATAAATATTTTAAATTAAATGAAGAAGAAATTAAATTTGTAGAAAGTGTTATTACAAAAAATACAAAGAATGATAAAAAAGAAGAAACAAAAATTAATTATGATATTATTAAATATAAAAGAAAAAATTATTATTTAATCGAAAATAAAGTATATATTATAAATAAAAATAAATCAAAAGGTGATTTAATTGGAGATTATGTTACACCTTTTTCACTGAAAAATGAGACACTTAACAGTGAAAAAATATAATTGCACCTTTTCAGGCGTGATGATATTTGACACTAACAATGTTAGGGTTATGATTCTTTTATTATTTCAGGAAATTTATAACATCTCCTATATTTTTCTGGTCTTGTTTTATCTATTAAATATGATTTAATTATTTTTATCATATTATTTACTGCATTTTCATCACGATTAATACACCCCATTCGATTGCTTTCGGTTTGATACCTTAGAATTGAATGTATTTTTTCGTTCTGTACCCTTTTTATCAGGTAAATATAAATTTTCGCATTTACTTTCTGTTTTATAATTTAAACATGATGTTCTGAATTCATCTAAATTATATATTTTAAAATATTCTACCAATTTTTTTTTTAATCCTAAATTTGGAGTTGATATATATTGAATTCGAGATGGTGATTTTTTAATTTATTACTCCAATCACCTAATATTATTATAGTATCTCTACCAAATTTATTTTTAATTTCTCGTGCTAAATCAGTTTCTACCCGCTTACTTAAAATTTCAATTTTTTATTATTTAAATTTTTTACATACATATAATTACACTTAATAAATAAATTAATTTAAATAAAAATTGATTTTTTAATTGTTTATATTAATAATTATAATATGATATTTAACGCATTACACCATGTCATATATGTTGCTGTGTGTATTACCTAAAGATATTATTGAAATTATTTATAAATTTAAGAACATTGACCTAAAAGCATATGTATTCAAGTATTTTACAAAATTTGAAGTTTGTAATTATGGGTATATCAAGTCAGATGTGTATCCTAGAGTTTATGATTTGGATAAGCTATATAAGAAACATATAAAAATTGAATATATATATGATCATTTAACTTATATGCTTGAATCTTTTTATCTAAAAGAAAGACAGGAACTACAACCTATTTTGAACCACATTTCAAAACATTTGATGTTTTACTATAATATTTTACTTCATGAAAATTCTTTAAAAAGAAATAACACTAATTATAAATATTTAAAAGCTTCTATTGAGCTGTGGTTTAAGCTATGTCAAAAAAATAATTTATATTTATTATTAGTGTATATAAAGAGTGCCGATAAAAAACATTGTAGTGAAAGCGCAAACAATTTAAGCAATATTCGAGACTTTGCCAAGTTTATAATTTCACCAATTGTTACTTTGAATAAGATTTCTAATATTAATGAATATATTGAAAATAATATGCGCTGGGGCAGTGGACTTTGGTTGCATAATAAAAATATATTTCTAAAGTGTGGTGCTTTTGATAAACGAATTATGGATATTTTAAACTATAATTTTTGGTAAATAAATTAATTTTTAAATAAAAATTAATTTAGTTTTTTTATACCCACCTAACCCTTATTTCACATGGTGCTTTATCGGCAATGCTGACTCACACTAAAGCGGATGATGCGATCACTTCTTGAGCTCTTAAAGAATCAGCTCTTTGGTTAGGAAGCGATCAACAATCAGAAGCCTAGTGCTCATTATCAAACGTCTCAAGCTCTGCGCGCTTGGCCATAAGACGAGCTTTTGCTTCCTCTAGCACATTGGTCGCGTCAAGAGCTTGTGCTTCTGCTTCTTCAAGCTCTTTTTCCAGCTGAAGCCGCTTTTTCATTTGCTTTTCAACTTTGTCATCTAGCTTCTTGAAAAGCAAACGAACTTCGCACAGTTTTGACAGGTGCGCGACGATGTAACTAGGGTGCAAGCACATCTTGCTTGCCTCGTCCGGAAGGAAGCCAAAGCCATGAACAAGATAGTCTTGGGTCTTAGGAATATCTTGGAGGTATTCCATTTTTTCCATGTAGTCGCGTGTAGCCGCAATGTACGTCTCCGTGGCGGATACACTCACATATGGAATGTCACGGGGCATGATTGATGATAATACAAGTAATTATCTTATGGAACCAATAAACATTTAAAATTTCAATTTTTTTATATAAATAAAAAGAATAATAATTTTTTGATAACTAAATTAATTTTTATTTTACGGTACACTATTTGCAATGCTGTCTTTCACCAAAGCAGGATGCAAACACATAGCTTTCTTGATAGGAAATGATTAGCATTATGAATTTTTAATCACATGTACAACTCGGTTTTTAAATTGCAACAAGATGGTTTGTTTCTTCAAGAAGTTTTTTCATCATGAAGTTTTTCATCATGAAGGAGCTTGAATAAGAAGCATATGTAGCTCACTTTTCTTAATTACAACAAGACGTTCCATTTCTTCAAGCTCTTTCTTTTTCTCAAGGAGCTTTGCCTCATAAAGGACCTTTGCCTTATCACGTTGTTCCTTGAGCTTGTTTACCTTTTTGAAAATCTCGAGATCCGCGTTCATTGCTAAGATAAACTCTCTTACTTTGTTAGTGTGCATAAGTATGTTTTCAGCTTCATGCATATCGAGGCCTAAACCAATAAGTTCGGCTTGGACGCTATGAATTTCTGATTGTTCAACGTTCTTTGTTTCTTCTACCAGGTAGTCTTGAAGAACACCAATGATAGTAATCAAGGTTCCAGTAGACATAGTGGGAATTGACGTGATTGACATAATGCACTTTGATGATATAAGTAATTATCTTATATAATTAATAAACATTTAAAATTTCAATTTTTTATATAAATAAAAAGAATAATAATTTTTTGATAACTAAATTAATTCTTATCTCACACGGTGCCCTGTTGCCATTGCTGATACCAAAGATTATGATAAAATAACTTTTCGAGCTCATTGTGCATCAGCTTTATATGCTTAGTTCTGGCACAAGGTTTGAACCTTCCATTTCTTTGAGGTGCATTGCAGCATCTATCAGAGCTTTTTTCAGAAGTTTTTTTGTTTTTTTAAGCTCATTGCTATACACCAACGGATCAGAAATGCATCTCCTCTTAAGGAGATCAAAGGCTTCCGTCTCAGCTTTTGCCTGTTGTCTAACTACCTTTAAAAAGTCTTTTTTACTTCTTGCCCAGTTTGTTTGAAACCAAACTGCCAAAAAATAGATAGCCTTTTTTTGCAAGGAATATGCGTTATTCATGCAATCAACTTCTGGCTGTGATAAGTCGTCAGGCAAGTTGGGTAACCCTGCACGAGAAGCCATTGTTTCCCCTGAAGACGGAATACTATTTCATTAAGTTCTTCCTTTTCTACCATAGCTTCTGGATCTTCAACAGTCATCTTTGTCAATGGAATACAGCGCATACACTAATTATTTTATGAAACATATAAACACTAACATTTTCAATTTTTTTATTATATATTTATGTGTGTTTAACACCATCTTGAAAAGCGATTAACTAATTACAATAAATATTTTAATAGTTTTAACGTGTATATGTATATATAATTAAACTTTTAATAATTAAATTAATTTTTTAAATAAAAATTGATTTTTTAATTGTTTATATTAATAATAACTATGTAATATTTAACGCATTGCACCATGGCATATATGTTGCTGTGTGTATTACCCAAAGAGATTGTTGAAATTATTTATCACTTTAATAACAGTGAGTACGCATTCATATATTTTACTAAATTTACAGTTAAAAAGAATGGAAAGATTAATTCAGTATTATATCCACTAGTTCATGATTTAAATGAGTTATATCAAAAACATATGAAAATTGAAAATATATATAACTATTTAACTTCTATGCTTGAATGTAATTCTCGTTATTCAAGACAAAGAGAAGAACTACAACCACTTTTGCACGACATTTCAAAACATTTGATGTTTTGTTATAATATTTGGTACGTCGAAGATTCTTTAAAAAAAGAGAATACTAAAAAAAAGCATTTAATAGACACAATTAAACTATGGTTTAATTGTGCCGAAGATTCTTTAAAAAAAGATAATACTAAGAAAAAGAATTTAATAGACGCAATTAAACTATGGTTTAAATTATGTCAAAAATATAATTTATATTTACTATTATGCTTTATAAAGGATGGCAAAATATACAAAGGAATATTTAATACTAACAAAATGGGTAGGTTAGAAACTTTTTCGCATTTTTTAATTTCACCAATTGTTCTTTTGAATAAATTTAATAATAAAGAATTTATTAATAAAGACACAGAAAATTTGTTATATAACGAAAAATATAACGAAAAATATAATAAATATCAAATTGGAATATTTCATCAAATTAACATATGGGGTTATTTTGGTAAATAAATAAAAATATATTTCTAAAGTGTTGTGCTTTTGATAAACGAATTATGGATATTTTAAACTATAATTTTTGGTAAATAAATTAATTTTTAAATAAAAATTAATTTAATTTTTTTATTTACGTTATTTATTATTCTTCTATATTAGTGCATAATTTAAACATACATATACGCATACGAAACCAGATATGAACACAAGAACAGAAACGAATATATTTGTGTGAAAACTCTTGTTCTTCTAGAATCTGTTCTGTTCGTTGTTCCTTTTGAACTAGTGCAAGAGTCTGACGATCATGTTTTTGTTCTTGTTTTATAATCTGTCGTTTATGTTTTTGCTCTTTTACTAGAAGCTCTCGTTTTTGCTTTTGTGCAAGATACTCTTTTTCTTCTTCTTGCTTTTGCTTTAGACGCTGTTTATTTTTTATATTATTTTGTGTTAACATTTATTATATATATTGATAAAATTAATTATATATAGAAGGTAATAAATAAAAGAAAAATATAGTTTTTAATAAATTAATTTTTAAATAAAATTTATGGATTTGTTGCATGTATATTATAGTTGTTCTATTCTTTTTGTACATCTATAAAAGGATATGAAATTTTAGTTTCATCAAAACAAATAATTTGTGGTTTTTCTACTTCAATTAACTCATATAACTCATTTGTTTTCATACTTGAACGAATGCAATTATTTTCATTATATATTATATATTATTATATATGAATTTAAGTGTTCAATATTTTTTTATACCATATATTATTATGAATAAATTTTATGTTAATTTTATATTAATAATATTTATTTTCATTTTTATATTTATATTATGTTATGATCCCTATGAATATTTTTATATAAATGAAGAATTTACTAATACACAAATTGTTAAACCACAATCAAAAATAGGATTAATTACTATAATGCGCAAACCTATTGATTTATCATTATGGCTCAAATACCATCGAAATTTAGGTATAACTAAATTTTTTTTTAGAGTTGAAGATACACCAGAATTAGAAGATTATTTAAAAAATCAACAAGATGTATGGTTTGAAATGAGTGAATCAGATAAAATAGGTAATAATTATGAAACTTTATTACAAAGACACACTATATTTATAGCTAAAATTTTAAAAGTATCAAAAGAATATAATATTGATTTTTTATTTAATGTAGATGTTGATGAATTATTACATGGTTCACTTTTATTTTTAGATAATCTTGATAAAAAATATAACTGTTTAGTAATTGAAAATGCAGAAGCAGTTTATAACGAAAATGAAACATCTTGTTTTTCTGCTACTAAATTTATAAAATGTGGACAGGGAGCACCGTGTCGTGCTTATGTAAATGGTAAAAGTGGTGCTCGTGTTGTTGATGGTGTTCATTCAGGAGGACCTCATCGTTTTAATTATAATAATAGTAATTCGGGTGATAATGTATATAATGTACCTTTTAATGATTTAAAAATATTACATTTTGAAGCATGTTCATTAGGAAGTTGGTTTGAAAAATTTTATCATTTAAGTAAAAATGAAAAAGATAATATTCCTTTTCCATATTATAAAGATAGTATAAATGCATCGAAGAAAGCATATCAAACATATAAAAAACATACAATGGATTATGCAAATAATATTTCACAAGATCTTTTGTTTATAAAAGACTCGAATATACCCTAATAAATATTGAAAATTTATTAGTTTATTAGTTTATTTTTACTTTATTCAAATCTATAGCTATGCTTTTGTTTGCTGCTATAAAAAATGTAGTTGATACATCACATGCTATAAAGGATGTTATTGGGGGTATTAAAATGGTTTCTGTTACAAAACCTACTGAAGATGTTGAGTTAGATGGAGTAACAATTGATGGTTGGTTAGTTGTATCTAATCCGGATATTCGTTCTAATTCTATTCTAATTGAAACAAACAGGTAGGTATACTATTATAATTACTAATTTTTTTATTATATATTTAATGTATTTGATTCCATAATTTATGTAAATTCCAAATAGGTGTTCGTTTATTTAGTGCCCATCTTGAAAAGTGATTTACATAATGACGACAATCATTAATGCCTAAAATATATTTTTTTTGTAAACTTTGTTCAAATAATTGTACTTCTTCTAATGTTTTATTTGTTTCACCCCAATAAATAGTTTTATTAGGCATATTTTCTATTATATAAAAATTATATAATTTTTGAATTAAAGTTACTTCTTTTTTTAAATCTTCATTTATAATAGTATTAGTTATATTATATTCACATTTATTTAGTTCACAACTATTTGGGTCGCAATTATTTGGATCACAAAATGGTCTATAATCATATCTTATAATTGTATCATCATTTTTAAAGCTAATTCCGATATGATATAAATTTAAATTAGTATTAAATTTTTCTAAATATAAATGAACTTGTGTTTTATGATTATTTATTGGTATATTAAAAAAATAACTATTTTGAAAATATGAAAATAATAATGCTAATTTAAACATGTTTTAATTATTATAACTTAGAAAAATAATTAAATTATTTATCGTAGTATTAAAAAATTTGATATATTATATAAAAAATGTATTATATCAATATTATACCTTTGTCACATATTAAGATTTAAAATGCCACTTTTTTTATATTTAGTTTAAAAATAATATCTCTATATAATATATGCAACGTAAAAATTTAAATTATCAAAAATATTTAAAATATAAAAATAAATATTTAAATTTAAGGAATCAAATAGGTGGAGATGATGAGGAAGTTAAAAAGTTAGTGATAGACACAAACAATTTAATAGAAAAACAACAATTTAAAGAAGCAGTAGAGTATTTATATAATCATCCAGTTATTAGCGAGAGGGTTCTTGCTTTAAGACAAATTAGAAGTGATAATAGTAAAGAAGTTTTAGAAAAAATAGACCTTTTCATTCAAAGAAAAAAAGCTATACATAAGGAAGGTAATGAGGAAGGTAATAAGGAAGGTAATAAGGAAGGTAATAAGGAAGTTAATGAGAAAGTTAATGAGTTAGTGATAGAAACAAACAATTTAATAGAAAAAAAACAATTTGAAGAAGCATTAGTGTATTTATTTAATCATCCAGATATAAGAGAGAGGACTCTTGCTTTAAGACAAATTAGACGTGATAAAACTAAAGAAGTTTTAGAAAACATAGACCTTTTAATTCAAAGAAGAAAAGCTATATATACGTAAACCTGTTCTTGCTTTAGAAAAACTAGAATCTTTCATTCAAGCAAGAACATCTTTAAAAGATTTATCCTCAAGAAAATATTAAAAAATTGATATATTATTATTTAATATTAATAAATGATAATATAACATAAAAAATGGAATCAATAATTGACTTTGTCGACTGTTTAGCTATATTAAAAAAATATAATAAAGAACAATTATTTTTACAACTTTTAAATGAAAATAAAGAATTAAAAAATGAAAATAAACATTTTATTAAAAATAACGAATTAGAAAAAGAAATTAATAATCTTAAAAAACAAAATGATGAATTAAAAAATGAAAATAATAAAAATGAATCTTTGTTATTTATTAAAAATATTATTAATACTGTTTGTATTATTGAATTAGAAAATGATAATAAAATATTAGAAAATAAAAATAAAGTGTTAGAAGATAAAAATAAAGTATTAAAAAATGAATATAATGAATTAGATAATAATTATTACAATGGCATATTAAATGATAGAAATATAGATTTTAAAGAATTAAATAAAAAATTAAAAGAATTAAATAAAAAATTAAAAAAAAAAAATATAAATCTTAAAAAACAAAATGAAAAATCCAACAAAGAAAAATCTGACAAAGAAGAAGATGATGAAGAAGAAGATGACAAAGAAGAAGATGACAAAGAAGAAGATGACAAAGAAGAAGATGACAAAGAAGAAGATAATGAAGAAGAAGAGGATACAGAAGACAATGATAATAAAGAGGAAGATTATTTGAAAGTATTAGAAAAAAGAATTAATAATCTTGAAAGACAAAATGATGTATTAAATGATGAAAATGAAGTATTAGAAAATGAAAATAAATTTTTAGAAAATGAAAATAAAGTATTAAAAAATGAAAATAAATTTTTAGAAAATAAAATATTAGAAAATGAAATTTTGGTTATAAATGATAAGTTTTTAGTAAATTTTGAAAATTATCTTAATCAAATTATTAATTTTTATATAAATATACCAATACATAAAATTGATTATTGGTATGACAACAATAGAAAATCTATTCACGAGTCTATAGTTGAAAAATTTAGAAAGTATAAACCTATCTATGACGATAATGAGTTATTTGCTAATAAATATAAAGAAAAATCTATTTGGCATAAAGAATTTATAGAAAATTATCAAAAAATTTTAGATGATTATAGAAATAAAAAATTTTATATTATAAATAGTTTTAATGTATTTATAAAAAACAAGGATAATATAGATACAGGTTTAATATTATTTATTAATAATTATGGTTGTATTTATGGTTTTAATATAATTCGCGATCAATGGGATAAAATTATATGTTGTAATTTGCCTAAATTTCATCTAAGATAT
>Ga0214921_10008353_pt1 | contig 13448 bp, 11 predicted proteins | sample LL1505_MetaG_FD_177992 | JGI IMG/M metagenome (GOLD analysis project Ga0214921, IMG submission 177992) | Freshwater microbial communities from Lake Lanier, Atlanta, Georgia, United States - LL-1505 | ecosystem: Environmental > Aquatic > Freshwater > Lake | place: USA: Georgia | collected... | reverse complement strand
CTCTGGTCGCTTTGATAATCATAAATTTGATAATCCACAGAAAACGTCCCGACAGTTTCAGGAGTAAAATCAAGGCGAAACTGCTGAAAAGCGCCGTTGTTCATATAATTGCTTTCGGAACTGCTGCCCGAATTTATCGTGCCATCATTATTGTATGAACCGGGTCCATCGGCATTCAGAATCGTGTTATTCCAGCGCGTTACCATGGAAAGCCGGTCCGTGACCCGATAATCCCCTTGGATCGTTCCCAAATTATTGATGGAGGTCTGAGTCAAAGGAGCAAGCCCCGCCGTCACCAAGGTGACGATTGGCTGTTCACTATAAATAAAATTGTCCGAAATCGTTAGCTGAACCCGGGGATCAAAAGCATAGGTGTACCGCCCAATAAAGGCCTGCGTGTACTGAATGTCGTAGGATTGATTGATGCTTGGGAAATAAATACCCGTAAAGTCATATCGCAACGCCAAATCAGCCTGGAGCCCAGTGTAATTATAGCCCAAGGAGGGCTGAACGCTCGTGTAGGTGGAAGACTGAACATCTTGCGTTGATTGGTACGATTGCGTTAAAGGGTTGCTGTCATAACCCTCACGCAGCGCCACTGTAGCTGTAAAAGGTTTGGACCCAGATTGACCGGCAGAACCCTCAATCTGCCCTAAAAGATGCTGGGACCCGTCCCCAGCAATCCACACAGCGGCTACAAAAATAAGCGCTTTCCTAAAACCATCAAATCGTACATCCGCCATTCACTAAATCTTGTGGCTATCACTATAATTTCAATCAAAAGCCACTATAGGTGGTGTGGCATGTTAAGAATCTAATAATAAGTACGGCCTGTAATGGAAGCACTTAATCCTATCTACTTGTATATTATCTAGTTCCACCTTTTTTGTAGCGAAAGAAGTAAATAATCATTATTGGGCGGCAAAGAGGTCGCAAAGGCCTGCGGAAGATCAGGCGGTTTTTGTCTCCGTATCAAATCGGCCCACTGACCCCATTCCGAATTGTCATTAAGCATTTGAGAATACATTTTCACATCGGAACTCATGGGGGTGAAAAGAATACTGAAAATGGGAGATACTCTGTCATGGATTTTCATGAAGTCATCCCTTGTCGTAGGAATCCATAAGGTGGGCGTATCTGCATACCAGGCTTCAGCCCAAGGGAGATCGGAAGCCTGTAGTTCATTCGGCTCAAACCAAGTGCGCATAAAGATAAATATGGGCGGGTAATTAGGCGGATAAGAAAAGGGCGGTGACTCGGGTACAGCAAATCGAACAAGCGTTGGGGAACAAGCCACCAAGGCAACCACACAAGCCACAAGCTTACCCAAAAGATCAATTTCGAATTTCCATCTTTCAATCGAAATCCAAAGAAAAGCGGACCCGTAGACACAAGCCGCAGGAAGTAGAGCAATTAAAATCGGGGATCCTAAATCACCTGCGTCACGAAAAACAAAAGAACAGACGATAACCAGAGTGATTGCGACGATCCCCCAAACATTCCTTCCAAGAGCTGCCGACTTTTGACGATAATGGTGAAGCAAGCTAACCAACGCCAGAGCCCCCACAACCGTCCCACCACATAATCCTGGTCCCTTGCCCACAATAAGAGAAAGACCCTTCAAGACCGAACCGGTGACGCGCCTCCAGACATTGGTTTTTTCAATATCAAAGCTAAATGTCCGCCAAACCATGTTTCCCGGATAATTAGACGAATCCCAAAGAAAATAAGCCCAATTCAAACCCACCGGATTCCCGGTCAACAACCATAACTTACCCAACCACGCCAAAAAGATCCCCAAAGGAATCATGGCTCCCAAAAGAAAAGCCCATTGGTTCCGTCTTAAATTGAAGCAAAGAATCACCAAGAAAAACAGGCAGGGCCAGATCTGAATGATCTGGACGAGCGGGAGTAACGCGAAAACGAATCCACAAAGAAAAGTCCAGAAAGCACCCCCTCTCTCCTTTGACTCAATATCGTCTTGATCCTTGTCCTGCATAAGACCACAGGATATCCAACCCACTACTCCATATAGGAATACCACCAAACAAGAGCTCCCCCCCTGGATCGCGTAATCCCATAAAACGGAACAACCCAGAAAAAAGACCGTCGATAATATACCAACTCCAAGATCAAACTGTTTTGCCCCCCAAAGAAAAACAAATACCGAGCCGAAGATAATCGCAAGCATGTTAATGCCCAAGGGCACATAGTCAGGTGCATAGACGCTGAAGCCCTTTGCTTTCTCTGGCGGGACCTCGAAATCAAGGACCTTGCTCAGTTTCCCCAAACGAAACACACCCGATAAAAGCAAAGGGTACAAGGGAGGGGTCAAAGTTTCAGGAAATTCTGACATGGAAGGAGCCTGATTGCCCTTGTTCGCTCTCAACTGCCATAGAGCGAGGGGTCGTATCATCTTTGTGGTGAAACCTTTTCCCAAAGCCAGTTGACGACCTTGCTGAGCAAGATCCATGGCTTCCATCGTCCGTAACCCGTTAAACTCGCGTAGACCAATCCAAGCGGCCAAACCAAAAACAATCAGCAGCAAAGCCACGCGAACCAAAAGAAGTCGGGTCCAACCAGCCTCAACCTCATAGACCCAATCCTGCAAGGACCTCATTTTTTCGTTCGCCCTCCCTTCGCTGAATCTGCCAGTTTCCTATGCAAGGTGCGACGACTTATTCCAAGTTGTTTAGCCGCCTCCGTGATGTTTTGGTTTGTTCTGGCTAGAGCCTTGCCAATCGCCTCTTTCTCCAAGTCTTCCAGTTTACTTTTTCGGTTGGTTATCGGCAGCAAGGTTCTTCCTTCAGAATCCCGGATCCCGTTCGGCAAATCCATCAGTTCAATTATTTGCCCCTTGGTCATCACTACTCCATGCTCCACAGCCGTCCGAAGTTCCCGTATGTTGCCGGGCCAAGGGTAGCTCCTAAACTTCTCCAAGACACTCCGGGAAAATTCCAGTCCGCTCTTGGCATTCTCCTTGGCAAACTCATGCAGGAAGTGATCAGCTAAAACCGGTATATCTTCCGTACGATCTCGTAGAGGGGGAAGATCAATCTCCACCACCCGAATCCTAAAAAAAAGATCTTCCCGGAAACTTCCCGCTTTGACCATCGCCTCTAAATTTCGATTCGTAGCCACCAGCAAGCGCACATCGACAGGAATGGACTGGTTCCCCCCCACCCTCTCCAACGTCCTTTCCCCCAAAACTCTTAGCAACTTGACCTGGGTAGCCGCATCAATTTCACCGATTTCATCCAAAAACAAGGTGCCATTTTGCGCTTGCTCAATCCGGCCTACTCTCCGATCAACCGCACCCGTGAAAGCACCCTTTTCATGCCCAAAAAGTTCACTTTCCAATAACTGCGGGGAGAGAGCGGCACAATGTACAGCCACAAATGGAGCATTTCGTCTTGGGCTCAGTCCATGGATAGCACGAGCCACCAATTCCTTGCCGGTTCCGCTCTCCCCTTCAATGAGGACACTGGCCTTGGAATCGGCCACCTGCTTGATTCTCTCCATCACTTCGTGCATCGCCGGGCAGCGTCCAATGATCTTTTCCAAGCCGTAAGATTGGCCCAGTTGGGCTTTGAGTCGGATATTCTCCTGCTCCACCCGTACGGAACGGACCGCTCGGCGGAGCAGGATTTCCACCCGCTGAAGATCCAGTGGCTTGGTCACATAATCGTAAGCCCCTTTACGCATCGCCTCCACAGCTGTCTCGACTGACCCATAAGCCGTCATCACCACGCAGGGAACCGGAGGTTCTTGATTGCGAGAGAAATCCACCACCTGCATCCCACTCTCGTTTCCCAAACGCAGGTCTGTCAAAATAACATCCACTGGCTCACTTCCCAACAAGGATTTCGCACCCTTAATATCTGCCGTCGTGAAAACCTCAAAGGAATCCTCCAGGACTCTACGAAGAGCATCCCGGGTGTTCTTTTCGTCATCCACCACCAAAAGGCTTGGTTTTTTTTCAAACATCAGGGGATCCCTCCGTCGTGGATGAATTCTCCTCCAACAGATGAACTCGCTTGTCCATCAGTGGAATTCGCAATCGCACCATAGCACCCTTACCTGGAGTGCTTTCCAACTGCTGATCCCCGCCATGTTCCCGCATGATTCTTTGCACAATCATCAAACCCAGTCCGGTTCCCTCATTTCGCGTGGTGAAGAAGGGTTGGCCAAGATGGGGCAGATGTTTGGGATCGATCCCGGGTCCGTTATCACGAAATTCCCAGACCAAATAAGGGTCCTCCCGCCTCAGGGTGACCCGGATCAAGCCACCCTCGCCCACAAACTGCAACGCATTGCGCAGCACATTGTAGATCGCCTGCTTCATCTGTCCGCGATCCATGGACACCTTTCCCAGATCTTTGGCCAGATCAGTTTCCAGCAAGATTCTGCGATCTCGGAACTCCCCATCCAAAGGGCGAAGGGCTTCCGCCAAAACCTCTCCTGGATCCTCCGGAAATTGACGCAACGGCTGAGGCCGAATGGCTCGGAGAAATTGCGTGATCAACCCATCTAGTCGACGAATCTCCTGCTGACATGCTTCGATGGATTCACGGATTCGATGGGTCGGACGAATCTCCATACGCTGCAGATCTCTCTCCATGACCTGCATCTGGAGATGCAGGCTATTGAGCGGATTCCCTATTTCATGCGCGACACCGGCAGCAAGAAGAGTAAGGGCTTCCACTCGACCCACCTCCAATGCTTCTTCCGTCTTTTCCCTTTCTTGGGTGACATCATGAAAAATCGCCACGTGAAGGCCTGCGTCACCTTTTTCATCCAAGGGAACAAGGTAGTAGTTCAACAACCGCTTCTCTGGATAGCTTACCCCTATACTGCCTGACGAAACCCGGTTTTCCTGCAAAAGATGTTTCCAATCCACTCCCTTGAGACTGCGGGACAGATTCCAGCCACTCCCTCCCACATCTTCCGGAAGACTCAGAAGCCGACTTGCCGAGCGGTTCCAGTAACTCAGGCGCCCATCCGAATCCACCACCGCCACCCCTTCCTGAAGAGTGTTGAAAATCTTTTCTAGAAAACCCCTGTCCTCCGCCAGACGTGCCAAATGGGCTTGCATCTCCCCGGGATCGACTCGCCCGGCTCGCTCTAAAAGTTTTTCAACAAACGAGGTCTTCATTACCCGCTCCGAACAACTTCAAAACCAACGTTTAAATTTCATCCAAAGTCCCATGCCAATCATCAAGGAGAGGGTAACACCCATCAGACCGAGGTACGCATGCGGGTGCTCCAACTCCGGCATATGACGAAAATTCATCCCATACCATGACCCCACCACCACCGGGGGAATGGTGATCGCAGTCAAAGCAGTCAGAACCTTGATTCCCTCGTTTGCCTCGTGGGCCGAGCGATTGGTGTAAACATCAAACGCCACCATCATCCTGTCATTGCAACCCTGCAACCGTTCATCAATTTGGGTCATGGCATCTTGGACGTCGCGAAAATAAGGCAAAGTCATCGCACGAATCAGCTTGGACTCCCCGCGGGTTAACCTGGCCATGACCTCCCTTTGGGGCCGTAGGGCTTGACGCAGGCTCGATAGACGTCGCCTGGCGCGCAGAATTCTCTTGGAGAGGTCCTCTTTGCCCACCCCGGAAAGTGATTTCTCCTCCACATCCTCCATGTCCTCAGTCAAACCCTCCACCACCGGAAGATAGGAGTCGGCCAACTGATCCAAAATTTGATGAGCCAAGCGATCAGCGGCACGAACCGGCTGACCGGTTCCTTTCATGATCCTCTCTTTAATCAGGGAAACGCCCGGAATCGGTTCACGGTGAAAAGTCACCAGGAACTCCTTTCCTAAAAAGAGATTCAGTTCGGAAATTTTGAGAGTCTTTTCCGGCGTGATCGCAACACTGTGCATGATCATGAAAAGGTAATCCTCGTAATCCTCGATCTTGGGCAATTCACTGAGAGTCACGCAGTCTTCAATAGCCAATGGATGAAATTCAAAAAGCAACTCCAGCACCTCTTTGGTTTCCTCCGGGGTTGGAGCCGTCAAATCGATCCATAGGATCAAGCCCTTGTCAGCCCGGGCCAGGCGCAATGCCTCCCGTTCCAGGTTGTTTCCCACCTGGCGACCTTCATTAAAGACAAAGGATTCAATCACAGAATCATTATCCCCCTTCTTCGCATTCTCGTCCAAAGATTTTCGGCGTTTTTCGTTCCTCGATTTGGCAGGAAAGTAAGGTAGGTTATGAGAGTGAAAAGGCCTGTAGCTCTGGTGATTCGAGACGGTTGGGGAATCAACCCGGCCGGCAAAACGGGCGCGGAAAGACAGGGGGACGCCACCCTTTTGGCACGAACGCCTGTACATGACCACCTGTACCGCGAATATCCAAACTCCCGCCTTCAGGCCAGCGGTTTGGTGGTTGGGCTGCCGGATGGCCAAATGGGTAATTCCGAGGTCGGCCATCTGAATCTGGGAGCCGGAAGAATCGTTTATCAGGAATTGACCCGAATTAACCTCGCTATTTCGGAAGGCAAACTACCGAAGGATCCGGTCCTACAAAAAGCTCTTCATTCGATCGGAACTCACCGACTTCATTTGATCGGTTTGGTTTCGGATGGCGGGGTACACTCCCATATCGCTCATCTCCTGTCATTGATGGAGATCGCCTCTCAGGCCGGAGTTCGAGAAATCTTAATCCATGCGATTACCGATGGGCGTGATTGCTCGCCGACTTCCGGAAGAGAATTTGTAAGAACCATCGAGCAGAAAGCATCCACCCTACCTGGTTGTCGCCTAGTGACGGTGATTGGCCGTTACTATGCCATGGATCGGGACAAACGGTGGGAGAGGGTGAAGTTGGCCCGGGATCTTATGGTTGATGGAATGGGAACCCAATCAGCCAGCGGAGCAGAGGCCTTGGCCGAATCCTACAAACAGCAAATCACGGATGAGTTTGTGAAACCAGTGCGGATCAAGGGAACAAACGAACCTTTGATTCAGGAGGGTGACACCCTTTTCTTCTTTAACTTCCGCGCGGATCGCATGCGTCAGATTGTGCGCGCGCTGGCAGATCCATCCTTTGATTCCCTTCCCTCAGCCCGGGTTCCAAAGGTCAAAGTCTTTACACTCACTCCATACGAGTCGGATTTTGTCCGCATGGGAATTCAGCATTTATTCTCCCCGATGGAGATGAAGGATCTTCTCGGCGAGGTGGTCGCCGTACACGGGCTTTCCCAGGTTCGCATGGCCGAAACGGAAAAATATCCTCACGTCACCTACTTCTTTAACGGGGGCAAAGAAACCCCGAATCCAATGGAAGAACGTGTGATGGTCCCCTCTCCCAAGGTGGCCACCTATGATCTCCAGCCCGTAATGAGCGCCATTCCCTTGACCGACCTTGTGGTCGAAAGGATCGAAAAGCGTCTTGATGACCTGATTATCCTTAATTTCGCTAATCCGGATATGGTCGGACATACCGGTGTGCTGGAAGCTGGTATCAAGGCCGTCGAAACGATCGACACCTGCGTGGGAAGGGTCCTGAAATCATTAGCGAAAGTTCAAGGCAAAGCCTTGGTGACCGCCGACCACGGGAACTGCGAGCAGATGAAAGAGTCAGATGGCTCCCCCCATACGGCCCACACCACGAATCTCGTACACTGTCTCTATGTCGCACCCGACTCCAAGGAGTACCAAATGACCGATGGGATTTTGGCTGACGTCGCACCCACCCTGCTCGAGATGCTGGGGCTAGCCAAACCGGCAGCCATGACCGGCTCCTCTTTGCTTCGCCGGCGTTGACCGGTGTTGCCAGGTGAATTTCTCCGATCAAAAACTAAGCGGTTGGGCCGTATTTGATCTCGATGGAACTCTTGCCGACTCATTGTTTGATATCTCTCGTGCTCTAGGTCGTGTCCTCCAAAACCACGGTCGAAAACGGGTCTCTGTCGCGGAAACAAAATATCTGATCGGTAAAGGTCCACGAACCCTGATCGAAAGGGCATGGATTTCCACAGGAAGGCCCGCCGACCACGACCTCGTACATCGCCTAACAAATGAATACCTTCAGGAATACCGATACAACCCAAAAGGAGGAACCCTCCCCTTTCCTGGCGTCCAGGAAGGCCTTCGCCGACTCACCTGTTTGGGTTGGCAATTGGGCGTTTGCACTAACAAGGATGGACGTTCGGCTCGGGCCTTGGTGGCTGAATTAGGATGGAGCAACTGGATCAAAGTGGTCGTCAGCGGGGAGGAAACCACCCGAAAACCTGATCCCCTACCCCTCAAGTTAGCCCTACGACGGATGCGGGCACCTGCCGGACGACATCTCTTTATCGGAGATAGCGAGATCGACCTTCAAACTGCCCGCAATGCATGCGTGGAAGGGGTGTTCCTAGGCCACGGTTACGGGGAATTCGGAAAAATCAGCCGAGACCGCATGCACTTCATGGATACATCAGTGGAGATGTTTTCTTGGATGGCACGATCCGGCCCAAAGAAAAAGAACAGCCCATCCTTAACGTGATGCGGATTCGCCATAATCTTCTAGTTTTCCTAATTTTTATTTTTCAAGAATGAAGAAGATAACCCAGAAGAAGCACTCTCCCACATCGTCCGTCCTGGCCATGACAGCCAATGAAATCCGCATCGAACAAGCCGAGCGCAGACTGTATGCCATTCTGGATCGTCAGACCCGCTTGATCGAGGGACTGATGAAGGCCGTCAAAACCGATGATCTGGAGGAGGATCTACAAAAGAATCTCAATGAGACCAATGGCATGTTGGACGACTGCTTCTGGCAGTTCTTGGGACCCTTGAAGCCGGGAGATCAGGTGGTTTCAGCATACGACGAAACAATGCGCGAGGGTACGATCGTTGAGATCCAAAAAGAGTCGTCCCACAAAAATTATGGATCGGCGATGGTAGAATTCCCTGGGGAACTGGTCAAAACCATGGATGTGTGCGAGTTGGTCAAGGTTCGGGGCCCAGTTCTCCCTGGCGACACCGTTGTGCCCGGCCCTAATTAACCCAAACCTGTTTTCTACAGCTTCCGCAAGGCAGGTATCCCGTAGGCTTTGCACAGTTTTTCGCCGCCAGATTTCACCTCCGAGGCATCCAACACGAGTTTCCCGGGATCATCCATCAGCTCAAAAACAAGATTCCCATCAGGGGCTGAATCCGCAATCGATGCTAGTTCTTCCAAATTTCCCACCTGTTTCCCATTGCAACCCGTCACCACTAAACCCGATAAGTGCTGATATCCGGCAGTCATCGAGGAAGGTAAAACCTGACTCAAAAAAACAACCCTCTTCTTGGGGTCTAACTTCATTTCCTGCTGAAAACTGAAGAGCTGCACCAAACGTTGCGGTGCCCTTTCAGACCATTTGTCCCCCCATTCCTGCAGATAAACGCCCGACAACTCTTGGAAGACCAGTCCACCTAAAATGAGATAACGCGGGGCGACATCAAACTGGAGGCTGGGGATGGCCACCTCATCGCGGGCCCTCCGATCATAACTTCCGGACAGCTCTATTTCATTTCCGTCTCTTGAAATCCGGAACTTGGCATGGGTACCGACATATGGGCGTGTACGTACAAGATTCCCAATGGAAGTCGGACCGTAAAGTGAGTCGCGATAATTTCCATCTTCATCCAGCTTGAATCCATCCACAGCCAACAGTACATCTCCCTCCTTCAGTCCGGCTCTACCCGCCGTCCCTATCGTATTGACGCGGGTGAGCAGAATGCCCCCAGTACTGGGAGCTTTCACTTCTTCCCGTAGATTCGGATCACGCAGGGGCGACCAACTGACCCCTAATGTGGGAAAGCCCTCATACTTTCCATCGGCAGAATCCTTAAGAAAGTGCTCGATCATCGGGACAGGAATCGCGGTTCCCTCCTGAGAGTCACGGTCATAAGCCATCATCATGCCCGAGAGCATTCCGTTTCTCATCAACGGCAGCGTGTAGCTGTCATCGCGTTTGGGCAGCGAGACCCGAACACCATAAACGAGGAAACCCGCTTCATCCGAGGGATAACGCCCGACCCCCGCCGAAAGGATCTCCGCCTGATTCCTCAACATCTCCCCATTGCGCTCCAATTGCCAAACCTCGGCGGTATCGCCTGCCTTTAAATTGTTTCCTAGCGCCACCCCAGAAAAACCTTTCAGAAACTCTGCATTCGTCGGCTTAAGCAATGCCAGATTGGCCTCGTAATCAATGGCCTCCACCTCCGCGGCGCATTTTTCTGCGGAACCCGGCTTCTCCAATCCCACCTCGGTGCGGTTAGCGACCAAGGAGGCAGTCACCAAGACCATGCCACCAGGCAGAACCACTCCGGTTCCACTCAAACCAAAGGGGGATTTTTTCTGCCATGGCCGGAACTGATCAAAGGGCTGAATGGAGGTCCTGACTCTGACCAGGGAACCCCGCGACTCGCCTAGCCCTGCTGTACGACCCTGCACCGAAAAGGCCAGAAAAAACAGAATTAGGAATCGAAAGGCGCTGCTCATTTGCTCTCCGTCCTTGAATAGGACCCTTTGGCCAATCGTCGCCCCTCGATCCCCGATCGGCTAACTTCTGTGATTCCATATTGTGCCATGATTCTAGGCGTCGCTAGATCCACCTCGGCCTTCTTTAAAACAGCAGGCCGTTGGTCTCCCTCAAATCGGATAACAGTCCGCTCGCCCCCTTCCCGGAGGGCCGGCTCCACATCCGCCAAGGTTCGGATTCGCTTTCCATTGATCTCTCTCACTACCTGTCCGGCCAGACCCCGGAGATAAACATTCAAGGGATCCGGCAATACGGAAGAGAGAATCACCGGTTCAGGTGTTTCCCGGTAGATCTGATCCTGACCAAACAAGGAGTAGGTTTGCCGCAACCGAAGGTCTGCCGACCCCGCAAGCATACCCATCAAATTCGAGGTCAAAGGCTGAAAGACCAAACCTCCGTAGAGAACATATCGGGGCGATGGCTCATACAAAAACTCGTACATGGAAAACATTTCGGCAGGGCGGAGTTTGAGCGTCGCCCTATCCAGTTTTCGGTTCCTCCAAAGCTCTAACTCCACCGGGTCTCCTGCGAACTTTCGCTCCACAATCTCCTCCAACTGGACAGGTTGACCTTGGAGTCGGACAGATCCGTCGCTCTCAATCGGGTGACCATCAATCGAGAGAAGGACGTCCCCTTTTTGCAGAATCCCATCCGAAGATCCCTCAGAAAAAATATCGGTCACCACCACCCCTAGACCATCGTCCGGCCTCCCCAAATACTTGCGCATCGCCGGGTTTTCCAGCGTCATCCAACGGATGGCGATGTCGACGTAATGGTCATACTTTCCGTCCTCCACATCTTGAAGAAAACGACGAATCACGGGAGTCGGAATCATATAACCCACGTTTTGCGCCACGTCGCCGCGGAACCCTTGGAATGCCACGCCCACCACCTTGTCTGCCTGCATGACCGGTCCGCCGCTGTTTCCAGGGTTGATCGCCGCATCAATCTGGATGGCCAGATGGGATTCCCGCCCGGAATGGGTATACGCATTGTAATCAATCCGACTAACCACTCCCCGAGTTACGGAGAGTCGGTCCCCTCCAATGGGGAAACCGTAAACACTCACGACTGATTCAAGCTCGGGAATGTTTCCAAGAGCCAATGCCGTTGTTCCTTTGAAAAATTCCGGATCTTCCACCTCGACCATGGCCAGGTCACAGTCATGCGCAACGAACTTCACCTTCGCAGGATACTTACGGGGGTCCGCCTCTCTCTGGACTGTAATGTAACGTGCACCGCTGATCACATGCGCATTGGTTAAAATCCGTTTTCCTCGGATAACAAAACCCGCTCCTCGGGCCGAACTCACCGTTCCAGGATTCCAAGGCAGTCGGTAATCCCATGTCTGGGAAGTTACTTCGACCATCACCACATTTTTTTTGGCCTCAGTCAGTTGCCCGTCTTTGGTGCAGCCACCCAATACCCAGCCGAGCAGAGTGACGGTGAATACTTTGGACCAGAAAGTCATTAAGCCATTTTTAACCCCAACCAAACCCTAAACCAACCCTTCTTCTTTGGAGTATGGCTTTAGGCCCAAGCTCCCATCTGCGGTATTTTCATCATCTTAACCTTCATCCTAATCTCAAGAGGTGAATCCTTGGCTCATTCTTTCCTTGGCCATTCTGCTAGAAGTCTTGGGTACGATATGCCTGAAACTTTCCCACGGCATGACCCGAACCCTACCCTTCTTGGGCGTCGTCGTGTTCTATCTTTCGGCCTTCGCCTTGATGTCGCTTTGCCTTAAAGATCTAGAAATTGGCACTGTTTACGCGATCTGGTCGGGCGCCGGGACCGCATTGGTTGCGATCATTGGGATCCTTTATTTCGCCGAAAGCTTCAATTGGATAAAAATCCTAGGCTTATCCCTTGTCATCGTCGGCGTCATCCTGCTCCACTTCCACCAACCCCCATCCTAGCCCAAAAGCGGAAGCCGGGCCTAGGCCCGGCCTGCGTTTCCCTAAATCGTCCCAAAGATCCTGTCCCCAGCATCCCCCAAGCCAGGCAAAATATATCCACAGGAGTTGAGTTTCCGGTCCAAGGCCGCCGCAAAAACGGGCACATCAGGATGATGCTTTTGAAAACAATGAACCCCTTCCGGTGCCGCCACCAGACACATAAAACGAATAGACTTAGGTTTGGCCCCCTTTAGACGATCCGTTGCAGCCACGGCAGAATTTCCCGTGGCCAACATCGGATCCAAGAGGATCAAATCCCGCCCTCGGAGGGTTTTTGAAGCCTTGAAATAGTATTCCACCGGTTCAAGGGTTCGATGGTCCCGATAAATCCCAATATGGGCTACCCGAGCCGAGGGGAATATTTGCAACAATCCGTCGAGAAGACCCATACCCGCCCGCAAAATGGGCACCAAAACCAACTTCTCCCCCTTGAGGACGGGAGCCGACATGGTCTCCAGCGGGGTGGTGATTTTCTTTCGGGTCAAAGGCAAATCCCGAGTCACTTCATAAGACATCAACATCGCCACCTCCCCCACCAACGCGCGAAACTCGGTTACACTGGTTCCCTTTTGGCGCAGTAAGGACAGCTTGTGCTGCACCATCGGATGACGGACTACGTGAAAATTCTTTTTCATCGGCCAACTAAACGTTGAAACGAAACTCCATCACATCCCCATCTTGGACCACATACTCCTTGCCTTCGACCCGCAATTTTCCCGCCTCCCTCACCTTCACCATGGTTCCAGCAGCTTGCAAATCGGAAAAGGCCACCGTCTCCGCCGCGATGAATCCCCGCTCAAAATCGGTGTGAATGACCCCGGCTGCTTGTGGCGCCCTGTCGCCTGAATGAATCGTCCAAGCCCTCGTCTCTTTAGGGCCAGTGGTCAGATAGGTCCGAAGTCCCAAAAGCTCGTAGGTCGCACGAATCAATGCCCCCACCCCCGACTCCTCCAC
>Ga0214921_10008352_pt1 | contig 13448 bp, 13 predicted proteins | sample LL1505_MetaG_FD_177992 | JGI IMG/M metagenome (GOLD analysis project Ga0214921, IMG submission 177992) | Freshwater microbial communities from Lake Lanier, Atlanta, Georgia, United States - LL-1505 | ecosystem: Environmental > Aquatic > Freshwater > Lake | place: USA: Georgia | collected... | reverse complement strand
TTTTTTCAGGACCTCGAACTCCACGGTTTGCCCCTATGTATGGTCAGCAATCGCGGTTCGCTGGGGCTCCTTTTGCCCCGGGTTGGTGGGATGGACTATATCCTTACCTGGCCGGCGGAGGCTTTGGAGTTGTGGGGGACTGATGATCCCCGGCTTCGTTTGGCTTCGATCGCCGGGGTGGACTTGGTCGCCGACCTCCGATCTGTTTTGAGCCCCAAAGCCTTGGAGCCCCTCCGATTTGACCCCTTGGGTCGGCACCATTTGGATTCTGACCTCCATTGAACCCCATAGCATCCCACCTTTTCGTACCTTGCGTACCAAATTTTAAAGTCAACTTTCACCTAGGCAATCTACCTTCGAATGGCTACCCCCCCAATCCCTAACCCATCCCATCTTGTAAGTCCGGCTTCCAAGAAAACCAAAATCATTACCACCCTGGGTCCTGCAAGTTTTGACAAAAAGACATTGCGCGAATTGATTCTTGCCGGGGCCAATGTCATGCGCCTTAATTTTTCGCATGCCGATTATTCCTTGTTGACCCAGGCCATTCAAGATATCCGGGATTTGAACAAGGAGCTGGGAACATCGGTCGGAATCCTGGGGGACCTTCAGGGTCCCAAGATTCGCATTGGCGAAATGCCCCAGGGGGGTGTGCTTTTTGAACCCGGGGATCGTCTGACCATGGTGACTACCCCTGTGACCGGTTCCAAAGAAGAAATCTTCATCAATTACAGCCAGCTCCCCATGGATATCCGTCCGGGTGATTTGTTGTTATTGGACGATGGCAAACTCAAGTTCAAGGCTTTGTCTAGCAATGCCCGGGATCGGATCGAATTAGAGGTCATCTCCGGAGGTTTGCTTACATCGCGCAAAGGCGTGAATCTTCCCGATACCGAAGTGGCCCTGCCCAGCCTCACCGATAAAGATCGTAAGGACTTGGAATTCATCTTGGAACATCGTCTGGATTGGGTGGCCTTGTCCTTTGTGCGCAAAGCCTTGGATGTCGAAGCATTGCGAAAAGAAATACAGGCCAAGGGACAGGATATTCCGGTGATGTCCAAAATCGAAAAACCGTCTGCCGTCGCTGACTTGGAAAACATTATCGCCGCATCCGATGCCGTGATGATTGCAAGAGGGGACTTGGGCGTTGAGTTTCCAATTGAACAATTGCCGTTGATCCAAAAGCGCATTGTGAGGCTTTGCATGGACCTCTGCAAACCGGTGGTGGTGGCAACCCAGATGATGGAGTCCATGATTACCAATTTTATGCCTACCCGGGCCGAAGCCAACGATGTGGCCAATGCCGTCTTGGACGGGGCGGATGCCCTGATGCTTTCGGGAGAAACCTCCATGGGCTCGCACCCTGCCCAGGTGGTGGAATACATGGTGCGAATCATTGGGGCCGTCGAAGCGCAGTCCGAGATCTATTACAGGGAACATCGTATTTCTCAGGATTCTTCCACCTTTATATCGGATCAGCTGTGTTACTTGGCATCCAGGGCGGCCTACCGGGTGGATGCTCAGGCGATTGTCGGCTTTACAAAGTCAGGTTACACGGCCTTTCAGGTATCGTCCTACCGACCCAAGTCAGGGATTATCATCTTTACGCCCAACCAAAATCTGTTGACTCGGATTTCCTTGGTTTGGGGGGTTCAAGCCTTGTATTATGACAAGCTAACATCAACCGACGAAACCATCGAGGATGTAACCCGCATTCTCAAAGCCAATGGTTGGCTAAAGTCCGGCGACACCGTTGTGAATACAGGGGTGATGCCCCTACACAGTGTGCACCGCGCCAATTTTATCAAGCTTACGGTCATAGACTAAGGGCTTGGAGGCCCAAGGTACCCCCTCAGGGTGCTGAGCGGAGAGGTGTTTCGTGGATGCAAAGAAGTTTGGATGCCCAAGGAGGCGGCGCCTTGTAGATTGTCGGGGCTGTCATCCATAAACAACCAAGATTCAATGGGAATCGCTTCGCCCTTGGGTGAATCCAAGCCCAGGATGGCTTTTTGATACATTTCAGGGTGGGGCTTGCGCATTTGGTGCTGATGGGAAAAAACGACCCGGTCAAAATAGGTTTCAAGGGGCTGTCCACCGGCTGCTTGGAGGGATTGTTTGAAGGCTGTTTCGTGCCATGCATTGGTGTTGCTAAGCAAGACCATCGTGAATTGATCGCGATACCCTTGGAGTTTTTCAAGATCTTCAAGGTTCCAAGCGCCTAATAGACTATTCCAAATGGGGTTGGCCGATCCCACATGGGTCAAGGTTCGTTGGAAGGCTTGTTCAAACTCTAATTCCGAACACAGGCCGCATTCAAAAAGATGGTGGGTTTTTTCAAAATCGGACCCTTCGGCCCAAATCTCCTTCGGTAGGCGTTCCGGATGTACCTGGATGAACAGCCCTCCCAAATCCCAAATCAAACCAGAAATCCGCATTTTTTGTTCAAAAATAAGAAAACGATAAGGTTCGACAAACCTTACAAAATTACATTTAACGATATATTACCCAAAATAGAGTGGATATGTTGTTTATTTGTTATCGGAATTGATTATTAAGAAATCGAAGCCGCTTTTCTATGAAAACATACCAACAAGTGCTTTGCCCCGTGGATTTTAGCGAATCCTCCTTGAATGCGGCCCGTTGGGGGATGGAGTGGGCCGCGCTTGCCCATTGTCCCCTGCTTTTGGTGCATAGTTATGGTCTATTGTTACAGGATGCTGAAACAGCTGCGGCGATGTACCCCGAGATGTTGCGAATCAGCGAGGATTCCATGAAGAGCTTTTTGGAACGACTGGAGGTGCCGCAGGAAATCGAAGTAAAAACATGGAGTACACCGATGGACCTAACCCAGGAGTTGAGAGCCCGTTGTCAAGAGGTGCCTCATTCTTTGGTTGTTATGAGTACCAAAGGGGCCCATGGCTGGACAAGGTATCTTTTGGGAAGCAATGCGGTTTCGGTTTTGCATTCGGTCGATGTTCCCGTATTGGTGATTCCAGAAACTTGTTTATGGAAAGGGCGAAGCAAGGAGCCCATGAAATGGATGTTGGCCGTTGACCCGAGTGATACTTCCTACGAGTTAGCCATCGCTTGGTTGCGGCGCTTGGCCGGTCACTTGAATTCTCAGATTTCCCCGGGGTATGTGGTTGACGATAACGAACGTTCGGTGGAAGTGGAGTATTTTTTGCAATGGGCCTCGGTGCATTTTCCGAATCAAGATCCGCTAATGGTGGTTTCGGAAAATCCCGGAACGGGAATCAATGATTTGATGCTCCAAAGCAAAGCGGATGGGCTTATGATGATCGCCCGCGATAAGGGATGGCTGAGAGATTTGTTGCGAAAGCATACCACCGATGAAATGGTCTTCATGGGACGCTACCCGGTTTTGGTGGTGCCCGAGCGATTGGATATCAGTGAAAACCTATCGGTTTCCGGTCCATCAGGACAGTAGGTGATTCATGAAATTTGGTTGTTTTTTGTTAAGCCTCTTGGTGGCTTGTCAAAGTCCCCCCAAAAGCGCAGTGGATTGGGATTTTCAGGTGCCCACTGCCCAGGGTTCCGTACAGGGGGGGTCTACCCGGGTTTACTTGGATTCCACGGCCCTCTTTGGTGGGGGACGGAGGGTTGATTCCGTGGCTTCTCCGGTCTGTGTAGAATCGACCTTGGTTTGGGAAGGAAAGGGGAACCGGGTGCCGGGTTTTTCCAGTGAATTTTTGCAGAAAGGAACCTACAAGGGCCCTGCGGTTTACCAAGTTGTTTTTTATTCCAGGAACAGCAGTCCACAATGGTTGGTTCGCTTGGGTTCGGTTTCGGCAACCCATGGTACGCTGGAGGATTATCCTCAAAACTCGGTTTCGGGGGAGGCCTGGGTGCGGCAGGCTTGGAATGTATCGGTTGATGAAGGCCAGCATCTTCGAATGGAAGTTTCACTGTTGGATCCCGGCAAGGTTTGCATCCGAGGACTGGAGGTCCGCAAGCTCCTTTGAGCGGGGGACCAAACCAAGAGGACTTGGTTTTGTTCCTAAGGAATGAATTCTCCGTTCGCGAACTTACCAAAGACCTCCGCGGCCTTGAATCCTGCCCAGATCGATCGGGTCATTGAAATGGCTTGGGAGGATAGGACTCCATTCGATGCCATTCTTGCCCAATTTGGGTTGGCAGAAGCCGATGTGGTGGCGTTGATGCGGCGAGAGCTCAAGGCTTCTAGTTTCAAACTTTGGCGGGAACGTGTTCATCAAAAGGTCAGCCACAAGCACCTTCACAAAAGATCCGACGATATCGATCGCTTTCGTTGCAGCCGACAGCGAAGTATTTCTGGCAATAAAATTTCCAAGCGAAGATGATTTTGAAAGGGCAAACTCGGTTTGAATTTAGCGAGGAGCCCCGTTGGTCCCCTGTTTTGGTAGAGATTCTGGATAGGGTATCGCGAATACAGCCATCGGCGTATTCCCGTACTCGGAATTATGTGGACGGGGCTGTAACACAGTTGTCGCCCTACCTTTCCCGGGGAGTCATCAGCACCCGATTGGTGGCTGAATCTTTGGTGGCGAGAGGATTTTCATGGGAAGTCTGCGAATCGCTCATCAAGGAATTGGCCTGGCGTGATTATTTTCAAAGGGTTTGGCAGCACCAAGGGAACGCGATTAATAACGACCTGCGGCAACCGCAGGAGGGCGTGAGGCATCATCAGGTACCTGCTTCGTTGATAGGAGGAGCGACGGGGATCGAGGCGGTGGACACAGCGATTGGCGAGCTCTATCGCACGGGTTATATGCACAACCATGTTCGAATGTACACGGCTGCATTGGCCTGCAATATTGGGGGGTCTCATTGGTTGGAACCCGCCCGCTGGATGTATTATCATTTGTTGGATGGGGATTGGGCCAGCAATGCGTTGAGCTGGCAGTGGGTGGCAGGGGCCTTTAGCGCCCGCAAATACTACGCGAATCAGGAAAATATCAATAAATATTGTTATACAAAGCAGAGGGGTACCTTTTTGGATACGTATTACGAGGATATGGTAGGAATGGAGGTTCCGACCGCCTTAAAGGAGACGATCAAGCCAGAATTAAAGACCTCCTTACCCGGAGATTGGCTTACCGAAAACCAAACCTTACGAAGTTTGCTGACAGAAAATCCGGACAGGCCCGTGCTTTTGTATCATTTTTACAACCTCGATCCTGAATGGTTGTCCGGTCTTGCTGATAAGGATCCATTGCGTGTTTTGTTATGGGAGCCTTCATTTATGCGTCAATACCCTGTTTCGGAGGGTGTTATGAATTGGGTAAAGGCACTTTCGGATCAGATTCCCGGAGTTTTGTGGGTATCCTCGTCGTTTGATGATGTTTTTGGTGCGGAGGATTTTCATCGCTTGCATTTTCGGGAACACCCGACAACGTTCCATTACCGCGGTCATGTTCACCCGAGGGAATGGCTTTTTCCGGAGGTCGATGCCTATTTTCCTTCGTTTTCGGCGTATTGGAAGCGTTGCGAATCCAAAGCTGTTAATATGTTTCTCTGAATACGGCCCAGGCGCCTTTCCCCTCCTGCGGTCATTTTGGTACCCATTCAAACCTGATGGAAGAAACCTTTCATGCGTTTGAATGTTTACCATAAGTAGATTGAATGATTCTTGGATGAAATTGAATTGGAACGTACCCTTTGAGCCTGGATTCAGGGCTTGGATTGGTCGTTACACCTTGTATGCTGCGATTTCGGGGTTTATGGTGCATTTGGGGCTCATTGGTCTCAAAACCCTGTTCCCTGATTGGATTAGTTCCAATTTCTTGGCGCATCCTATTAATGCGATTTATACCCCCTTCTCGATACTCTTGTTTTTTGAGTCCTATTTGTTGATTTATTACCTAAGGCAATCCACGACTTTTTATATAGGTAAACAATACGAAATTATCGCATTGATCCTCATTCGAGGAGTTTTCAAGGACATGACTCATCTGGATTTGCAAGCGGGGTCATTTCAAACGGCGAACAACCTTGAACTGGCGAGGGATCTTGGGGCGGTGATGCTTGTTTTTGGGATGATTTTTGTTTTTTACAAAATTAGCGGTATTCAACAGGGCCTCAAGGGGATTAAGGCGATGGATGAGGATACGATTGGTCCCAATCTTCGACGATTTATACGGGCCAAAAAGGTCTTATCTCTTTTGTTACTGCTCGTTTTCACTTTTCTTTCCATCCAGAGTTTGGTACAGTGGCTAGCGGAATCTTCCAAGGACATGATTCAACAGGTCAGCTCAGGAAATACGATAGACCCCAATGCAATATTTTTTGATCATTTCTTTACGGTACTGATTTTGAGCGATGTATTTATACTCTTGTTTTCATTGCTCTACACCGAAGAATTTCCTACCATTATTCGTAACAGCAGTTTTGTTATATCCACCATCTTGCTCAAACTTTCGTTTTCGGCTGAAGGGGGAATGGTTCAGCTTTTTATTTTGACGGGCGTCGGCTTTGGGGTCGCTATGCTTTATCTCGCTAATATTTACGAGAAATTAAATACACAAGACCCGTAAAGAGGTCTGTGGCTTAATCCAGTATGCAGCGCACCGAAAGGCCCAGGCGTTTGAGGCTGTTGTCTCGAAAGAGGTTGGAGGCGTTGAAAGAAGCTCTGCGGTAATAGGCATTGGCCGGGGTGAGGCTTAGTCCTGTAGAGGACCACCAGTAGGCGTGGTTGTTGATGCCTTCAAAGACCCCGGTCTCGCGCCGAAAACCGGCTGGCAATCCGTTGAAGCCTGAGCTGTTGCTTCCGTTGCCTGCCGAGGCCCAACCCGATGAGGATTTGACGGCATGACCGGCCAAATTTACACCGCCGAGGGCCGTGGTCAAGGTGGTCCATTCCGCATCGCTGGGTACATGCCAGCCCGTAGGGCACAAACCTCTGGAATCCGCAACCGCGTACCAATTGTACAGACGGCCCAAAAGGCTGTCGCTGTTAGGATCGTTGTTATAAAGAGCCTGCGCAGGGGTTGTTACGGTTCCTGACCAAGCGCTGGTGGTTAGGGGAAAAGGTATCAAATCTCCGTTTCGGAAACGGTTGGTTCGCAGGTTGCTACCCATCCAACACTGATTTTGGACGACCAAAGTTGGGTAAAGGTTTCCTGCGATATCGGTCATCGTTGTTGTGGGACAAGGTGAAGGTGGAGGTGGTGTAAAGGAAGCGTTGACATCGCCGGTGCTGAGGATTCGGTGAACGCGAGCCGAAGACGTGGTGTCGGCCAAGACCCAAGTGCTGTCCTGGGTCCAGGTTCCGGCCGGGAAAGCACTCAAAAGTTGGGCCGAGTAACGGGCAATGTTCAAGGCATCGGTCGATGTTACGGTACCGCTTCGGTTGACATCGGCAGCCATGGCTTGAATCCCGTTCAAGGGAGTGGAACCCGAAAAGGATTGGACAACCCGAAGCGCATCGGTGGCGTTAACCCCGCCGGCAAGAAGGTTGGGAAGGGCTTGAATTCGGTAACGCCTTCCCTGGATGCCGGTCATGGAGAAGGCCCCGTTGATGCCGGTGGTATCCCGTTCGACAACGGTTCCCGTGCTGTCCACCAATTCAACAGGGGTATAGGCGATGCTCGTTAGGGATGTGTTCGCGTAATTCAAGGTTCCGATGATAGGGGCCGGACTAGTCGTAGTGCACGTCAATTGGTTGACGGCGTTCCATACCACGTTGTTGAACATATAATCCAACGGTACCGAGGGTGGGGTCTCCCCCATCCGAATCCAGACCATGTTGGTGGAAGGGATCACATTGATAAACTGACCTTCGGAGCCCAGGGCAGCAATCATATCCATAGGGGCTGAAGGAAACATAGGCCCCGAAAAGACCGTGCGTAGGCGGGGAACCATGTGGGTGGAGGTTCCGTTCAACCACCACAAATACCCGTAGGCTTGGTTGAGAGTCTGGGAACTGCGGGTCATTTGACCGAAATACGCGGTATCGCTGAGGATGGGTACCCCGTTCCAAACCCCTCTGTTTAACATAAGCAATCCAAAGCGGGCCATGCTCCTCGCGGTGCTAAACAACACTCGGTTGTAACCTGAAACAATGAATTGACCATCCATTCCGGTCGGGTTTTTGATTTTTTGGTTCAAGTATAGGTTAAGGGTACGCCCGGTGGCATTTTCCAGGACCGGATCCAGCAAGGTATAGGGGGCGTTGTGATAGGCCCACCGCGTCCCCGGTGGAGCCAAATAGGTGAGGCAGGTATCGTCGGTGCAATAAAGATCGGGTACCCCGTCGTCAAGCCCTGTGGTCATGGTCAATTGATGACGTAGGTTGATTCGTTCTTCTTGGGCGCTTGTCAGGCTACTCCATCCGGGCCCCAGATAGGTGGAAGTGGTATCGGTAATTTGGAGTAAGTTTTCTTGTTGGGCAATACCCACCAGGGTCGCCGTGACGGTTTTGCCTGCAGAGGCCCAACGCCAAAGGGTATTGGGACTGTGACCAGCAAAATATTTTTCCAACACAATTTTTCCATCCTTGAGCAGGATAAAGGCTTTGGTATCGTTGCTGTCCAACAAGGCATAAAGACTGTCGATACGGGCAGGGCACCAGCCTAGGGTGGAAGGGGGCAGGGTATCCCAAAGGCCGGGGCTTTGGGGGGGGAAATAAAGGGGCTGAGCATGGAGCCTGCTCATCAAGAACCACAAAGCAACTAACAGCTTCCCTATCAAGACAAATCGCTTGTGTTTCATACCAGACTTAGACGTTGAGGATAAGCTAAAGTTTAATGACGAAGGCGTTGACCTAATTTTGGCTATGATCCTAAACCCAAGGAACTTTTGGTAGTCAATTGGTTAGCCCTTATGAGAAAACTCTTCTTACTTTTCGTTTTTGCCTTTTGCGTTGCTGGAAATGCACGGGCGCAGGTGAATCGGATTTCAGGCGATTTACGTTACGATAATTTGGCTCAAACCCCTATGGCCGGGGTTCCTGTATTTCTTAAGACTTTGTTGGGAAATACCGTGGCTTCGGATACCACCGATTCTTCGGGAGCGTATAGTTTGGCGGGATTTGCGAATGGAAATTACCTGCTTGAACCCGCTGTCTTTCAGGACTGGGGAGGGGTGAACTCCACCGACGCCTTGCTCGTTAACCGTTTTTTTACGTCGTTGGTCAGTCTGTCCCCCTTGCGTCAGGTGGCAGCGGATGTTAATTCGAACCAGGCTATTAACAGCGCCGATGCGCTCTTGATCAGTCGCCGGATTACCGCGCTGATTTCCGGTTTTAGTGCCGGGTCTTGGGTGGGGGAGCGCCCGCAGGTGATAGCCCAAGGCCTTCCCCTCCAAGTTTCTTTGAGGGTCCTCTGCGCGGGGGATGTCAACGGCTCCCATACCCCAGGTCCGGTTGCGCCGGTAATCGTGTTGGATACCATCATCCCCGGCATTCGATCCGGAGCGGCTAGGGTTCGCTTCTTTCATCCAGGAGCAGGGGTTTACGAAAGAGGATTGTGTTGGGGAACATCGCCCTCGCCAACCTTGAATCAACCTTATGCAGTGGCCGGTTCGGGGGGCTATGATTTTGCATGGGTCTTTGGGAACTCGGCTTGGGATACGGCTGTTCGGTACGTCCGAGCCTATGCGCGGACATCGGCCGGTATTACGTACAGCAACCAAAAAGCATTCAAGCCTTATAGCATAGGCTCTACGTATGGCGGTGGCATCCTATTGGACCTGGATAGCAGTGGGGAAAGCGGACTTATTTGTGCCCCCGCCGATTTGGGTCTTTATGCCTGGGGTTGTACGGGAACCTCGGTTCCGGGGACCTCTGTTTCCCTGGGTTTCGGGTCTGCTAACACCGATTCAATTGCCGCTTCTTGTGTTACCCGACCCATCGCTGCCAGCGTATGTTCGGCTTTGGTGGCCAACGAATACACCGACTGGTACCTGCCCAGTCGGGATGAGTTGCAGCTGATGTACAACCGATTGCATCTTCAGGGTCGAGGTGGATTTGGGAGCGGATGGTATTGGACTTCGTCCCAATCCGGTCCATCAACGGCCTGGGCCCTCAACTTTGGTACGGGTGGACTCAGTGGCTCCGCTTCCAAAAGCTTGAACGGGATAATCCGTCCCATCCGGACTTTTCGACCAACGCGTCTGGTGGTCGCCAACAACCTGCCGGTTCAAGTTTTGATCCAAAAGCCCCCTCAAGCCGTGAATCCTCCGTCACCCAACCCGGTGGTGGATGTTTTGTTGGTTTTTCATGGTACGGTCCTGTACGATTCCAACCTGGTTCAGGCCGCTAACAATACCCTCGAAGAGTTCAAGACCATTTTGGGTCGTCAGGATATGATGATCGTTAGCGTGGCCTATCCCGGGGAGCAATTGTTGTTTGGTGATAACATTGCCTACGCCGAAGCTGCTTTGTTATGGGTCCGCCATCAGGCCTCCTCCCAATTGGGGGTCACGGTCCGTAAAGTGTTTTTGGCCGGGCATTCGCAGGGTGGCTATTTGGTGACCCGTCTGAATACGATGCATGCCACCAACGGGGTGATTGCCAACGCTCCGGGACCTCTAAACTTGGTTTACCGCTGCGGTTTGGAAGAAAGCGGGGTTTTGGCCTTGGGGTCCACCTGCTCCAAAATTCAACAAGTTTACGGTACCACCTCGGTGAACCCCAACGAATACATGCAACGATCCCTTTTGTCCTTCACAACAGGTCACCGATCGGATATTCTGTTTGTGCAGGGACTCAACGACTCACCCATACAGATGTACTCCTGGCCCACCTTCAAACAAAGCATGCAGAATTGCAGCAATTGCCAGTCAAGGCAATTCGTCGAAGTCCCCAACCTTGGACACAACTCAATTTTTCAAGATGCTCAGGCCATTGCGCAGTTCAATACCTTCATCAATACCCGGTGATTCTGAAACCTGGATTATCGCGTCTATTTTAGCGTAGATTAAATGTATGCAATGGAATATTAGGGGGATTTCCTTTTTGTTCTGAAATGTTGGAGGGTCAACCCTGCACCACCAAGAAAGATAAATAAAAGGGGAAGCGCTCCTGGTTCGCTTTCATAACGAATCATGTAAACCATAAGCAGAAGGCCCAGGGCTATTGTCAGGATAGCTATCGATTTAAGCATGGTATATTTCTTTGTCATAGGTTAGGTTAACGACCCCTGTTTCAAAGTGTTCCACATGGGTTAAAGCCCATATTGTTTCCTTGCTTATTTCCGGAAACAATGGGATTCCTTTGCCTATGGTGGTTGGAATGAGGGTCAAAATCATTCGGTCCAAGAGTTCTTTTTCAAGAAAAGCGCTAATAAGCTGACCCCCACCCATGAGCCAAATGTCTTTATTGATTTTTTGCTTGAGATCCGTAACAAATTCTGTTAAGTCGCTTGTTAGGATAAAGGTATCGGGGGTTTTTGTTTGGAATTTTGGGTCGGTGGTGGCTATATAAACAGGTATTCCGGTATAGGGCCACTCTACGCCAAACCCAAGGATTTCCTTGTAGGTTGTTTTGCCAACGACGATGGCTCCGACCGTACCCAAAAATTCATGGTACCCAAAATCCAATTGGTTTGGATTCGGTCGATTCATCAACCAATCCAATTCGCCATTTTTTCGAGCAATTTTTCCGTCCAGGGTTGTTGCAATAAAAAGAGTCACTTTGCTCATTTATAGAAGGATTTTTTGGTTTGATATCCTTTGATATTGACTCTACCACAAAATTATATTACCAATGTAAGTACTCCTAACAAGCAGACAATTCAAAAGTCGGTCATTTCAAGTATTGCTGCAAAGAACAAGAAAAAAACAGAACTTATGCATGTTCAAGAGGCTGTCCAAGCAAAACGAACCCATGCAGGACTAAATTTATTTAATTGTCAGTTTATAGGCTTACTATTTACTTTGTTTTGTCAGTTTATAGGCTTACATTTGTATTTGTTTTGTCAGTTTATAAACTTACGATCATGGGAAAGAAATCATTACAGATACAACAACTCAACAGCAAGATGCTGGTCGTTGCCTCCATAAAAAAAATTACTCCTCCACCTACCGGTTGGATAAAAGCTGTACGCACTGCTTTGGGCATGTCGCTACAGCAATTGGGTAATAAAATGTCAATCACCAAACAAAGCCTCACGGATATTGAATGCAGGGAAAAAGATGGGTCCATTACCCTCAAAACCCTGAGAGATGCCGCCATTGCTTTGGACATGGAGCTGGTATATGGCTTTGTTCCCAAAGACGGTTCACTAGATGCATTGATTGACCGCAAAGCAAAGGAAATGGCCACTCAAATTGTGTTGCGTACATCCAATACAATGAAATTGGAAGACCAGGTTAATTCCAACAAACGTATCCAAAAAGCCATCGAAGAAAGGGCTGCATCTATTAAAAATGAAATGCCTAAAATTTTATGGGATTAGATTTAGACTACATCGATGGACAAACCCCTTTAGACGAAGATGAAAAAGACGGCCTGCTCATTCCTACCATTGCCACCCGTGGCGAGTTGGACGAGTTTGAGCAACAGAACATTGAACAGGCTGTGCAATGGACTTTAAGTCGTTCCTTCAAGCCGGAGGTCATTTTTACCGAAGACTTTATCCGCACAGTACATAAGCGGATGTTTGCCGATGTATGGGCATGGGCAGGCGAGTTCCGTAAAACCAACAAAAACATTGGCGTTGACAAATGGCAAATACCATCCGAAATAAAATACCTGTTGGATGATGCTAAGTATTGGCATGAAAACAACATCTACCCACCCGATGAAATGGCTCTAAGGTTCAAGCACCGCCTTGTAAGTATTCATTGTTTTCCAAACGGCAACGGAAGACATAGTCGATTAATGGCCGATATTATAATCGAGAAAATATACAAGCAGCCAGTTTTTGGTTGGGGTGCTGCCAAATTTACCAGCGATGGCGATACCCGAACAACCTACCTCAAAGCCGTTAAAACTGCCGATAGGGGCGATTATAGTTTGTTGTTGGCTTTTGCCAGGTTATAGTGTAACCTTCCCCAAATTTCGAACTGATTAAAAGGGGAAAAACATTACCTTTTTCAGTATATGAAAACAACCCGCTTACCGAAGGCTCAAAAGCATGTAGCGCGACCTGCCCCTCAACCAAACATATCAAAAATTCCGTCTATCCGAGTGGGCCCTGTTGGGTTCGAACCAACGACCACCTGATTATGAGTCAGACGCTCTAACCGGCTGAGCTAAGGGCCCGTCTGCGGATGAACAAGAAAAGGCCCCTCGGTTGAATGAAACCCGGAATTTCCAGGTTCAAGGGCCTATCGGCAGAAGTGAGGCGAAGTTAAGAACGGGAGCCTAGCCTTCGTCAACGGGGCGGATGAATTTGAGGGGGACGGTGACCACCACCGAGCGTTGGAGGATCTCAAAATCGACCCGTACGCTTTGGTTGCTGTTTTGTTTGATGAGGATGCCGGTATGCCCCATCAGGGGGCCTTGT
>Ga0214921_10008351_pt1 | contig 13450 bp, 15 predicted proteins | sample LL1505_MetaG_FD_177992 | JGI IMG/M metagenome (GOLD analysis project Ga0214921, IMG submission 177992) | Freshwater microbial communities from Lake Lanier, Atlanta, Georgia, United States - LL-1505 | ecosystem: Environmental > Aquatic > Freshwater > Lake | place: USA: Georgia | collected... | reverse complement strand
AAGGGTATACCAAAGACTGAAAAGAAAGAAGAAAACAAAGGTCTACCAAAAACTGAAAAACAAGAAAATAAGGGTCAAACAAAAACTGAAAAGAAAGAAGAAAATAAGGGTCTACCAAAAACTGAAAAACAAGAAAATAAGGGTCTGTCAAAGACTGAAAAAGAAGAAAACAAAGGTCTACCAAAAACTGAAAAACAAGAAAATAAGGGTCTGTCAAAGACTGAAAAAGAAGAAAATAAGGTTCAATCAAAAACTGAAAAACAAGAAGAAAACAAAAGTGAAGATGAAAAAATACGAGATTATTTGAGTAAAGTTTCCATAACAAATAAAGAACAATTATTATCTATAATTAATAATATAATTAAAGAAAATTTCAATGATGAACAAATATTACAAAATATTATATTAGATAATTTGTGTACTATAAAAAATCCAAGTATTTCATTAGTGAAAAAAATTAAATCTAAATGCGATGAAGTACTAAAAATTGAATAAGAATTCCATTAAATATTTTCTTTTTATATACAAATGCCTCCTAAAGAAAATACTACACCATCGTGGTTAAAAAGTTCATCCTCTCCAAAACGTAAGCGTTCACCCTCTCCAAAACGTTCTAGACCTTCTATTAAAGAAAAAAATAAAACAGGTAAAAGAAGCGAAAAGCAAATAAATAAAAATAAAGAAGAAAGAGAAAAGTTATTAAAACTTTCACGTGAGAAAAAAATGTCATCCTCTTCATCGTCATCTAGTTTTTTACAACAGAGTTGGGATACTGGAATAGATTTTAGAGCAGATTCTTCAACGAAATGTAAAGAAGAAAGTAAAAACAATTATATAGTTTCATTTGGGTTTGAATATGAAAGAAAAAAATATTTTGTTTTTTGGAAAGACAACAATACTTGGAGAAATTTTGTTTTAACTGATGGTAGATTTAAACAGAAATTTTATAATAAGAAATATGAACTGTTAGAGATAAGTGCTGATTCTTCCAGAGGATTAATTCTTGAAAAAGAATTTGGAATCCCTGATAATATTTCTTTTGAACCTGAATTAAAAGACTATGAAGATGGTATAATTACGTTTAATAATACAAGTTTGTCAAGACAACAAAATAGATACGATTTTGATTATCTTGAATGTATATACACTGTTAAGAACTTAGACAAAGAAATAAACTTAGATTGTTTAGTAAAATATGATACTCAAATTAGAAATGTAATTCAAAAATATTTTACAAATAATTATGAAGAGGAAAAAACAATTTATGGTATGAAGTTGGATAACGAAGTAAGATTAAAAACAAAAATATATAAACCAAAATATAAAGTAAATCTTCCATGGATAATGTGTAGGTATAAAGATAAAGATACTTGTCCTAAATTAAATGACATGGATTGGGATACACAAGCAACGGTTGGTATTAAGTTTGGACATGCAGTAAATTTTATGAAAGATTTGTTCGATAAATATGAAACAATTTTTAGTACAGAAAAAGAAGTTTTAAATTTTGCTGTAAATATGAGTAATGCTTGCCTTACTGACAATACTAGACCTAAAGTTTGGTTTGTTCTTAAAATATTTTATTTATATATGGATATTACTCGGTTAATAAATATTTCTAAAGAATATGAACGATTAGATATTTCTGAAACTCCATTGAATTCTGATATAGAAAATGAGTATAAAGAATGGTTAAAAAAATCATCAACATACAAAGATTCTTATGTATCTAATAATGATGATATTAGAAGATACGTTCATAGACAATTTATGGTAAGTAAATTAACTACTTCCTTTCAAATCCGTCATTCACTTAATCATATTTTATATGAACTAAATGATAAAAACCCAGCACGTTGTATTACATTCTTAAAAGATATGAAAAAAAAAATTGAAGAACTTTTTAAGGATAGTAATTCTTATTTAAAATCTTATTTTATTACAGATTTTACAAAAGGAATTTTATATTTTGAAGGATTGAAAACCTCAACAACAATATATAAGGATTTCAAAAAATATAATGATCCTGACTTATCTATAGAAGAAAATTATGGATATATAAGAATGCTAACTAAATATAGAATTAAAGCTTATGATTATTCAAAAAATAATGATGTATATGATAAAAATGGTGTCTTTAGTTTAAAAGCAGATACCTTACTATTTGAATTGAGGTCATATCAATTTATAAAGGATATTATTTTAAAAAATCCATAAAAATTTATTTTTTATCTTTACTACTAATAAATGCCTTCTCATAAAAGATCTCGTAAAGGTTCTAAGAAATCTCTTCCTCCTCAACTCAAGAAAATGAATATGATTGTTAAAGAACTCGCCAAGTCTGGTAAATACCAAGGAAACATCATGAAAGCTGCTGCCAAAATTTATCGTAGCAAGGGTAAAGTATCCCGCAAAGTATCTCGTAAAGGTTCCCGTAAACATTCTCGTAAGGGTTCTCGCAAGTAAATAATCTAAATAATATCTAAAGCGAATAATATTTTTATAGAATAAAAATATTATGGAGGAAAAAAGAAAAATTGGAACTATATTAAAAGAGCAAATTTTTAAAGATTTAATTGAACCTTCCTATTATAATGATATAAATGAAACTTTGAATGGTAGAAAATGTTGGAGACGAGCAGGACACTTATTTGAAAGTTTATCAAAAATATTGTTAGCAGTTTCAAGTGTTTTAAGTTTTGCTGCGGGAGTTTATGACGAAGTTTTATTGCTGGTACAATAAGTACTGTTAGTTTAGCAACATTTCAGTTTTCATTATACTCTATAAAAATGCATAAAAAAAATAGTTTAGAACTTAATCAATTGCTGGAAAAAATAGATATTGAACCTGTGCCTGTATTTGCCACGTTACAAGAAATGAAACCTAATACATTTGAAAACTATGAAATTATGACTTCAGAAATGGCATCACCCTCAACCCCTTCATTACAAAAAGTTGAACAAATAATAACTTATGCTGACAAAATTGATGAAAAAGAAGGTCTTATGCCTTCAAAAGAAGATAAACAAAATTTCTTATAAAATTAATTGATTTTTTTAATAAAAATTTACATTCCTTATCTTGTAGTTTAAAACTATATACAACTCTTAAAGATGTCTTTATGTTCTTTTATTATATCTCGTGGTAAAAATAAAGGAAAAGAATGCGGAAAGAAATGTAAGGAAAATTTTTGTAGTATTCACCTCAAGAAAAAAGAGAAAACAGAGGAGAAAGATAAAAATGAAGATATTAAATCTGGTTGCAATCATATATTCATATCTGGTAAAAACAAAGGTAAGTTGTGTGGTAAAAAGAATTATAATGATAGTCAATTTTGCTCATTGCATCAAACAAATAAGAAAAAAACAGATGAATTCAGTTTAAAAGTAGAACATATTGAACTTTTTTATAAAAAATCAGATTCTCGTAAAGAGAACGGAAGCGACAATAGAATACGAGAAGATATACTTTCTAATTTTGAACATAAAAATTGCCGTAAGTTTTATCAAGACCAAACTTATGGTAAAAAATGGAGAGAACTTAAAGACAAGTTTTATGCTTTGTTTGATTCAATACCGCAAATAGAAAAAACTGCTGGAATGAACAACGACTTCGATTTTCTCATTAATGGTAATAGATTTGAGTTTAAATTCAACGCTACAAGTGTTTTTAAACTACCTCAGCATGTCCAACTTAGGACTAATAATAGTGGAATTATAGAAAAATCGTATGCTGAATATTATTACGAAAACCATCTTTCTGAAGTTTGTTCTGAATTAAAGATTGAAAAACCTAATAAAGAAGATTATTTGAATAACGTCCATAAACACGAGTGTAAAAATATAGTCTTTTTCGATTTCCTTAAGAAAGGAATGAATGCTTACGCTAAACGACGTGTGAAAGAATCCATTGATGAATTCTTGGAGAAAAATTGTAAGAATATAAACTTAGAATATTTGAAAAATCGCCTAGCATTATCATTACATAAAACCTTTATAATGTATGACTTGAAAACTCATAGTTTCATATTAGAAGATGTATCTGATGATTTTTCCAGTTTATCTATCAAGGAAATAAAAAATAAAAATACTGTAGTGTTATCAACTAATAAATATAAATACGAGTTATTATTAAGATGGAAAAATGGAATTGGAATTTTAAATCCTGCGTGGCAAATCAAAATAAAAAATTGATTTAAATTTAAATCCATATATTCATAATATAAAATGACTGATAACTTTTCTACAATTTCTAAAGACCTTAGTGCTTTAATCCCTAAAGATACTAGGAAAAATGAAGGTATATATTTCACTCCCAAAAACGTGAGGGATAAAGTCATTAACTATTTAGAAAAATACAAATTCCAGTCTATTCTAGAACCTTCTTGTGGTTCCGGTGAATTTATAAATGATATAAATACCAACAAGCAAAAAATCGTAGGTATAGAATATAATAAAACCATCTATAACAAAATCAAAAATAGTTTTTCTTCTAACGTTGAAATTATAAATAAAGATTTCCTTGAATATAAATCCAGTGAAAAATTCGATTTAATTATTGGAAATCCACCTTATTTTGTAGTATCTGAAAAAAATAAAAACTGTATGACTGGTAGAGGAAACATATTCGTATTATTCATTTATAAATGTCTTACTGAACACTTGAAAGAAGGAGGTATTATGGCGTTTGTATTACCTACTTCTTTTTATAACTGTAAATATTATGAACCATGTAGAAAATATATGTATAAAAACACTACCATACTTCACTTGGAAAATGTAAGTGCAAATTTTATAGATACGGCTCAAAACACAATGATTATGGTCGTTAAGAACACTCCAAGTAATAAAAATTACTTTATACAGTTTGATGGTAATTTATGTTTGAACCCTTATTATAAAGAAATACTAGATCTAAAGAATACATCTACAACTATTAAAGAATTAAACGCATCTGTAAAGACTGGAGAAATTGTATGGAACCAACACAAATCCAATTTGACAAATTTAGATGAAGGAACTTTATTAATTTATGCCAGTAATATAGTCAATAACGAACTTGTACTAAATAATCTCAATGGAGAGAAAAAACAATATATTAAGAACATCACGAAAAAACCTACATCCGAACCAGCAATTTTAGTTTCTAGAGGTTATGGAAACAACTATAATTTCTCTTTTACTATGATTGAAAACAAAACATTTTACGGAGAAAATCATGTAAATGTAATAACAGCACCCAATAAAGATATTTTAAATCGTATAATGAGGTCATTTGAGGACGAGAGAACTCATAAATTTATAAAATATTATACAGGAAACGGCGCTATGTCTAAGTCTGAAATTGAAAACATCCTCCCTATATTCTAGATTCTATATAAATAATTTATATAGAATTTACTGGTATTGATTAATATGTTTATTCCAATATAATTTCTTCCCCTTAAATTTTCTACCTATAAAAAATAAAAAATCCAAGAAAAAATTGTTCTTACATGTCCTCCGTAGTTTGTTTACTTCAATTAGCAGTTCAAACAATACGGACTCTTTATCATTTTCAAATAAATTTTCAAGTATAGTTATTTCCTCAAATTTTGTGCCTAGGTCATTCCATTTTTTAAGCATTTCAACGCTTTCATGATACTTTTGAGCAGGACGAAAAAATGTATTACATATGGTTATAAACACCGATGCTGCACCTAGTCTAACACTTGTCTGCTGGTCTATTAGATCTTGAGTTGCACTTTGACCTGTTGTTAAAGATGTAAATATGAGCAAACATAAGTTAATAGGAACACTAATGTTGTCATAAAATGCTGCATAAAATAAATGCTTCCATTTATAAAATCCAATAAGCACATTTAATGTATAAACTAGTTTCAAAATATTGTCTCTATTAGGTTTGTTTTTATTGTGGTTTTCTATAATAAGTTCAACTGTTTTTTGTGTTTCTTCACTCTTATTTTCAATTTCTGTTTCTTCTAACATTTTAAATTATGTTTAAACTTTAAAGGTCTTTTTGTCAATGAGTTTATCCTAAACCTAAGAACCAATAGTGTTTTTGAAACACTCTGCTAGATTTTTTCCAAAGAAGATGATTAAGGAAAAACTAAAATTACAAAACGACATTTGTCCAAAGTGTTCAAAGACCATTAAAGAACGTCATGAATATGAAGGTGACCATATCATACCATGGACAGCAGGAGGGAAAACTATTATTGAAAACTTACAAGTTTTGCACAAAAGGTGTCATCAACTTAAATGAAATAAATGATTTTTTTTCCAAAAATTAGGGTCATATTATCATTTAATCCATATACCAACCAAACGCTTACAAATGTCTTCTTCTCAAACTTTTGAATACGTCTTGAACACTATGCAAGAATACTATCAGCAAATTGCTGAGATGACAAATGATAACTATGATAAAAATGTTGTAACTGAATGTCTTGAGTTAGGCATTTCCGAAATAAAAAATTTCATTTATGACCAACAAATTCGTATACTTAATCTTTTTTATAAGATTTTGAGTACTGACGCAGGTTCTATTTTTTTAACACAATATAAGAACTTTAGCGTTATTGCTGCTTCAAAAGCAGAAGAATTTATGAAAAAAATAACTAACCGTATAATGAATGAAACTGAGACTGAACTTACCAGAACTATCGCAAAATTTACGAGGGTTAATGTTGGTGTATTTTTATCACACGATATGTCATATACTTTTTATATGGGAGATCCAGAAGATGATGAATATGATGAAGACACTGATGAAGAAGATGAAGAAGATTACGAATACAAAAGATATATATCATTTGATAGTTGCACTGATGATGAAGATGAGGAATAAGATGAGTAAGAAATAACGAATAAGAGAAAGACAGTTAGAAACTGGTAATCTGAACGGAGGTTACTTATGACTTAGTAGAGATATTAAGGTAAGTGAAGATAACAGTAAAAAATTTGGATGTGATGTGTTTGTGTATAAACTTTTTATAATGGTGCGGTGGCACTCTTATAAATCTATGAACTATAAATTAATTTAAATATCCTAATGTAAATACATAATGGACTTATGTGAACAATGTAACACTGACGAAAAACATCTAACTTTCATTGACTTATTTTGCGGCGTAGGAGGGTTTCATCAAGCACTTAGTAAATTCGGTGCAAAGTGTGTCCTTGCATGTGATATAGATAAGAATTGTAGAGTTGTTTATAAAGACAATTACGGTATAGAACCTGTTCCTGATGTAAAAAAAATAGACGAGAAAACGATGCCTGACTTTGATATTTTGTGTGCTGGATTCCCATGTTTTGTTTCTGGAACTCTTGTATTGACAAACTCAGGTTATAAAAAAATCGAAGATGTTAGTTTAGAAGATCAATTATTAACTCACACTGGTAAATTTCAAAAAATACTAAACTTACAATCTAAATCCTACACTGGAAAATTGTATCATATAAGTGTAACAAAAGATGTTATTATATGCACTGAAGAACATCCTTTCTATGTAAGAAAAGAAAATGGAGAACCTGAATGGAAGAAAGCATCAGAAATAACTAATGATGACTATTTTGGTATGGTTAAAGATATGTGTTCTATAAAAATTCCAAGTTTCTTTATTGAAGGAAAATATATATGGTTCAAGTTACAAAATATAAAAATAGAACATACTGTGAATACACCAGTATATAACTTTGAAGTTGAAGAAGACAATAGTTATATAGTTCAAAATGTAATTGCTCATAACTGTCAAGCATTCTCTAACGGCGGAAAAAAGAAATGTTTTGACGATGAAAGAGGTCTTTTATTTGACGAAATTATAAGAATTGCATCTCATAAAAGACCCAAATTCATGTTTCTAGAAAACGTAAAACATATTCTTAAAGTGAGTGATGGAAAGGTTATTGAATACATTAAAAACAAGATTGAACAAACTGGATATAAACTCCAACTTTTTCAGTTATCTCCTCATAATTATGGTATCCCTCAACAACGTGAACGAGTTTATTTTGTATGTATTAGAAATGACATTTACAATGGTAAAGATATAATTCTTCCTTCTCATAAGAAGTGCGAAGATTTTACTAAATTTCTAGACAAGAATATAGACCAAAAATATTATGTGAAAGGTGATATTTTAGAGGTTTTAAACGCATGGGATGAAATGGTTAAACAGTTTCAGGTAGGAGAAAAATTGAATCCTACTATAATGATAAAGGAAGCATATAAGAATTATACTGAAAAAGAATTCAATGTTTTACCCTCGTGGAAAAGAGACTATATAACAAAAAATAGACCTCTTATTAAAAAATATGAAAAGCAGTTTAGAGAATGGTATGAAAAACACTTTTCACTTTTAGATAAACGCGAAATTTATGCACAATTAGAATGGCAAACTGGTGCTATAAAACCAGACGATAGTATATTCAATCACTTTATCCAGATAAGACAATCAGGTGTAAGAGTAAAAAAAGGTGAGTATTTTCCTACACTAGTTGCTATATCTCAAATACCTATTTATGGTAAAGAAAAAAGATATATAACTCCAAGAGAGTGCGCCAGATTACAGTCGTTTCCTGAAACATTCAAGTTATCTGCAAACGATAAAATCACATATAAACAAATGGGGAATTCAGTTAATGTGGATAATGTATATACGGTAATTAGCGCTACTTTTGAGAGATATTTTATCTGAAAAAATTAACTAGACTTTAAAGATCATTTTCATCTACAATTTTTATTTTTTTGATTAGTTTAGTAGGATAAATTAAGTGTTCACTAGTAACTGTAGAACTATTATCAGAATATTCTATTGTAACTAATAAACCTTTTTGAACTCTTATAGCATATATATCATTAAAACCAATCTGTTCAATTGTATGGTTGCCAACTCCAAGATCTTTATATTTACCATATATACTTTCTCCTTGATAAACTCTTACCTTTTTAGGCCAATAAACGTATATTAAAACTAATAGAACTAATACAACAGAAAATACTATAAAAGTTGTGCTAAACATATTTTAATACTATAAAAGAAAATTTTATTTTAATCCTATAAATTTTCTAAACAAACTTAAAAACTATCCTCTTTAAATAACATTAAGATGGAAAATATTTCCCTTAGTATCATTAACCTACGAACTAACAAAGAGGTTGCTCATGCTACCAACCAAGTTTACATTAACAAAAATCCCTACTTCCAGCGTGCTTATGAGGCTTGGGATGACAAACTTAGAACCCGCTTTATTGAATCTATGCTACTGGGTCGAGCAACTAATCCCATATGGACTATTTTAAACGACGACGAGGAAGAAGAAGAAGTGTTGGACGGCATGCACCGTATAACTACCGCTCTTGAATTCTTTAACAACAAGTTTCACCTCAATAAAAACTACTTCATGAACTTGGATGGTAACGTCTACGATAAAAAGAAGTTTGACGAGTTATCTCCTGACGATAAAGCCAAAATAAGAAATTATAGTTTCATTTTTAACAAACTGGATTCATCTTATCACAAAGACAAGAATAAACTTAGAGATATGTATGAAATTTTGAATAGGTCGTCTAAGAGTCTGACTGATTATGAGTTTAATAAAGTCATTTATAGTCCTTTTTACGCGGTTATAAACAAGTTCAAAGACCAGTTTAGCGAATTGAACTTTTTCAGTAAAAAGGATAAGAGAGGGGATTTAGATTTGGAAATTATAGAGATGGTGGTTTTGTTTTTCCCTCTAGAAAAAACTTGGACATCGCTCACTAACCTAGTTGAAGATTTCTTAAAACAGAAGGTCGGAGACACCTCTGAAAAAGTTAATGAATATGTATCAAAAAATGAAGAAGATATCTCTAGCAAACTAACTCTCATGTTCAAAGTTCTAAAAGAATTTAGCGATAAACTCTTTTCTAGTGACAAGAAGGTTTTTAAACATCATTATTTATCCTATAAGTTTATAGTTGCCAGGTGTATTTACAATATTAAAAACTTCGCTCTTTTCAATAGATTGTGTGATAGACTTATAGAACAATTTAATAACCAGATTCTTATAGATACAATAGAACAAGAATTATCTTGTAAAAATCGCAATGCTGTATTTCAAAGAAAACTTATTGAAAAGATAGATCAGGTTATTGATACAGAGATTAAAAACGATGATAACTCTGTAAGACTGTTTTCTAAGAAAATTATACAGGAAAAATTAAAGATACAAAATAATGTATGTCCAAAGTGCACAAAAACCATAAAAGATAAACATGAATATGAAGGAGACCATATTGTGCCATGGACATTGGGAGGAAAGACTGTAATTGAAAATTTGCAAGTTCTTCACAAGAGATGTCATCAGATTAAATAATTTTTTTATTCACAACTTACAAATGCCAAGTAATTCTCCTTTGTTTAGAAAAAGGTTTAGTAGTTTAAAAAAACAGTGTAAAAAGAAGTATTGTAGTCCTCGTGTTCCTAGAAAATATAAAAATGAACGACCAGAACATCACTCTGATCTGTTTACCGACGAAAATCCTAAAGGCACTGTCAACGGTTTAAAATTTAGAAATGCAAATGATGCTAGAAGACTCAAAAAGTTGTATAAAAATAAAAAAATAAGTTTTGCTCATATGAGACAAATTGGAATTACAATGGAACAAAGATCACGTTATCACGCTCATCCTACTATTGGTATTAAACAAGGAAACAAAGAATGGAAAAAGTTCAATAGATCATTTAAAAAATAATTAAATGATATTTTATAAAATTTCTCAAACACAGTATATTAACAACTACAAAAATGAATACTACAATCCACTACTACTGTTTTAACGGCGAGTTGATGCAAGAGTTTAGTCTTGAATTGGAATCTATTTTGATGTATTTACCTGATGGCAAACAAACCATTTTCACTAATATTAAAACACATTGCTGGGATAATAATGATGAATTTATTATCGAAGTAGTTGATAAGAAAATAGTTAACCCTTCAATTATTGAAGAAATTAATAAATATTTGGTTCAAAACAATTCTAGAAGTTTCTTTTACGAAGGTCTTGTTTCTCGTGGTTATAATAAATATGAATTGGTATGGGGTTCTTAAAATAATTTTATATTTTATAAATATAAAATTTTTGTCTATCAAATATTAAATTGTTCTATTGTTTTCTGATAGGTTTTAATACCATGATTGCATAAAATGTTTGATATTTTCTTTATATTATCGTCTGGTTTTTCGGTTAATGATGATTGGGTTAGTTTCTTAAGTTCTTGTATTTTTGCTCCTCTTTTGCAGTAAGTTTCAAACTCATCGTCCACATCCATAAGTTCTCTATAATACTCTCTTCTTTCCTCAGATTTTTTAAGGATGAATTCACTATTGTCTTGTAGTGTTTTATTGATAAGATTAATACACTCAGGATCTTTTATAAAATCGTTAAATTTAGTTCTGTAAGCAATAGTGTTTCTGCTTTTATCAGAAGTTATTATTTTGTTGTTACAACTGTGTTCGCATAAAAATCTGGCAAATCCCATTATTCCATCGTCTAAATACTCGTTAGTAAATAAGTTCATTGAATTTTTAATGTCATCGTAACATATAGGTTCAAGTTTAGACACAATTTGTTTTAATGTAATATTATTGTTTGAAGTATTACTATAAGAATTATTATTTATTGTAGTATTTACTTTACCTATAAGTCCTTTGTATTCTTCTTTACTTTCATTAATGTATTTATGTTCTATTTCATACTCTCTATTTTTCATTTCTAATTCTTGTATAGTTGATTTTAGTAGTGTAATCTCAGATTGCATTTGTTTTATTTTATTTTCAAACTGGGTTTTAATTTGTTTTTTGAGCATCGTGTTTTTCATTAGGATATTTTTCATTTTTAATGTTAATTCAGTATTTTCCTTTTCTAACTTAGTATTATAAGCATAAATTTTTTGTTTGCAAATTTTCAAATGTTCTTCTAAATTATGTTGCGTAGATAACTTTTTGCTACAAAACTCGCAACTAAAATTTTTTTGATTTTTACATTTTGATTTATGTTTCGCTATATAACTATGACTAAAATCTTTATTACACGCTTCACACTTAATTTTTACTTTTTCAGGGTTCATTTATACTATGTATATAAATTTAATTTATGTTTTTCCTAAAAAAAAAATGTTTTTCCTAAAAAAAAAATGTTTTTCCTAAAAAAAAAATGTTTTTCCTAAAAAAAAAATGTTTTTCCTAAAAAAAAAATGTTTTAAAAAAACTAACTTTTTTTCAGTGTTTATTTTAATAGGATAATTGTTATCCATAGAAATTTGAAAAAAATGGCATTTTAAGGTCCACACACAAAATTTGTGTGTGGACCTTAAAATATACAACCCCAAAAAAAATAGGACTTATTTTATAAACTTCATAGTTTTATATTTTAAGTGATTGGGATGCAAATACAAGATTATTCTATGTAGTTAGAAAACACACTCATGAATATTTAAAACTTCCATCAACTTTTGTTCATTCATAATAAATACATCCTCTTTTACTTCTTCTATTGTATATTCATTTAAGTTATTCAAAAAGATTATTTAATTTTATGATATAATAAATGTATATCTATATGAAAAATTTGTGCTTGCTGATGATGCCTTATTTGTTGTGAAAGTAACAAACAAAATATCTGTTTGACTTAAATTAGCGCCTGTTATACTTATAGGAAATGTATTAGTTATAGTTCCTCCGTTGGTAAAAGTAAAACTTGAGTTATATAGTTCAGTTTTACCTGTATCTAATGTAGTAAGAGCATTTGAAAAGGTATTTTTATAAAGATATACATTTACCGTCACAGGAAATAAAGCAGTATTACTTTCTGCCCATACAAGATTTATAATGCCATTTATATTTGATAATGTAGTAGGACACAAAAACATAAGCGGTCCTACTCTTTGAGAACTTAATGGATTTAATGTTGCTTCATTTGTTTTTAGTAGTTGCCAGTTATATGACGATGTACCACTATAATAATCACCGAAAAGATAGTTATTTGAAGATGATGCTCCTGTTGCTAAAGTAACACCTCTAAATGTAATGCTACCTTCAAAAGAATATGAAGATGTTATAGGTCCTTCTAACCCTTGAAAACCTTGATTTCCTTGTGTTCCAGTAGGACCTATTAATCCTTGGAACCCTTGGAACCCTTGGAACCCTTGGAACCCTTGTGAACCTGTTGTTCCAACTAATCCTTGGAACCCTTGAAAACCTTGTAAACCTTGATTTCCTTGTGTTCCAGTAGGACCAACTAATCCTTGGAAACCTGTTGCTCCAAATATTCCTTGGAACCCTTGAAAACCTTGAGAACCTGTTGTTCCAATTAATCCTTGGAACCCTTGAAAACCTTGTGAACCTTGATTTCCTTGTGTTCCAGTAGGACCAACTAATCCTTGGAATCCTTGGAACCCTTGAT
>Ga0214921_10008350_pt1 | contig 13450 bp, 10 predicted proteins | sample LL1505_MetaG_FD_177992 | JGI IMG/M metagenome (GOLD analysis project Ga0214921, IMG submission 177992) | Freshwater microbial communities from Lake Lanier, Atlanta, Georgia, United States - LL-1505 | ecosystem: Environmental > Aquatic > Freshwater > Lake | place: USA: Georgia | collected... | reverse complement strand
ATTTGGGTAATTATTTTAGGTTTATTAGGTTATGTTCATTATTTAATTTATAAAAAATATAATTCTATATCATTTACTTCACTATTAATTGTATTTGTAATTTTATTTTGCATATCTTATCCAGTAATAACTGGTCTTAAAGTTAAAACTGGATTATTACTTAATTTAATAACACTTATTTTAGCATTTATATTAGCTTTATTTGTAATAACAGAATCAAAGTATATGTTTATATATTTAATACCTTTATTAGTATGGGCAAGTTATGTAAATATTGCTTTCACAATTCAATGTGCAGAAATTATTTAGATTTTTTTGTCCATGAAAAATTATAAAAATATTCCATATAAGAACAACTATTAATATTTACTACTTCTACTTCACCTATTTTTATCTCTTCTTTTGTTTCTTCTATTTCTTCATACTCTTTTACTTCTTCAGATTCTTTATCAACATAAATAATCAAAGCATAATCTATTAAACGATCTTTTTTAATATTTATTGGAATTTTAATTGCTAATTCTCCATTATAAATTTTACCATTACTTAAAAATTCTGAAATTAATTTAGTTGCATCTTTACTACCTAACTTTTGCATAGGAGTCTCTAATTCTTGTACATATACAGACTCTTCTATATTAACTTTCATAGCTTCACAAAAGTTCTGAATTTTTTCATACCATAGTAATGATTTTTTATTAGAATCTTCTTTTAAGTTTAATAATTTCTCTTTATTATTAATTATTATATCTAATATTGCTTCTTGAACTAATTCATTAAATTGTTCTGGTGTTGTAGAAAATTTTACAATATTTACTGCTTTATTAATCATTTCAACACCTTTTATATAAGTCCATATTGAATCTGCGCTAGATGATATTTGATCACCTATTAATGGAATTAATGAAACTAATTTTGTTGAAATAGTAAAAGCAATATTATTATTATTTAATGAAAGTTGACCACTTTTAATTATTACTGAAATAGCATAAACTTGTACAAATGTTCTCATAAATCCATCATAATACTCATAAAGATCACTATTTTCTTCTATTAATGCTAATTTCTTCTTTGTACTTATAAGATCATCTAACTCTTTAGATTGTTCATTATTATTTGAAGTAAGATATTGATCAATAACTTTTTTTTGGCGATCTTTAAAAATAATATTATTATTTTTAAGTTTTATACTATTAACTTTATGAAATACTTCAATAACTTTATTTAGTACTCCTATTAATTCAGTATCATAATAATCTTTTATATTAATTATTTTATCTTTTATAACTTTAATATTATCATGATCAATATATAAAATATCAAAATTAAAATGTTCAGGATCATATAATAATGATAATAATGTTTGCATACTTCCAATAGTTATATTAGTTAAGTTATGATTCTCTATAGATAAAAGTACTGTTTCATAACTATATTCAATACTTTTTACATAATTAGAAATACTCTTCTCTCTTTTATTACTATAAATATCAGCAAGATAGTGATTTAATATTATTTTTGTATGAATTTGTATAATATGTGATTTTAATGCATTATTATAATACTTTTCTGCAATAGTAAAATACTCTTCATTTGCAAATTTATGAAAATGATACTGTTCACCAGCTTTGTAATAAAGAAAACTTGGATCTTTTTTACAAACTTCATCAATTTTTACTCTATATACTTCTGCTTCTTCTTTATTACACTCTTTTGGAAATCCAAAATCATCTGATCTTGAAAGAAGAATTGAGTATTGACAGTAAGGTATACAAACTTGATCTGTTTTTGATTCTAAAAAATTTGGAGTATTTATTGCTTTTTTAAAAAAATCAGATGCTTTATTAAAATTTTCAATACTCTTTTCTTTATTATATGCATATATCATTGCCATTCTACAATATGCCATTGCATGTGTATAATTATTATAATTTACTCCATGCTTTACTATATGATCATAATAATAATATGCAAAATCAATCTCTTCTTCAGTTGCATCAATATAACCTGCCCATACACAAGCAATTTGATATAAAGTGCCGGAATCCATACCTGACACTCCAATTTTTTTAGCATATTTAGTATCTTTGTGTTTAATATTAAATCCAAATCTACAAGGATTTATAAGTAGACTTACTATATTACTTTTATCATACCAGCTTGGAAGATTAATAGTAAGAATTTTTTCAAATGATTTTAAAACAATTTTAAAATCTTCTTCATCATCTTTCTCTATTCTATCAATATATGAAAAAGCAAGACGTACATAACAATCTGCATATTGAATATTGTTCATTGATCCATCATTATTTTTATTTATTGCTTCAATAAATAATTTTGTAGCAATCTTTTTATCTTCATCATCACCACAATATTTCCAAAGATAACTTTCAGCTTCTATTTTTAAATCAATTGCTTTTTTTTCCATACTATTTTTATATTAGATCTTTTTTTTATATTTTAAATTTTCATGAAAATTAATAATATTATCAAATAGTAGAATATGAAAAGTATAATTAAAAATAATAATTTAATATTTTTTATAATCATTATTACAATTTTTATAATAATATTATTACTTTTTTATTTAATAAATTATTTATTTAAAAAATATAGAAAAAATAAAATAAATAAAAAAAGAATAAATAATCATGAAAATTTTACTAATAAAGATAATGATTATACTATTTGTGTACTTTATGCATATTATGAAAAAAATGATTTATATAAAAATAATTTTAATTATTTTTTAAATAATGCTATTTTAAATGATGTTGATTATTATATAATTATTAATGGTGAATGTACAGTAAATATTCCAGAAAGAATAAATATTAAAGTATTTAAACGTGAAAATAAAGGATATGATTTTGGAGCATATAGTTATGCTATTAAAAATATAAATAAAGAGTATAATTATTACTTTTTTATAAATACATCTGTTATTGGTCCTTATTTAAAAGATAATAGTAAACCATGGACATCATATTTTTTAGAGTTATTTAATAATGATGTAAAAATTGTTGGAACTTCTATAAATATTTATTCAGTAAATACATTTGGTTCAAAATATGATCTTACTAAATTTTATAGTAAAAATGCACCATATTCACATGTTCAATCAATGTTTTTTTGTATAGATAATGAATATTACCAATATTTAAAAAATATTAATTTTTTTGATGAAGATATAATAAATAATATTGAAAATATAAATTACATTATAGTAACAAAAGAGTTTGGATTATCACAAATTGCATTACAACATGGATGGAATATAAATTGTATATTATCTAAATATAAAAATTTAGATTATAGAAATTTAGATAAAGATATAAATAATACATCATATTATGGTGATCCATATTATCCAAAATCATATTTTGGAGAAGATATTAATAAATATGAAGTAATATTTTATAAAAATAATAGGTAATAAATAATAATTTTTATTTTATAATAGCTTTAACATTTTTTTTAGTTTTCTTTTTTTTAATATTATTATCAATATTTTTAATAAATTCTTCATCATTATTAAAAATAAAAATAACTATTTTTTTTGCAATCTTTTCTCCAATACGACGAGTACCATATTTTTCATCACTTAATATTTTAATAATCATACTTTTATCATTCAAACTTTCTCTATTTAGTTCGTTAATAAAATTTTCCATATTATTATACTTTTCACTAAATATACTTGCCATATTTGTCGAAATTCCTGGAATTTGTGTAAGCATATTTCTAAAACATATTTTTTCAGTAATATTATCCTTCTTAACCACTTTACAACTAAATTCATTATTACATATTTTATCTTCCCCATACACAATCTCTTGTTCCAAATCTTCATAATATTTTGGTAATTGTAACATAATATTCTCTATAAATATAATAGTATCTTCAATATCTTTTGTTAAATGAATATGTATATTATCTCTAATCATTGTATTTATAATAATACTGTTTAATGTATTAATTGGAAAAGTGAAATCTTCATAATTAGTTCCCTCAATTAATAATATTTTTCGAACACTCTTTTTAATTGAATAGATCATTCTCTCCTTTTGCTCTTTATATCGACCATCTTTTATAGATGAGCTTAAATCAGAAAGAGTTTTCCGTTCAATTATAATAATTAATTCTTTTGAGTTTGCATCTAAAAACTGAATATCACCTAAATCAAGATTTTCTGTTATAAGTTCATGTCCTTTACTTATTAATAATTTAATTAACTCTTTTTCCCTATTATCAAATTTAATTATATAACTCATCTTTCAATAATATAGTTGATTAACCTTTTCTTTATAATAAATATTTTTATAAAAGATTGATAAAAGATAAAATTATATAATCAATTTTTATAGTTATTTTTCAAAGAGTATATATTGAAGAGTTACTGGTGTTATTAATTTATTATTAATATTTTGTGGAATAAATTCCCATTGCCAAGGAAGATTATCAAAGTTTTTAGTTGGACTATAACATAAATATGTATGTAAATAATATGGTCCAGCAATCGTTTTTATTAATGCATTTAATAGTCCATAACTACTTATAGAATTTACGCACTTATTTTTCATACATTGCAAATAAGACATAAATATAACTGTTGTAATAAAATAATCATTAGTTCTATCTTCTTGATATAATTTTTTTAAACCTGCTTTATTTGCATATTTTGCAAAACTATCACTCCCTCTTGGATAAGATCCATCATTACCACTCCATAATATATAACAATTAATATAATCATATAAACTAAAAGATTTAAATTGCTCATTAAAATGGATACATGTAACAAAATATTTACCTTTAGGTTTTAATAAAGAGTATATTATACTAGAAAAATCTGTATATTTTTCTTCTGGATCACCAGTACAACGTATATACTCTAAATTACCACATTGTAATATTAAATCATATTTTCCAAGTACTTCTTCAGTCATATTCCATGAGTTCATACAATATGCAGTAAAACCTCTACCCTTTACTAAATTTACTTGTTCACAAGATATTGATACACCTACTGCATTTATATTGTAATGATCTCTTAAATATAACATAAAATCACCTTCTCCAAATCCTATTTCTAATATTCTCATTCCAGGTTTAATTTTACAAATGTCAGTTATTAATTTAAATTTAGCATCATCTGTTTTTTTCTTTAATTCAACAGCATAATGTTTTTTACCATTATAATCAATTAAATAAGGCATTTTATATTCTAATGAATCACTATATACTTTTCTAGACCAGTCTAATATTCTTTGCAAATTATCTTGACTATGGTCTTTTGTATTAAATCCTAATATATTATCATAATTTCCTTCTGAAAAATTACTAAATAATGAATCATTTTTATTTATTTCCCTCCAATAATCACTATATTGATATTTTGTTGCAATATATTTTTCAATATAATATCCCTTATATTTCATGTATTCTAATAAAATTTCTAAAATAAATGGAATTAATAAAAATAATAGATTTTTATATATTATTGTTAAATAAATAGATATTCCAATACTTAAATTTCTAATTAGGGCCCTGTATGAAAATTCTTTTGTATTTGTCATTAAATAAGTAACAAATAATTGAATTAAAATAATTAGTATAATTATTATTAATAGCCCGCTAATTTTTGGAGTATTTAATTTATTTATATATTCTTTTCTTATTTTTGTTACTTTCATTTTTTTTTTTTTATTATTATTTTTTTTATTCATATAAATTATTGAAACAAAAAAAATAATAGATAAATAATTTTATAATAAAAATAAATTATTTTTAATAAAAAATATAAAATTGATTTATATTTAAAATAATAGTGTAGTTTAATATAAACTAAACTAAGTATGATCTCAAAAAATGAAATTGAAAATGATTTAAGTGATTCAGAGTATGAATTTGATGATAAATTTGAGAAGAAAATCTTTCCCGTATATAATGAAAATAATTTCTATATAACTAAAGAAATTATTCAATCTATTTTGCAAAAAGGTAATATTCATAAAGAGATAAATGATATTCAATTATGGCAACAAGCATTTATCCATAAATCATATTGTAAAAATAATGATTTTAAAAAGAATGAAAAATTTTATGGAAATATTGATGCAATAAATTTAAATGATGATAAGCATAAAAATATTATGCCATTACAAGATGATTCAAATGAAGTGTTAGAATGGTTAGGAGACGGTATTATTCAATCTGTTAGTGCAATATACCTTTATAAAAGATATAATAAACAACGTGAAGGATTTTTAACAAAAATTAGAAGTAAATTAGTAAAAACGGAATCTCTTGCAAAATTGGCATTATCATTAAATTTTGATAAATATTTAATACTTTCAAAACATATTGAAATTATATGTAATGGTCGAAAAAATGCGAGAATACTAGAAGATTCATTTGAAGCATTTATTGGAGCTATGTTTAACTATTTTGGTTTAAAAAATGAGTCCGAAGGCTTTAATATTTGCAGTACTTTTATTATAAATACTATGGAACAAAATATAGATATAACAGATTTAATTATGAATGATGATAATTATAAAGATCAATTAATGCGTTATTATCAAAAAACATACGGAGGTATATTTCCAAAATATGAACAAAAAACAATTATAACTTTACTTAATGAAAATGGTATTGCAAATAAAAAGTTTCATATGATTGTTAGAGATAATGATAATATTATTATAGGAGAAGGAATAGCACGATCAAAGAAAGAAGCTGAACAAAAAGCAGCGAAAGCTGGATTGATGCATTTTGGTATATCAAATGGATTTTAAATATTATAAAAATTAAAAATTAAAAATTAAAAAATAAAAATTAAAAATTAAAAAATAAAAATTAAAAATAATTATTTATTTTAATTTTGTATATTTTTGTATATTAGATGGAGATGTGTCTGTAATTGTATCTTGAGTAATTGCTTTTTTAGTAGAATTATTTTTATATTCCTCTGATATATATATATAAGATAATAATTTATTACCTTCGATTTTTACAAGTCCTTTTGACATAAATTCACTTATACTATTTATAGAAATAGTATAATTTGCCGATAGATTTATATTCATAGTTGAATATAAATCCTGATCAAAAGCATTTATTTTTATTTGTAAAAAATCAGACTCACTATTATGAATTATTTTTCCAATATTCCATGCTTCATAAATAGATCCTCCTGGATAATCTGCTTTTTCGTAACGTGTAATATTATCGAACATCTTTTTATTGTTATTATTTATTACTTTATAAATAGTATTTATAAAATAAAATTAATCAATTTTTACTGATATATTAATATATATATATATTATTTTAATTTATATAGGTATATAAATTAAAATATTTTTCTTTAAACTTTATATATTATGTTATTTCCATTAGGATGTTCATGCAAATTAAGAGATTCGCTAGAAAGATTTACTAATGAAAGAAGAGATACTAACATTTTTGATTGGGTATTAACAAATTTTGATGCAATTTTATATTATGTTGTAAATATTGATAAAGAGATAAAAAGCGATGATTTTTATGATTCAAATACTTCAATAGATGAATATAAAATAGTAAATCATAAAAAAATACGTTTTAGTAGTCTTAAAGATTTCCCTTTATCAATAAATTATGAAGATAATATGATAAAATTTATTAATACTCTAAATAGAAGATTAAAAAGATTTAAAAGTACAATATTTAATTCTAAAAATATTGATTTTATTCATACATTAGATATAGATACTGAATATAACTTTCATTATAATCCAGAATTTAGAGAAAGTAATATATATATTCCAACAAGTAATTCAGTTAATAAATTTATAAATTTAATAAAGAAATTAAATAGTAAATTAATTTTTACATTACATATTTTAATTCCACCTAATAGTAATAATTATTATGATTTAATTAAACCACTTGAAAATATAAATAATGTTAACATTCATTATTTAACAAAAGATGATAATATTGACCCATTTACGTATCAATGTAGACATTGGTCATGGAATGAAGTATATACAAAAATTTCTAATAATACTCCCGTTGATTTTAATGTTATTACTTATAAGAAAATAAATAAAGACTTAATTAATATGACTGATGATGAAGCGATTGAACATTATATAAATCATGGTATTTATGAAAATAGAAAGTACATAGATAGTAATGCTCTTCCACTTCATTTTGATGTTATTACTTATAAGAAAATTAATCAAGATTTAATAAATATGACCGACGATGAAGCGATTAATCATTACTTAAAGTGTGGTATTAATGAAAATAGAAAGTATATAGATAGAAATAATCTTCCATCTAATTTTAATGTTATTACTTATAAAAAAATTAATGATGATTTAATAATTTTGACTGATAATGAAGCAATAGACCATTATATAAATCATGGTATTCGCGAAAATAGAAAGTATATAAATAATCTTCCATCTAATTTTGATGTTATTACTTATAAAAAACTTAATGTAGATTTAGTAAATATGACTGATGATGAAGCAATTGAACATTATATAAAATGTGGTATTTATGAAAATAGAAAAATTATTTAAAAAAAATTATAATTTTTTATAATATTTATCTAATTATATATTATAAATGAATAAAAAACAAAATAAGACAATAATTATAACATATTTAGAATTATTAAGAAAGCAGATAAATGAAGATCCAAGTTTAAAGTATGTTTTATTGCGATTAAATAAACCTGGTGATGTAGATGAATTAAATGATTTATTACAACAACCAAATACAATAAATTATATTTTTATGAACTATCATCAAGAAAAATCAATGACTGATGATAATAAAGATAAGTGGTCATTATGTATAACTGGATTTAAATATGGTAGACAAAAAGATAGTCCTAGAAAATTAGGATTACTTGCATATAAATCAGAATATCTAATTAATTTCAAAACAATGGTATTTTATGATTCTAATAATATTAATAAATATGATTATACAGCTGATGGGAAAAAAGCAGTTATTCAGTATATTAAAGCTTCTATAGATAACTATCTTAGAAATAGTACTAATTATAACTCAACTGTAAATTACATTAAACCAGAAGTAAAAAGTAAAAAAGTAAAAAGTAAAAAATAATTTATAAATATTTAAATGTTTTAAGTTGAATTACTGATTTGCTAAAATTTTTTATTTCAGATTTCATTGCATGCAAAATTTTATCTCTTTCACATGAAGTTAATTGTGGATAATATATACTACAATAATAATTGAAAAAATATTCTAATCGTTGATTATCTCGTTTATTTTTTTGAGAATCTAACTTATTCTTAATTGATTTATCATCTAATAAATATTGATATTTATAAGCTAAATTTAATAAATTATATAATATCGCTTTTTCATTAAAAATATATAATAATTTATTATTTATTTTTATAGTAGATCCTATTAATTTTAAATTTTCTTCATTCTTTTTTATAATAACTAATTCAATTGGTAAAAAATTATAACATAATTTAAAATTTTGGAGATGATCAAAATAATAATTATTAATTAATAATATTGCATTTTTATCGGCTTTTTTTAAATTATCTGAAAATATAATAAACTTTATTGTTATTTTGATACAAAATTCTTTATTTATTAATTTTATAAATTTAAAATAATAACAAAAACAATCATCTTCATTAAATGGATTAAATTTAAATAAATCATAATCGTTATTCATTAAAAAATGAACAAGTTCAATAAAACTATTTGTATTTTCAAAATTCAATAATAAATGAAGGTCTAATGTCATATAATTTGGATTTTTTATAATTAAATAAACAGAGTTAATAATATTTAATAATTCTTTTATTATTAAATTATTACTCATTTTTGAAGTTTCTATACATAAATACATATCAAAGTCAGTTGTTGTTAATATACTATCATTTTTAATTTTATTATTATCTAACATTGAATATAATTTTATTGCACTTCCACCGGTTATATAAATTTCCATATTTTTATTTTTTAATATATTTTTTTGGAATTCTACTACATAATTAATTGAATCTTCAAATAAATTATTTACTTTATTATATTTTTTTAATGTATCTTTTAGATTAATATCATTTAAAAACTTTCTTTTGTATTTTTTTGTAAATTCATTAATAGGATTTCTTTTACTTTTGTTATTAAATATTGTATTTGGATAATTATATAATGCATAATACTTTTCATTTGGAAAATTTATAATATTTAAATATTTTATAAATTCTTTTACTCTTATTTTTTCATTTTCAAGATCTTTTTTCTTAGTCATTTAATATAATATTATATAATATTATATTACACCGTTTTTTCATAAATATTATACTCATTTTTTATATATTCGTCATATCCATTTATTACATTATTTATATATAATTTATTATTATAAATATGAAATTTTGAAAAATAATTAATATTTGTTAATTTAAAAATTTTAGATTTATTATAATCAATATAATACTTCTCAATAATATCATTATTTCTAATATTAATAACATTATTACTATTAATAATATTTTCAAAACTTTGAAGTAAGTTAATAAATAAATTTTGATTATTAATCATTTCAAGATCATAAAAATAGTGTTTACAAAATAATATTGGAATACTATAATTATAATTTAATACACTTGTATTTTTAAAATCTAATTCTTCATCAATTAATTCTTGAGAATATATTAAAAATTTATTTGGATTTTTAAATAATGATATTATTTTAGTAAATTCAATTAATTCATCGCGCCATCCATAATTTTTATAATTTTCAATACGAAGAAAACATAATAAATTATCTTTATTATTCATTATATCATATAAACGGGAAAATCTTTTTTTAAATTTATATTTAATATCATTAACAACATTATCCTTAATTAATGTTGCTGGAGCAGGAAATTTATTAATAGGACATTTTAAATCATAATCTTTAAAAAAATGTACAATATACATATTTTTTTCACTAACAGATAACTCATTATTATTATATATTTCAAGTATTTCTTTTAATTCAATATTATATATTTTTTTTTCGTATAACTCTTTCAATATTTCAGTAACTTTTGGTAAATGTGGGGAAGAATTAAAATCAAAAGGCAATGATTCAGAAATTTCTCTATTTGTTGTTCTTATTATCATTTTTGGATAACAGAAACTACCTAGAGGTATATAAAATATTTTCATATTCTTTTATATTTTTATAGAAAAAAAAAATTGAAAAAATCTTTATTTCATAATTATTTTTATTATTTTATATCTTATATTTATATAGTTTATTATGAATTCTAATAAAAAAGATGCAAAAAATGCAAAAGATGCAAAAGATACAAAAGATACAAAAGATACAAAAGATACAAAAGATACAAAAAATGCAAAAGATGCAAAAGATGCCTTAGAATTATCAAATAAAATAAATAATTTTATAAATAAAAATGATACAGTACAACCATTAAATTGGGTAATGCCTAATAGAAAAGAATTTGTTAGCTGGGTAAACGAAACTTTTTTAAAATATAGAGCTTCTGGTAAAAAAGAGAATAGTGTTATTGGTAAATTTACCCCATTTAAATATCAAAAATTATTAAGAGATTATATGCAAAATAATTCACCATATAGAGGTGTTTTATTATATCATTATTTAGGAACAGGTAAAACTTGTACTGCTATAACGATTGCTGAAAATCTAAAAACAGAGAGAAATATTGTTGTAATGCTTCCAGCCTCTTTAAGAACTAATTTTATAATAGATGGTTTAATGTTTTGTGGTAGTAATGAATATAAAAATATACCATTATCATATAAAGAAAAATATTCATTTATATCGTATAATGCAAATAATACTGTATCACAAATTAAAAAAATTGGCAGTTTAGATAATAAAGTTATTATTATTGAAGAAGTTCATAATTTAATATCTAAAATGATGAGTGGATTAATGGGTGTTAGTAAACAAGGATTGGAGATTTATAATATGCTTATGAATGCACAAAATGTTAAAATAATTGCAATGACTGGAACACCTGTAATAAATGATCCTTTTGAATCGGCAATATTATTTAATATATTGCGCGGTTATATTGAATTAACATATTTTCGAATACTAAAAGTTCCAGGTATGTATGGTGAAGAATGGAAGTTAGGTGAACTTGAAGAAGAACTTATGAGTAATTCTTATATAGATTATTTAGAAATAAATAAAGTTAATAAATCTATTGAATTTCATTTAAAAGTAATTAGTTATTCAGATATTTATAGAGAAGTTGTTAATTTTATTGAAAATACATGCAGTACTAAAGGAATTATTGTGAAATTTTTGGAAGTTAAAAATATTTCATTATTTCCAGTTGAAGATGATGGTGAAATTTTTAGAAATTACTTTGTTAAAGAAGATTTGGAAAAAGGAGATAGAATGAAAAATGAAAATGTTTTTAAAAGACGAATACTAGGCCTTGTATCTTATTATAAATCAATGAATGAAAATTATCCATCTGTTACTAAAAAAGATTATTATCGTATTGAAATGAGTAATTATCAAGCACAAATTTATGAGTTATTACGTGCAAAAGAACGATTATCAGAACGAGGCTCATCAAAAAAAGGAAAGAAGAAAGGAACTATTAAAAGTACATTTAGAGTTTTTTCAAGACAAGCAAGTAATTTTGTTTTTCCAGAATCTATTAACAGACCATATCCTGATCCAAAATTTATTGTTTCAATAACAAAGAAAAATAATAATAAAGGGGTAGGTGTTGATATTAATAAAATGCTGGAAATTGAAGAGAAAGTAAATAATAATGGAAAATTAACAAGTGATTATAAAAATAGAATTAATAGTGCAATTGATAAGTTGGTTGAAAATGGAACATTATATTTTACACCTGGAAGTGAAGGTTTAGATAAATTATCACCTAAAATGAAAATGATATTAGAAAATATTCAAAAATCACACGGTTTAATATTTATTTATTCTAATTTTAGAACATTAGAGGGTGTTGAATTATTTTCAAAAGTACTGGACTTTAATGGATATTCCCGTTATGGAGTTAATGATGATAGACCAAAATATGGAATATACTCTGGAATTGAAGAAGAGAAAGATAAAAAAGAGATGTTAAAAGTATTTACAAGTTCTCAAAATAAACATGGTAAATTTATAAAAATATTAATGGCAACTTCAGCAGGTGCTGAAGGACTTGATTTAAAAAATATTAGACAAATTCATATTATGGAGCCATATTGGAACCAAATGAGAATTGAACAAGTGATTGGTCGAGGTGTTAGAAGAAATTCGCATATTGAACTCCCGCATAATGAACGTAATGTAGAAATATTTAGATATTTTAGTGTATTTTCTAAAGAAAATAGTATTATAACAAGTGATAAATTAAGTACGGATGAATATATTGAACAAATTTCATTA
>Ga0214921_10008349_pt1 | contig 13450 bp, 11 predicted proteins | sample LL1505_MetaG_FD_177992 | JGI IMG/M metagenome (GOLD analysis project Ga0214921, IMG submission 177992) | Freshwater microbial communities from Lake Lanier, Atlanta, Georgia, United States - LL-1505 | ecosystem: Environmental > Aquatic > Freshwater > Lake | place: USA: Georgia | collected... | reverse complement strand
AAACTCCCTTACGATAGCCAAAAAGATTTTATCCCGGTCATCGAATTAGTTTCGACACCGTCCATCATGTTAGCCTCAAGTAAAATGCCCTTTAAAAATCTGAAAGAGTTTATCCAACTTGCTAAGACTTCCCCGAACAAGCTAAGTTATGCCTCTGCAGGATTTGGTACTGGCGGACATATGGCCAGTGAGATGCTCAAAGTTGTGGCAGGTGTTGATTTAGTACATGTACCTTATAAGGGTGCTGGACCTGCGATGACAGATGCCTTAGGCGGACACGTCAGTATTTTGTTCACAACCGTTGGAGCGGCAAAACCCTATGTCGAATCTGGACAAATTATTGGTTTAGGTATCACCAGTGAGAAGCGTGCAGATGCCTTACCTCAAGTCCCTACTTTTGCTGAGCAGGGTTATCCTGCTGTCAATGCCAATATCGTATGGGGAATCTTTTTGCCTGCAGGCGTACCAAAAGAAATTGTCCAAAAAATCAACACGGCTTTCAATACCAGTTTGCAATCACCAGAAATGAAACAGCGCCTTACTGAATTAGGATTTAACCCCGCTGGAGGAAGTTCTGCGCAATGGACATCTGAAGTGACAAAACTAACCAATAACTGGTCGAAGATAGTCAAGCAAGCGAATATCAAACCAGAGCAATAAGACTTCAATATGATACGAACCAGCATAATTTAGACGAGAATGGTAAAAGGCAATCAAAGGCAATTGGGGTTTGGCTAACGAAGCAAGGGATTAAGGCTGCAGAGATTTTTAGCAGCCCATGGGGTAGATGTTTGGATACAGCAAATCTTCTTAATATAGGACCAGTAAAAATTGCTCAGCCACTTGCATCATTTTTTGATGACATGCGATTGGTAAAAAAGCGAACCAAGGAATTAGAGATATTTATTAAAAATGAATTAGCTAAACAGTCTCGAGTGCCAATCATTCTTGTTTCACACTATGTCAATATTCAAGCATTTACTGGAGAGGTTGTAGGGGTAGGAGATATGACTTTGGTCAAAGTCAATTAAAAAGGCGAATTTCTTTCTCACGTAACTTAACCAAGTCCTAAACCATAAAGCAAAGATTAAGCGTAGCAAAGAGTAAAAATGTTAAATTTGCTGAAGCGGAAAATACACTTTTAAATTGTTACATTGTTCATTAATCGTTAATTGACAGGAAAGACGACTATTCGGGCGCCTCTCTGAAGCCACAAACTCTAGCATTTGATTTTCTACTTCATTCGGCAGTGAAAATAGATCAACTTGTGCTTCATCGATATACACATGACATGTTGCGCAAAGAGCGGAGCCACCACATTCGGCCAAAACCTCTGAAAAACCATGGTCACGACACGTGCCCATAACATTTTTTCCGACATCAACATCAAGACTTGTGGTTTGACCATTAGGATGAATAAAGTGAACTGTTGGCATTTGTATCTCTCTTATATCAATTCGATAGGCAATGATTCGAAGCCGCGTAAAGTATTATGTAATAGTCGCTTAGGCTCGCCGTTAAAGCGAATCGTTGTCACTTTTTTTGCCATAACTTGTAAAAGTGCTTCAACCTCAGCCCTTGCTAGCATTTGACCAACACAGCCGTGAATACCTGTCCCAAAGCCTAGTTGTCCTGTTGTAATTCTTGAAATATCAAACAGTTCAGGACTCTCCCATTGAAGGGGATCTCGATTAGCAGATCCCAGTGAAAGCATGACTTTTTCATTTTCTGGAATAACGTAATTACCTAGCTTGGCATTAGTGGTTGTTGTTCTAAAAAATGTTTGGAAGGGTGATTCAAATCTTAAAGTTTCCTCGAACGCAGATTTTGAAAGTTGAGGATTTGCTTTAAGCTTTATCCATTGATCTGGAAACGAGACGAAGCTATAGATTGCATTACTAATAGCATGGGCAGTAGTATCAATTCCAGCTGATAAAAAAGACCTCACAAGTGTGGTTGCTTCCATTTCTGTCAAAATACCAGAACCAACAGCTTCATAAATTTGGATTCCCAATCCTGATTGAGAGAGATTTTCTCGTTGACATACATTCAAAATCCAGGGATTAATCTCATCAGCGCGTGACATTGCCTGCATAAATAATTCGTTTTTAGGACCCATGCCATTAAAGACCATGTTTCCATAAACAATTGCCTTTTCCCTTTCGTTGGGAGTAATGCCAATAGCATCACCAAAAACTTTTAATGGAAAGGCTTCAGCAAGGTCCTTTACAGCATCAAAATTTCGTTTTTCTAAAAGGCGATCAATTAACAAATTGGCTTCTGCTTCAAATTGAGCCTTTAGAGCTCTTAAAGCAATTGGTGAAAGAGCTTTACTAATAATCGCTCGATTTCTAGTATGGTCTGGGGGGTCTGTTTCTAAAACAAGGCTTGGCACACGCCATGGAGGATTCTTTTTAAAGTTGGAAATACCTACACCAGCTCCAGAGCAGAAAACCAAAGGTTGATTGAGAACTTCTTTGACATATTCATATTGTGTAACGACAAATACCCCCAAGTCACTCAGATAGCTAACCGGCCCTAATTGCCTCAATTCCTTATGAAAAGCATATGGCCTAAGAATATATTCTTCTGAAAATGGATCGATAGTACTAGTAGGAATATTGGGAGGGGATATTGTCATGAGATTTCTAGTTTATAGTCTCGTTGCGTAAATGAGATCCTAATAGAGCTATACATTAATTTAATAAGTTTTTTTAAAAATATACTACACCGAGAGCCCTTTCGGGGGGAGTTGAATTCTAAATGAGTGAAAGATCACATATGAAAGGCGCTTTAGGAGCGGATGTTAACCATCTTACAATGCCTCTGGAGCCTAATACGGGCGTAATGAGCCTCCCTAGATGGCCTCATCGGTCAAATAAATCAGACAATTTGGTAACTCCATGCATTAATCAAGGGTAATTACTAGGGAAGAAAATTACCAAATTGCTAATAAAATGAATTTTGGAGAACTTATGTCAATACCTATAAGATTATTTCATGGTGACTTTGGTCGTGTTGCGCTCTTAGAAATGGATGCGCCATTAATACCGCATGCACACCATCATTGTCATTTATTACTTAAAGCCTCGGGGCCAGATACGGCTTTTCGAGTGCGTAGTCAAAGTTATCCATTAACTAATGACAATGCAGTCTTGGTTAATGCCTGGGAAGAACATTCATATTTACACGATATTAGGGGCGATGGCCAAACTGTCATTTTGGCTCTTTACCTAGAGCCAACTTGGTTAGCCACTTTTAGTAAAAGCTTTATTAATAGTAATCATCCACGATTTTTTTCAGAATCCACAATTAAGTTGTCTGAGGAGCAAAAATTATCTATTGAAAAAGTTGTGATGGAACTATGGTGGTCAGATTCCATCACGACAGAGCGCCTACAAAATTTACTTTTGAGCCTAACACTTTCTTTTGTGGATCCCAGAGAGGCCATTAATGCATCCATTATTAGGCAACCTAATAGTAACTTGGCGTACATGGATCCAAGGATTCGACGTGCGATGCAAATGATGCGATTATCAGAAGATGCGCCAAAGGACTTGACCACCATAGCTGCGGCAGTTAACTTATCTCGATCGCATTTTTTTGAATTATTTAAGCGCTGTACTGGTTTATCTCCTCTTTTATATGCCAATGTCCTTAAGATGGATTTTGCATTTGCTGCATTAGCATCTGAAGAGGTTAGCCTCATTGAAATTGGAGATGTTTTAGGGTTTTCTGCTCAAAGTCATTTCACTCGATTTTTTCGCCAACATCAAGGAGTTGTCCCTAGCCTTTATCGCCGTCAAGTAGAAAAAACTACTCACTCCTCTTAAACAATCGGACTGATTGGATAATTCTAGGATTAAAGATTAAGGCAAATTATCCAAAAGATATAAACTCTAATCAATAATAAATATTATTGGAGGCAGGTTGAATTCCCCGTTACTAGGACAAGCGATTGAACGCATAGAAGATGCAGCTCTCTTACGAGGTGCTGGAAAGTATATGGATGATTTACCTATTTATCCAGGTACTTTATATGCAGCAGTAGTGCGTTCGCCCTTGCCACACGCCAAAATTATTTCAATAGATGCATCGAAAGCACTGGCCCTCAAAGGAGTTCGTGAGATTTTGCTCCCAGAAGATATTGCTAAATTTTCAAAACCGTTGTTAGGTGCTGTGAAGTCTGAGATGCGTCAATGGGTTCTCGCCATGGATCGAGTTCGTTATGTCGGTGAGCCTGTCGCGATGGTCCTTGCGGAGTCGAGGGCATTAGCAGAGGATGGTGTTGAATTAGTAGAGATTGAATACGAGTCTATACCTGCGCTAGTTGATGTAAAAAAAGCGATACAAGATGATGCGATCATCCTTCATCCCGGAACTACTGGTAATTGTGTTTCAGATCGGTCATTTCGTTATGGCAACCCGGAGGAAGCCTTTTCAAAAGCAGATCATGTCATTAGTATCGATATTGATTACCCCCGAAATTCATGTACACCAATTGAGACTTCAGGGGTAATTGCAAGCTGGTCTCAAGCGGATGAGTCCTACCAAGTGACATCAAATTTTATGGGGCCATTCTCCTTGCACACGGTGATGGCAATGGCACTGAATGTTCCCGCAAATAAGTTGCGTCATCAATACCCATCTGACTCTGGGGGTAGTTTTGGAGTCAAGCAATCTGCTTTGCCATATATTGTGTTGTGTTGCCTAGCCTCCCGTAAGATAGGGCGGCCCGTAAAATTTATTGAGGATCGCTTAGAGCATTTAGTTGCTGCTACATCAGCCACGGCAAGATCCACCACCATTAGAGCGGCAGTGACTAATGACGGAAAAATATTGGCGCTTGATTATGATCAGTTAGAAGACTGTGGCGCCTATTTAAGAGCCCCTGAGCCGGCAACTCTCTATCGCATGCATGGCTGCTTAACGGGAGCCTATGATATAGAGCATCTTTTAGTTCGTAATCGTGTTGTGGTCATTAATAAGACGCCTTCAGGTTTAGTGAGGGGATTTGGTGGACCACAGGTTTATTTTGCTTTAGAGCGCTTAGTTCATCAGATTGCTAAACACCTGAATAAAACGTATTTTGAAATCACAGCGTTAAATTATGTAAAAAAAGAACAGTTTCCATTTCAGGCGGCAGCTGGCGCGCTATTGGATTCAGGGGACTATATACAAGCACAAGAATTAGTGAAGCAGTCAACTGCTTATCAAAAAATCCTTGAACGTAAACAACAGGCATTAAAAGAAGGTCGATGGTACGGCATTGGACATGCATCGATTGTGGAACCATCCATCTCTAATATGGGATATATTGCCACTGTCCTTACCAAGGAACAAAGGGATAAAGCTGGGCCAAAAAATGGCGCGATAACTTCGGTCACCGTCAGCATTGATCCCCTGGGGGGTGTGTTAGTAAATATTGCATCTGCGCCAGCTGGTCAAGGACATCAAACTGTGATTCGACAAGTTGTTGCTGATGTTTTTGGGGTATCGTTAAAAGTCATTACGGTCAATGTTGATTTTGATACACATAAAGATGCTTGGTCTGTTGCGGCAGGAAATTATTCAAGCCGCTTTGCTGGGGCTGTTGCGGGAACCGCTCATTTAGCAGCTGATAAATTAAAGCAACGAATTTTAAAATACGCAAAACATGTATTGGCTGCAGAACATGATGCACTAGTGTTTGCGAACGACACCATCACAGACCCCAAGACAAATCAAAATATGCCATTTTCACGGATATGTGGAGCTTTTCATTGGGCGCCTGGACTTGTTGCGCAAGCTATTGGAGATGAGAAATCTTTAGCGCTTCGTGAAACTGTGTTTTGGAGTGCTTCGACATTACATGCAACGGATGAAAAAGACCGTATCAATACATCGGCGGCATATGGATTTGCGCTTGATGTGTGTGGAATTGAAATAGACCCAATAACTTGTTCGGCAAAGATTGATCAATATATTACGTTACATGATGCTGGAGTAATTTTGAATCCCGCCTTAGCGGATGGACAAATTTATGGTGCGTTTAGTCAAGGTGTTGGCGCTGCATTATTTGAGGAGTTTGTTTATAGCTCGGATGGTAATTTTTTATCGGGTACATTCGCGGATTATCGAGTACCCACAGCTTGTGAGATTCCTGTTCCAATAATTATTCACATGGAGTCGCCGAGCCCATTTACGCCATTAGGCGCCAAAGGATTGGGTGAGGGAAATAATATGAGTACCCCGGTATGTATTGCGAACGCCATTGCTGATGCAATAGGACATGACGATATACGATTGCCAGCTACTCCAACTCGAATACATGAATGGTTGGTAAAGTCCCAAAAAATAGAGCCAAGAAAATTAAATGAAGTTAAGTCAATATCCCGAGCAGATATGCCTTTAGGTGCGCAAGGACAAATCGAGTTTGGAATTAGTGCTGAGAAAATATTTCAGGTATTACTAGACCCTGAGCGTTTAAAAAATGTCATACCTGGTTGTGAGTCAATAACCCAAACACGAGAAGAGTCGGACATTCTTTATCAATGTGTTGCGGTTGTTCGGATCGGGGTTATAAAAGCGAGATTTACGGCGCTACTTCGCATAAGTGAAATTCATCAACCAAACGATTTTGTTCTATCCGGAGAAGGAAGAGGACCTCTTGGTTATGCAGAAGGATTTGGAAAAGTTAATTTAAATAAAGTGGGTGAAAAAACTCAACTAACGTATGACTATCAAGCTAAGATTTCAGGAAAGTTGGCCGCGGTTGGCAGTCGTCTTGTAGAGGGCAGTATTCGAATTGTTCTTGATCAATTATTTAAGGCATTGGCAAAAGAAGCTGGTGAGCAAAAAGCTAATTGGTTAACAAAGATGAAAGCAAAATATAAGGGGGAGTTATGAAAAGCGCTCCATTTGTCGTTCATCAACCCAAATCTTTACGTGATGCAGTAAACCTTTCGGCCATACATGGTGAAGATGCAAAGATTATTGCGGGTGGACAAACTTTAGTGCCAATGTTGGCGATGCGTATTGCCACACCAGCTACTTTGATTGATATAAACAACGTTAAAGAACTAACAACAATTGTAGAGAAAGAGCATTTTATTGAGGTTGGAGCTGCAGTTTCACAAGCCAGATTAGAAGATTATTTAGCTAATAAAAATACTCATCCATTATTGGCGACAATGATGCCTTGGATTGCACATCGCTCAATACGTAATCGAGGAACGGTTGGCGGATCTATTGCACATGCTGATCCAAGTGCAGAATTAGTTCTAGCATTATCGATTTTGCAGGGCTGGGTTGTTCTCGCGAGCGCCAAAAAGCAAAGAAAAGTATTTGCACAAGAGTTTTTTATCGGCGCGCTGCAAACCGATCGTCAAATGGATGAGATTCTTGTACAAATCAATTTTCCAAAAGTAGATAAAAATGCTCAATATGGATTTGTAGAGTATGGGTATCGTCATGGCGATTTCGCTGTCGTCTCCGTAGCCCTGATTAAAAATGATAAAGAATGGACGTTTGCTTATGGTGGAATTAACGATACACCTCAAGTGTTTAAAGAAAAACTATTATCTCATCAAGATGCTTTAGCCTTTGTTGCGCATTTAGCTAATACGGTTAATGTGCGAGAAGATCCTACGGCAAGTGCAGACTTAAGAAGGCATTTGATGCAAAGCCAAAGTGAATTATTGATCAAACAAATTGATTTAGCAAAGGGGTGAATAGATAACTATGTCACAACTACCGTTTAGTGAAAAAATTTCTGTTGAAGTAAATGTTAATGGCGAAAAGCGATCAGCTGATTGCGAATATAGAACAACTTTGGGAGATTTTGTGCGTCATGGGCTTGGTCTTACTGGAACGCATTATGGGTGTGAGCATGGTGTTTGTGGGGCTTGTACCATTCACGTGGATGGTGAGCCAGTGAGATCGTGCTTAATGTTTGCATATCAAGCTAATGGTAAAGAGATTCAAACGGTAGAGGGATTATCTTCGAAAGAGGAGTTAAGTGACTTACAAACCGCATTTAAGAAACATCATGCTTTGCAATGCGGATTTTGTACGTCTGGATTTTTAATGACGAGTTCTAAATTTTTAGACGATAACCCCAGTCCAACCGAACAGCAAGTTCGCGAGGCAATTTCTGGGAATATATGTCGCTGTACTGGGTATAAAGGAATTGTAGAAGCCATATTAGAAGTAGCTAATCAAAGGGCCACCAAGGGAGGCAGAGTATGTTAGATCTAGGCCGGACTTTTTTACAGGCAGTTGAACGATGTCCTAGACATTTAGCGATTGTCGATGGTCAACAACGATATACCTATGAAGAGTGGGCGCTTTTTATTGGGGCTTTAGAGCAATTTCTCTTACAACAAGGATTAAAAAAAGGAGATCGTGTTTTAAGTATTCTACAAAACCGTTTTGAGGCTGCAACTTTACACTGGGCATGCCAGATGGCTGGCATTACGATCGTTCCGGTAAATTGGCGAGTAAAGGCTGATGAACTAGCGTTTTATTTGAATAATTCCCAAGCAAAATTAATTTTCTATGAAGCTACCTGTAGTGCTGAGTTAGAGATCGTATTAAAAGATCAAAAAGTGCCTTCAGTATTTTGTGGACTAGGGGAAGGTTTAATAGAAAAATCGGTACTTTTTTCACAATGTATTGCACAAGGTCAAATACCTACCCCGCTTGCAAGTACGTCAGATTGCTCTGTGATGTTATATACATCTGGCACTACGGGTAAGCCTAAAGGAGTTCCTAGAACGCAGGGTGCTGAACGTGCGGCAGGGATTGCTCATATCACACAAAATCAGTATCGAAATTACGAAATTACTTTAGGAGTTATGCCTTTGTATCACACGATGGGGGTGAGAACGTTACTCGCACTGTGCTTAGGAAATGGAACATATGTCGCCCTACCAAAATGGCATGCTCCCACCGCGGTTGAATTAATCGCTCAAGAGAAAGTTTCACATTTATACCTGGTGCCTACTTTGTATCATGACTTAATCAATGCACCTAACTTTAGTGCAGAGTTAGTAAAGACGACTACTAAACTTGGTTTTGCTGGAGCTCCTATGCATGATGCATTGTTATTCCAGCTTAATGAACTTTTTCAACCAGATCTATTTGTAAATCATTACGGCTCCAGTGAAATTTATACTTTTACAATAAACCAACAGGCTGTAGAAAAGCCTGGTAGTGCCGGAAGAGCAGGGCTCAATGAACGCATTAGAGTAGTTGCTTTAGATGAGCCGCACCATAAAGCAAGTGGTGAAGATGTGTTGGCACCAGCATTAGAAGGACAAATTATTTGTGACTTAGAAAGTGATGAGGCATTTGCCGGTTATTGGCAGAGGCCGGATGCCGATGAAAAATCATTACGTGATGGATGGTACTTTACTGGCGATACGGGGTATTTCGATCACGAGGGTGAGCTTTTTGTTACCGGACGCGTGGATGACATGATCATTTCAGGTGGCGAAAATATTTCGCCAGTAGAAATTGAGTCTCTTTTATCTTTACATCCCGCTGTTGATGAAGTTGCTGTTGCAGGTATTAAGGATGAACGCCTTGGCCAAAAAGTAGTTGCGTTTATTCATCTAAAAGAAAATGTGTTGCCTGGGGAGTTAGATCTTTATTGTAAAGAGTCTGAATTACTCAATTTTAAACGCCCCAAACAATATGTATTTGTCAAGGAGATTCCAAAATCTCCAGTAGGAAAGATTTTAAGAAGAAAATTAGTCGCTGGTGAATACGAGTTAAGTTAATTTTAGGAAAAAAAATGAGTCAAATAAGTCATCCCTTTGCCAATATATTAAAGGACCTTGATGGGTTTTATGTTGAAATTAATGAAGAGAAAAAACGAGCCGATATCGTTTTAAAGCGCCCACCTTTTAATGTGATTATGATGCCGCAGCGTGATCAGTTAAGAGGGTGTTTTGAGGCCTTAGACGCAGATGATCGAGTTCGGATTATTGTCCTTCGATCTGAGGGTGAGCATTTTTCAAGTGGTGGAGATATAAAAGGATTTTTAGAGGCAAGTCCTGAGCATGTTTCTAAATTGGCCTGGAATATTGCCTCACCTGCAAGATGTAGTAAACCAGTTATTGCGGCGAATCAAGGCTATTGTTTTGGAGTAGGTTTTGAGATTTCATTAGCGTGCGATTTCCGAATTGCAACGAACTCAACTTTATATGCACTGCCTGAACAAAAACTAGGCCAAATACCTGGCTCAGGGGGGTCAGCAAGATTACAAAAAATGGTTGGTATTACACGTACGAAGGATATTGTCATGCGGTCGAGACGTATTTCAGGTCAGCAAGCTTTCGACTGGGGAGTTGCAACGATGGTTGTTAACGATTCGGAGTTATCGGAATCAGTTGATGCCCTAGTTGATGAGTTATTAGCCTTTTCACCTATTGCACAAAGAACTGCTAAAAAACTGCTTAACGATACGGATGATTCGTTATTAAGTACTGCAATTGAATTAGAAGGACATTCTTATAGCCGTTTGCGAATGACGGAAGATTTTAAAGAAGGAGTAACTGCATTTCATAGTAAGAGATCACCGAATTTCACCGGGAAATAACTTTAATTAAAGGAGATAGACATGCAAATCAAGAAAATAGTATTAGCAATTAGCTCAGTAGTATTAGGTTCATCCCTTGCCGTTGCTGCAGAACCACCAATTAAGATTGGGGTGGTTACACCTTTGTCTGGAACATACACTCCAATTGGCCAACAGGTAAAAATGGGCTTAGAGTTGGCGACGAAAGAAGTCAATGCTGCTGGAGGCATTATGGGACGTAAAGTAGAGTTGATTTTTGAAGATGAGGAAGCGAATCCTGCTGTTGCTACTCAAAAGGCTGAAAAGCTATTTCAAGTATCGAACGTTGATTTTCTAACTGGCACAGTTAATTCTGGATCAACTTTGGCGGTTGGGCAGTTAGCTGAACGAAATAATAAATTGATTGCAACAACGGTTTCTTTTGCAGATTCAATTACAGGAGAAAAGTGTTCTCCAAACGTTTTCCGAGTTAATGCGCGTGCTGGGATGCAGTCTGCAGCTCTTGCAGCATGGCTTGCAAAAGACAAACCGAATGCAAATGTGTTTTTTATTGGACCAGATTATGAAATGGGACGCTCAACAGTATCGGCATTTAAAAAGGCGGCTGAAGAAAAAGGCGCTAAATCAGTCGGTGAAATTTTTGCGCCGCTCGACAATAAAGATTATTCACCCTATTTTGGACAAGTTCGTGCTGCAAAGCCAAACGTTATTTATACATCAGTAGCTGGCAATGATACCGTTCGACTTTTAACTCAAATGAGTGAGTATGGTGTTAATAAAGGAGTTACTCTAGTGGGCGCAGCGGGAACCGTTACCTCACAAAATATCACTGCTATTGGTTCGGCTGCAGAAGGATACGTAACTGGAGTTGGTTATTCCACGAAGGCCGATACACCAGCCAACAAAAAGTTTTTAACCGCCTTTCAAGCAGAATTTAAAACAGTACCTGATTTGTATGGTACAGACTCTTATGGTTTGATTTATTTTTATAAAGGAGCTGTAGAAAAAGCAAAATCAACCGAGACGGATAAAGTCCGGGCGGCAATGAAAGATCTTGAATGGGCTACGCCTCAAGGGATGAAAAAAATGCGTGCCGGCGATCATCAGGCTATGCAAGAAATGTATGCCGTCAAAATTGAAGGTGGTCAGTTTAATGTTATCAGTCGGGTTCCTGCAGATCAGGCAATCGGACCAGATACCTGTACACGTTTTTAATTAAAGACCGTATATGTTAGAAAGTTTGCAGTATATATTCGCACCGCAAATCATCAATGGTTTATCCATTGGTGTTGCGGTGATATTAATGGCATTAGGTTTGACCATCATTTTTGGTCTTCTTGATGTCATTAATATGTCTCATGGGGAGTTTTATGCTGCAGGAGCGTTCCTCAGTGTTTCACTGATGAGTATTGGAATTTCTTTTTGGTGGACATTGATTCTTGTACCAGTGCTTTTAATACCTTTTGGCATCTTGATGCAAGAGTTGCTCATTAAAAAAGTTTTTCACCATAAAGATCGCCATATTCTTACATTGTTATTAACTTTTGGTGTTGCAACTATCTTAGAGGATTTATACAAAATTATTTGGGGCGCCAATACTGCCAAACCTGCAACACCTATAACTGGTGCAAGTGAGGTTTTGGGTGTGATGTTTCCTAATTACAGATTATTTCTCATGGTATTTGGAGCGGCATTAATTTTTGCAGTGTGGTTATTGATTTATAAAACCGCAATTGGTTCTATCGTGCGCGCCGCTACTTTGGACCGAGATATGAGTGCGTCATTAGGGATTCCAGTAAACAAAGTTTATGCATTAACTTTTGCCTTTGGTGTTGTACTTGCAGCTCTATCCGGAGTTTTATTAGCCCCCATTTATTCAGTTTTTCCGACGATGGGTAAAGACTTTATTTTGATGGCATTTGCTGTAGTGATAGTCGGAGGATTAGGAAGTATTAAGGGAGCGGTGATTGCAGGCATACTTCTAACGCAATTACAATCGCTGTCTTCGTTATATATTTCGCCGGTGTGGTCGGATCCGATTGTGTTTGGCGTTATGGTACTGGTGCTGATGTTTAAGCCCAGTGGTTTATATGCGGGCATGAAAAATGGATAAGTATCAACAAAAAGCAATTCGTATGATGGAATGGTTGATGCTTATCGCTGCAATTCTTTTGGTGATAATTGGTAAGCTCACTGGAGATACATTCTTTCTCAGATTGGCAACAGAAGCTTTAATCTTTGGTGGACTTGCTTTATCCGTTGACCTTTTACTGGGCATTGTTGGATTGTTATCCCTTGGTCAAGCGTTATATTTTGGTTTTGGTGCCTATTTATCTGCAGTGATATTGCGTGATTGGATAGCATCTTTTTGGGTATGTATTGTAATTGTGATATTTGCTTCGGCAATACTTGGATGGATCACAAGCTATATCGCACTTCGCTCTAAAGGCGTATATTTTGCGCTGATAAGTTTTGGCCTTGCACAAGTTTTTGCAAAGTCAATCTATAACACCAGATCCTTAGGGGCTTCTGATGGCATGGTTGGTGTTCCAATCATTCAGATTCCTTTACCCTTCGTTACACTAAATTTAGGTGACGCGGTTACCTTCTTTGTCATTACCTTCATATTTATGGGAAGTATTTATTTCGCACTTAAATATTTTTTGTATACCCCTTTAGGCAGAATCTGGGCCGGGGTGCGTTCTAACGAATCCCGGCTACCTTATTTAGGCTATAACACTGCGGCACCAAAACGGATTGCTTTTATTTTGGCGTCCATGGTTGCCGGTGTTTCTGGCGCTTTATACCCAATGCTGAGGGGGTTTGTATCTCCCGAATTAATGTACTTTAGTGTTTCAGGGAACGCTGTTATTACGGTTGTATTAG
>Ga0214921_10008348_pt1 | contig 13452 bp, 11 predicted proteins | sample LL1505_MetaG_FD_177992 | JGI IMG/M metagenome (GOLD analysis project Ga0214921, IMG submission 177992) | Freshwater microbial communities from Lake Lanier, Atlanta, Georgia, United States - LL-1505 | ecosystem: Environmental > Aquatic > Freshwater > Lake | place: USA: Georgia | collected... | reverse complement strand
ATTGGTCACCCACTAACACCTGATGACGTCCTTCTTCTGTAGCCATTAAGCGTTTAAAATCAGACAAAGTATTACGCATGGTGGCTATATCATCTTCATGAGACTCGAGAGAATCAATTCTTCTTTCGTGATCATTTAATACAGTTTTCAAACTATCATTGTCTTTTTCAAGTTTTTTCAACCTTTTTTCAAAATCGTCTTCTTCTTTTTCTGCTCTAGTTTTGAAAATATAACCCAACATCACTTCATGAGTTTGACCAACTCTACTATTGTAAGCACCATTAATGGCGTAATCATAAGCATACCCTAATACTAATTGATTGTGTAATTTTGCACCCACCATTGGGGTTACTGCATAACCACTTCTATACATGGCACCTGCCCATAATTTATCTTGTGCAAAATAAGCTACAGCATTTATATCATACTGAAAAGGTGCATTGGGCTGAAATCTAAGCACTGCCGATGGCACTATGCGTGTTTTTTCATTTAATTTAATATTGTAATTAGTGTTTAATAAATAATGACGACTCATTCTATAAATCAAACTCTGATTGTTATCGGCATAAGTAGATTTATTGCTCAACAATTGAGGAAAAGAAACTCCAATATTCCAATCTTTCAACACATAATTCATTCCATAATTCACATCAAAAGTAGTTGCGTTTTTTGCATTGGCATATAAATCAGGGTCTTGGGCATCTCTCACTACCACATCAGTAAAATTAATTCTGTTGCTGTAAATACCTGCTGCTAAACCAAAATACAACCTAGATTTTTCATTTAAATCAACACGATAACTGTATGCTCCATTGGCATTTATCACTGTAAATTCCCCAATTTGATCATAAAGTAATAATCCTCCTAAACCTGCTTTGTTGGGTTTCAATTCTCCATCAATGGTAAGTGCTGCTGTTTTGGCATTGCCATTTACATCGGTCCATTGGGTTCTTGAAAAAGCAAAAATGGAAGTGTAACCACTTGTGCCTGCATAAGAAGGATTGTAAAGAAACGGTTTGTAATAATTATGAGAAAACAAAGGCACTTGCTGCGCCGAGGCTGCATTGGTTACAAATACCAATGCGATGATAATTTTATATAAATTTTTCATATAAGTCGATGGGTATTAATATTTTATTTAGAACCTTTAAGTAAATTGATATGCCCTTTGTAAACTTTAGGGAAAGAAGTAGAGGTAATTACATAAAAATAAGTACCATCTGGCAGGGTTTTGCCTTTGTAGTCCCCATTCCAATCATTGTTATAATTAGTTGATGAAAACACTTCATTTCCATATCTGTTAAAAATTTCTACTTTAGTTCCAGGGAATGAACCAATTTTCTCTATCCACCAAGTATCATTAAAGTTATCGCCATTTGGCGTAATGGTGTTGGCAATAATTCCCAATGGGTCGTCCAACGGTTCTACTTTTACTTTATCAGTATTTTTACAGCCATTGGCATCTGTAATGGTTACCGAATAAGTACCCACGGTGTCTGCCATAATTGAATTGGTAGTTACACCTGTATTCCATAAGTAAGCGGTCATATTTGGAGTAGCGGCTACTTCTAATTTAGTACCCAATAAGATTTTAGGTTCTGCAGGATTGAAAGTAACCACAGGTAAAGCATATACTTCTACTTTTTTAGTAACTGAATCTATTCTTCCATTTCCTCTGTTGATGGTTAGCAATACATTGTAAATACCTATTTTTCTATACACATGGGTTTGAATATTGCCCACGGCAAAACTTGTATCTCCAAAACTCCAAGTATAATTGGCGAGTAAGGCACTTTCTCCTTTGGTAGTATTTGTAAATATTGATTTGTTTCCGAAACAAACAGCAGGTGCTGTAAAATCAGGCGTTGGAATTACTTTCACTTTTCCAGTAGCAGAACATGAATTGGCATCTGTAATAGTAACTGTGTAAGTGCCAACTGTATCAGCATCAATGTTATTAACTCCATCAGCAACAGGTTTTGTATTCCATTTGTAAGCTGTCATACCTGGAGTAGCAGCAATATTTACAGTTCCAACTGCAGGCAATTTAGGATTTGCTGGAGTGAAAGTTACTACTGGTAAGGCATTTACAGTAATTGTATTTACTGTAGTATCTACACAACCATTACCACTGTTTACTTTTAATTTTGCGGTATAAGTTCCTGCTTTTGCAAAAGTATGTTTTTGTACACTTCCTGTTCCATTGGTGGTATCTCCAAACTCCCAAGCGTAAGTGGCAAGTTTACCAGAAAGCACTTTGGTAGTATTTGTAAATATAGTAGGATTACCCACGCAAACCGCAGGAGCTGTGAATGTTGGCACTGGACTTAATTGAATATCATGTTTATCAGTTGAGGTAGTAGTACAAGCCAACACATTGGTAGTAATTTTAGCCAGTGATAAATTGACCGTAGTATTTCCGCCTAAAGTTGGAGTATTGAAAGTAAAAGTTCCACTTCCTGTACCTGCCACCGTTTGGGTTGCCACAGCTGGTGTAGCTCCAGTTACATTGTATGTAAATGACCAAGCATCTTCGGTAAGTACATTGGCAACATTCACTTTAAAAGTAGCTTGAGAATTGTTACAAATAGCAGTTGGGGCGGATGTTAAAGTAACAACAGGATTGGCTTTAATGGTAACCGACTGAGTCAATGTGCCTACGCAACCAGAATCTGTGATGGCAGTTAAAGTCACTTTGTATGTACCTAAAGCTGTGTAAGTGTGAGTACCATTGATATTAGCTTTTTTACTACCACTAAAAAAACCAGTATCAGGTTTTGCTAATGAAGTAGTAACATTATTTTGGTCGCCAAAATCCCAACGATACATAACAATAGTTCCTCTTTTACTTGTAGAAGTATTGGTAAAAGTAGCCAAGCCATTTACACAAGCATTTGGTGCCACAAAATCGGCTTGCGGTTGATAATTGGCATTGTCGCAATTATGATAAGGTGCAATTCCAAAATATACATTTCCGAAAGAGGTGAAAACTTCACGATTGGTAATTTGACCAGTATCGGCTGTGATTAAGGTTTTAGGTAAATCGTCATAGCCTTTAAATTTCAAATCGGCCCAGTTAGGTCCTTGCGATTTTGCTACTCCGTAACCCAATGTTTTTCTTAATAAATAATGGGCTACATCATTTCTTTTATAATGTAAAGTCACAAATACATTTTTATAAATGGTGTCATTTACCTTGTTAAAATCAATGTTCCAGTTTGAAGCAGGATACCAAGCAGGATTAAATGGCTGATTTGGAATTGGTTGTTTAGGGTTTGAACCAGTTGTGTATTGAATAGTTAATAATTGTAGGGCAGTATCTAACTGATCAAATTGAATAGTAATTGGACGAAGATTAAATTTATAAGCCCCAACAGGGTAAGTAAATTTAATATTATTGGCAATGTGATGCGTTTGTTGTTGAATTGGCCCATCTATAAACGACATAGAATCAGTGCTATAAACAATAGATGAATCCATCATAATAAATGTAGAAGTTGCTCCTGATGGTTTCACTCTACCTTTATTTAAAACCAATTCATTTCTAACTCTAATTCCAGAAAGGATAGTTACCACAGTGTTGGTATCTTTACCGTTTAAAGTAATTTTATCAATAATTGGCACATTTGTTTTAGGACCTTTTTTAAATGGCACATAAGATAAATAAACTGAATCTTTTAAAATCAAGTTGGCATATCTGTACCCAGAATCTAATTGCACCCAACCTCTCGATTTAATTTTATTTACAGCATCCTGCAAATCAGCAGATTTATCAACCGTAATAGAATCTAATACTATGTTATTGAAACTCAAAGTTGCAGGCAACTGAAGACTATCTTTTAATGAATTAATTTTAGGTTTACCATTTACTCCTTTTAGCGTTACAGCTTTGGTAAGACTAAACTTTGGTTCTTTTTTATATAAAACAGAATCAATTTCTATCACATCTCCCGCATTGGTTTGATTGTCTTTCAATACATTAGCTATTGAATAATCGGTAAAACCTGTGGTTAAATTTTTAACTGCAGCAACTTTAGTGGTTTTTACCGTTACATTTACATATTGTGGAGTAGCATTTACCAATGTTATGGCATTGATGGTCACTTTGCCACTATCTCCAAAAAACACTACATTTTTATTTACTTTAAAAGCTGGTTCTTGCACATAAGTAGCAGAATCAATGGCGATAGTGTCACCAGCTTGGGTTTGAGCATCTTTAATTACGGCAGAAATAGTATTGGCAGCATAACCAGTTTTGAGGTTAAATACAGATTGTGCCATAGAAGGCAGCAGGGCTGTAAAAAACAAAATCAAGAGTAAAACAGTTGATTTTGAATGTAAATTTCTATTCATACGCTTCATAATTTAGGTGTTAGAGAAGTGATAAATTTGGAAACAGCTATCTATCAACCGTAAAATAGGGACAAAAAAAAATGATTTACAAATATTTGAGCAAAAAAATTTTATATAACTTACAGATTTAAAAAGATTTAGTTAAATTTAGTTAAATAATATATTTAAAAAAATGATATAAAACACTGAAAATCAGCAGATGTGGATAAGTATAAAAAGAATGCATTTTTAATTTTTTTAATCTTCTAAAATAGTGAAAGAAGCTTTTTTTTCTTAATAGAGCCTAATAGAGTTTTTTGAAAAGCTCCAAAACTACATTATGCCATACGATGATAGGGTTTTGAACCCTTGCAGCGTTATAACCAAATTGCGAATTTATAAAAACTAGAATATTAATGTCTTTAAAAACTAATAGAAAAAAGTTAGCTTTGATTTAATACTAACTCTAATTTCTACTTGATCTAGAAGTAAATTTATATGTCGAAATGTGTAATAAATTTGCTTCTACAAACTCAGCCACAAATAAACTTATCACCTGTCACTTATCAAAAAGGCCACACTACTTTAATTCCAATATTTCTTCCCATGCCATAAATACCTGTTTTACCAGTAGGGCTTGAGGCATAATTTTCAAAATACTTTAATCTACTCAAGTTTGATTGATAACTGGTATTCAGCAAATTATTGATTTGAAATTGAATAGATGGATTATTTTTGTTTCTCAATTCTGTGCTAAACGTAAAATTATAAAGTGTAAATGAAGGTGTAGCAGTTTCGGTATTGTTCAAAGCCAAATACCTATTTTGAACAGCATTATATTCTAATTCTAACCTAAAATTAAAATTGGCAAAAAACACAGAATTACTATTTATTAATTTTGAAACAGCACTGTTCCATTTAAAGGGCGGTATAAAAGGCAGATATTCTCCATTAATACCTTTAGCTTTCCATTGGTTATTTTTATTAAATCCATATACAGTGGTGATAGAATTTGTAAAATTAACTCCTTGTATAAATGTTGGCTTATAATCCACAAACAACTCATATCCATACAATTGAGCCTTAGATTGTTGATATTGATAAGTTTTATTTCCTTGGTTATCAACCACAGAATTTCCGTTTTGGTCTTGCAACTGAGATAAATAAATATAGTTTTGAATGAAATTATGAAACACACTAGCATTCAGTTTCACTTGTTTCCAGTCGGCAATAATTCCTAAATCTTCTTGTGTGCTAAACTCTGGTTTAAAACTTAAATTTCCTAAGTAAACTATATGTGCTCCTGGATCTAAACCATTGGAAGCCAATTCAGTTACACTTGGAGCTCTATAACCTCTACCAATATTTGATTTTACACTCAATTTTTCGGTTATAGCATAAGTAGCCCCTAAACTATAAGACAATCCATTAAAATGTTTTTCAAACTTGCTAAATTGGCGATAATCATTGGCATCTTGAGCTGTTAATCTATGCTTGGTAAACCCTGTTGCTGAGTCAGTAAACACAAATAAATCATTGCCTCGCAGTGTTCTAAAATCTAATCTTGCCCCTCCACTAAGCGTAAATCTATTCAATTTATATTTTAAAAAAACGTAGCTTCCTTTATCAAACAAGTTATAATTTGGAATAGGAAAATCGGTAGCATCCTTATTTTCATTACGTTGATACATACCATTCAACCCCAAACTCAAATCTAGATTTTTAAACATTGAACGAGAATATCCCAAACTATAATTAATGGTTTGTAAACTCACAAACATACCAGCTTGCTTAGGTGCAGAAGGATGATTGTATTCTCTTCTATTGTTTTGTTGAAGTCCTAAAATAAAATCTAATTCGCCTTTTCCAACAGTATAGTGGTTTTTTGTATAAACTCTGTAATGCTGAATATGCTGATGCAAGGGACTTAATTTATACGAATTCAATTCATTATCAGCTACTAATGTCCTATTTTTAATATCATCTTCCTCGCCTTCGGCAGTTTGTTTGGTGAATTTTCTTGTCAAAGAATCTCTACTTCCATCAGGAATTCCTTGCAAATTATCATACAACGTAGCACTCAAATGCGTACTTCCATTTTTAAATTTACGAATAGCTGTTGCAGAGGCATTTAGCTCTCTAAAATTGGTATTATACACCCTGCCATCTATGGCATTTTGATAATTTTTTGCAATTCTATAGGATCCTCTTCCTACAAAAGTCCAGCTAGCATTTCCATAATTAATTCTTAATCCTTCCCCAAAAAGTCCGTTATTGCTTTGATATTCAGAGTAAAACTTCCCTTTCACTTTTCCATTGGTATTGGTTGGAATGTAGGGAAACAAGCTCACAACTCCAGCCAAAGCATCAGAACCAAACATCAAACTGGCAGGCCCTTTTATCACTTCTGCTTTTTCAATATTATAAGCATCTACTTCAATTCCATGCTCATCTCCCCATTGTTGCCCCTCTTGTCTGATTCCGTCATACAACGTAAGAACCCTGTTGTAACCCAAGCCGCGAATAAAGGGTTTGGAGATATTTGGCCCCGTTTTCATGGCAGTTAGCCCAGGTGCATTTTTCACCAAAGCATCAATTATGTTGCTTTCTACTGATTTTTCAATGGCTTTAGCCCCAATTAGTACAATTGAAATAGGATTTTCTTTCGTTTTAGTAGCACCAGACACCCCAGTAATTACAATTTCGTTAAGTATATTTTCTTTGTGACGCAAAAATAAATGTACCACAGTTTTCTTTTCAACACTCATGCTATCGGCTAAAAAGCCAAGTGCTTGGCATTTAATATAAGGCTTAACTGTATTTTCAGGAATCTGTAAAGTAAACTTTCCCAATGAATCTGTACTAGTTTTAATGCCCGTTTGCAATAAAAACACCGCACAATGTGCAATAGGCTCATTGGTTTCAGCATCTTTCACATGCCCCGCTACAGTTTTTAACTGAGCTAAAGCACTGAAATTAAACACTGTAACACAAAAAATCAATAAGAGTAGTTTGTTTGCCATATTTTTAGTCTAGTAAAAATAATTATTTAGAATCACAAAAATACAAATTTAGACTAATCTAAAAAAATATAATAGTGAGATTTTTTTATGTCCTCCTTTAAAAAGTAAAATTCAAAAACAAGGTTTTATATAATTTTTGAGGAATGAGCATAAAAATTATCCTTAAAATACTATCTAAAAGCCTAAAATTTATAGAACATGCAAGTATATCATCTCTGTAAGTTATAAATAAACAAATTTTCAACTACCCCACCATCCCATTAATAAACGTTTCCACAAAGACGAGAATCTTATTCAAGATTCTGTCACCGATTTCCTTAAGTTCAAGTAAGGTTGGTTTATCACCATCAATTAGGACGAGTACAATTAATTCCAATTTTGTCTCGCAGTTCTTTAAAGTAAAGACTGCGAGACTATTCACTACAAAAATTTGCACTAAAACTAAACAGATCTAAAGCGCATATTTTTAACAAAAAGCATTTTTCTACTATAAGCAATTACTGATATTCATTTTGTGTTTTGATACAAATCAATATTATTATGTTTCAGTGCTATTATTATTCTTTCTTATAAAATCAGTGGGTTTAAACTTACTTTCATTTGAATAGAGTTTGAAATTAAGCAAGCTTTTTCAGTTTTTAACATTATTCTCATTGCTTTTTCATTGTCCAATTCATTTTTGATTTTCAATTTCGGGAAAAGCTCAATTTCTGTCATCAAGTATTTGCCTTCAATTTGCTCTAGTTTTCCTTTTGCTTCGCAAGAAAATGTTTCAAATTCAAGTTTTGAATTTTCTGCTATTGCTAAAAAGGTGGTCATATAACAACTACTCACAGAGGCAGTTAACAAGTGCTCTGGAGACCAAACACCTTCAATTCCTTTTGTAAAAGGCGGAGGAGTGGCAACCTTAATTTCGTCATTTAATTCTGGGGAACTTAAATAGCCTTCTCTATCAGAGTCCCAATTTAGATTTACGTTATAATAGTGTGGTTCCATGTTTATTTACTTTTAATTTCCTCAAATTCAACTTCTTCAATTTGCTTGTTTGAGCTGTTTTTTGATGGAATTTCACATCCACCAACTCCGCAACAACCCACATTTGCCAAAGCTTGATATAATAAAAATGCACCTAACATTCCCGAAAGGGCATCTTTATTTAAAATTGCATAATATGCAACATACAAACCTAAGCCCAATCTCATCCAAAGCATTACATTCCAATTTGTTAACAAGGTTCCATGGTAAATTCTTTTAAGATTAAGCTATTGCATTTACATCAAACCACGTACCACCGTTGTAGCACTCAATGCCATGTTGTGATAAGAAATGGTGTGCTTGTCCGCTTCTGTTTCCAGATGCACAACAAAGTATTACTGGCGAATTTAAGGCCTTAATATCCTCTATTCTTTGTGGGATTTCTTGCAAAGGAATGTTGATTGAACCTTGTACATTTCCACTCATATATTCACCTGGCGAACGCACATCAATTACTTTGGCGTTCTGTTCTTTCATTAATTTTTCGATATTCATTTTATTATAGTTTTAAAGATTATTGATTCTACCAACCATGCAACTAGCATAACTTTTAATTTGAAGTAACAAGCCATTTTCGGCAGTTGCTTCTGGGTAACCAAGTGAGTGTAATTTGTCAATGATTATTTTTCTACCAATATTATCATTGTAAACAACATTTACAGCGTCATTTTCAATATCAACATTTACTTCATTTACTCCATCAAGTTTAAGTAAATCATTTTTTATAGTGGTGGCACAACCTCCACATTTCAAATTGGCAATAATAATTTTTTCAGTTTTCATGTTTTTCTGATTTAAAGATGTTTAATGTAAAATAACCAAGCATAGCTCCATAAAGTGTGCTATTGAGTGGCTTAGAAGTAATAGGGCAAGAGCCTGTTTCGCAACCAATATATAAGTAATAAAGGTAGCCCATAATAGACCCGAATATTACACCAATAATTGACAGTTTATATTTGAATACTAAATTCATTTTCAGAAACTTATATTTAATTTTATAATACAAATATAGTTCAAAGCTATGTAGTTTATTGGCAACATTTGTTACATTTAAAAAATATAGTTAGTAAATATATCATCTTAATTGAAGGATGAACAATAGAAATTATATGTTTTAAATGAGTAAACAAAAACACATTTTTTGTATTCAAACAATATTGATGTAAATTGCCACTATATGTATAAAGTAAAAGCAAAAAAACACTTAGGGCAACATTTTTTGTTAGACCAAAATATTGCCATGGATATTGTGGAAAAACTCAGTTTGCACCATGGCTATACAAAAATTTTGGAAATTGGGCCTGGGATGGGTGTGCTCACACAATATTTTGTAAAACATACGGAATATGAAACACATGTGGTAGATATTGACAAGGAATCAATAGTATATCTAAAACAACATTTTGCTCAATTAGGCGATAGAATTATAGAAGCTGATTTTATACAACACGATTGGAAAAAACATTTTAATGGAGAAAAAATTGCAGTAATAGGCAATTTTCCTTATAATATTTCTTCTCAAATATTTTTTAAAATTTATGAGCAAATGCTTGATTATGTGCCAGAAGTGGTGTGTATGTTGCAAAAAGAAGTAGCTGAGAGATTGGCTTCTGGACCAGGAAATAGAGATTATGGTATTTTAAGTGTTTTATTACAAGCATATTACAACATAGAATACTGTTTTACAGTGCATGAACATGTTTTTGACCCGCCTCCAAAAGTAAAATCTGGGGTAATAAGGTTGAGAAGAAACGACAGAACCGATTTAGGAGTTGATGAAGCTTTATTTAAAAAAGTAGTGAAAACTGCGTTTACCAACCGCAGAAAAACCCTTAGAAATACACTTAAACCATTGTTGCCAAATTGCGAATGGTTGGCAGAACCTTATTTTACAAAAAGAGCTGAAGAATTAGGGGTTGAAGAATTTTTGAGTTTAACTGCAAGAATATCAAAGGAATTGGCTTAAAATAAAAAAGATGTTTTTTCACTTCGTGAAAAACTTATTTTTGCCACGAATTCACGAATTAAAATTAATTTCGTGAATTCGTGGCACCATTTTTTGTATATAATCCAATCTCTTAAATGATAAATAAGTAAATATTTTTTTAATTTTTTTCTGTATCATTCAATTTTTGCTTAGCTTTAAAGCAGCGTTTTCCACCTTAAATTTCCTAGCAAAATGTCTTTCGAAATCACCAATGAATACCTAGAAATTATTCAAGATGCAATAAAAGAAGAAAAAAAAGAGGAGATTAGAGCCATTTTTGAGGACTTGTATGCAGCAGATGCATCCTTGGTTTTGTATGAATTAAATACTGACGAATGTATTTTTATTATTGAACTTTTAGATATTGATTTTTCGGCTGAAATAATCAGTTTTGTGGATCCTGATACAAGAAAAGATTTCTTAAAAAACTTCAATTCTGAAAAAATTGCCGCATTCTTAAAGTTTATAGAATCAGATGATAGTGCAGATATTTTAAATGAATTTCCATCGCACAGGCGAGAAGTGGTATTGGCCTTTATTGAAAAAGACAACAAAGAAAAAGCCAACAATATTAAAGACTTACTGCGTTTTGATGAAGACGAAGCTGGTGGTTTAATGGCAAAAGAGCTCATCAAAGCCAATATCAATTGGAATGTAAATCAATGTATTGAGGAAATTAGAAGGCAAACTGAAAAAGTAGAAAAATGCTATTCTGTGTACGTAGTTGACGATGAAGATAAATTATTGGGCAGAGTTTCATTGAAAAAAATTGTACTGACCAATGAAAATGCAATTATAAAAGATATTTACGAACCAGATATTATTGCAGTAGAGTCGCATTCCCATGCCGAAGATATTGCAGGTAAAATGCAAAAATACGATTTGGAGGCGGTACCAGTAGTAAATGCTGCAGGTAAACTAATTGGCAGAATCACGATTGATGATATTATGGACTTTGTATCGGAGCAGAAAGAGCTTGATATTCAGGCCATGACGGGTATTTCTGAAAGTGTAGAAGAAGATGACAGTGTGTGGATGCTTTCTAGAGCTAGGTTGCCTTGGCTGCTGATTGGTATGGCGGGAGGAATGTTGGGTGCCACTTTTATGGGCAATTTTGAAAATGAACTGAAAGTTATCCCAGCTATGGCATTTTTTATTCCTTTGATTACGGCTACAGGTGGTAATGTGGGGGTGCAATCTTCGTCGTTGGTGGTGCAAAGTTTGGCCGATAACACTGGTGCTAAAATTGATTTTAGTAATTTTCAAAGGTTTTTAAAAGTGTTTATTGTGGCACTTTTAAATGGTTTTGTAATTTCCTCTTTGGTATTTGGATTTAATATTTTGGTAGGAAATCCTCAAAAATTAGCGATGGTGGTTTCAGGAGCATTGATGTGTGTAATTATACTTGCCTCATTTTTAGGCACTATCACACCTCTTATTCTAGACAAACTAGGCATAAACCCAGCCTTGGCATCGGGTCCATTTATTACCACAGCCAATGATTTGTTGGGTATTGCTGTTTATTTTTCTCTTGCCAACCATTTATATCATTTATAAACATGGCAAAAGTATTAATCATTGACGATGTACACCCAGCATTACAAGATGCACTTATTGATAATGGACACGAAATCAATTATTTACCTACAATAAAAGCAGATGAAGTTGCTGATTTATTAATTGATGTTGAGGTTTTGGTTTTAAGAAGTAAACTAAAAATAACCAGAGAAATCATTGAAAATCATGCCCCTGTTTTAAAAATCATAGCCAGAGCAGGTGCTGGAGTAGATGAAATTGATGCAGACTTTTTGGCAAATAGAAATATTCAACTTTTAAATGCACCAGAAGGAAACAGACAAGCTGTTGCAGAACATGTTTTAGGTATGCTGCTTTCTCTGCTAAACAATTTAACCATTGCAAATGAGGAAGTTAGAAGTAAAATTTGGAAACGTGAAGAAAACAGAGGCATAGAACTGGCAGGTAAAACGGTGGGCATAATTGGTTTTGGCAACAACGGCAAAGCATTTGGCAATTTACTTGCTGCTTTTGGATGCACAATTTTGTATTATGACATTACTACCCAAACACAAATTTCTGACATTGCTAACAAATCTACACTTGAAGAAATACAAAAAAAAGCTAAAATTTTATCTTTCCATACGCCACTTACACCATTCACTCACAATTACTTAACCAAAGAATTTATAGAATCTTTTCAAAATCCGTTTTGGTTGCTAAATGCTAGCAGAGGGCAAGTGGCTCCGCTTGAAAACATAGTATGGGGATTGAAAAATAATAAAATTTTAGGTGCAGGGCTTGATGTTTTAGAAAATGAAAAATTTAATACCTATTCTGACACACAACTCCAAGATTTTGAGTATCTTGTGTCGAATCCTAAAGTGATTTTTTCGCCACATGTTGCAGGCTGGACGCATGAATCTTATAAAAAAATAAGTGAAGTATTGGCTCAAAAAATAATCAAAACACTAAACACCACTAAAATATGAAAAATGTAGTAATCATAGAAGACGACCCAGCAATGGCCATGATTAACAAAAGATTGATAGAAAGACTTGGTTATCAGGTTATCAATTCTTCATTACATTCAGATGAGGCTTTGCTTTTTTTAAAATCTAATAATGTTGATTTAATTTTATTGGATATAATGTTAGACGAAGACCGTGACGGAATTGAAGTAGCAAATTTAATTAGAACCAATAGCAACACCCCCATTATTTTTATTTCTTCCAAAAAAGAGGCAGAAATAGAACATCAAATTAGCCAAATTCAACACATTCAATTACTTTGCAAACCACTTGATTACAATGAATTGCAAATTGCAATTGGGAGGGTATTTGTGGAGATGTAGTTAATTACAAAATATTTTCTTGTAGCATGATATTTTCTATTTCATTATTGGCAATATCATCTTTCTCGCCTTTGTTGTAAATAGTAAGTAATACCAAGTATAATTATTAAGTAGTCCAATCTAAACCTTTAAAAACATAAGGGAATGAGCAAATACTTTGAATTATTTTTTTCGATAATAAATGAGTTTCCTTGTCTATGAAATCA
>Ga0214921_10008347_pt1 | contig 13452 bp, 44 predicted proteins | sample LL1505_MetaG_FD_177992 | JGI IMG/M metagenome (GOLD analysis project Ga0214921, IMG submission 177992) | Freshwater microbial communities from Lake Lanier, Atlanta, Georgia, United States - LL-1505 | ecosystem: Environmental > Aquatic > Freshwater > Lake | place: USA: Georgia | collected... | reverse complement strand
ATTTATGGTGATGAAGATGATGAGGACGATGTTCCTAGTTGGGGAACTGATGGCACACTTAAAGCGAATTATCACAATAAGCGTGACCCTCATACTGGAAGGTTTATTAAGGGATAATGAAGTTAGGTTTGCACATTGATTGGTGCATAGGGAGATGGTTTGGTAGGAACAATAATCTTGAAATTAGATTTACCCTACCGACCATCTCTCTCGGTTATAAAAATGAAGATGATAATAAATGGTTTGGATTTAAATTCAATTTAAGCACAGACATATCATTTGAATCATACGAATACGGAAAAATATTTAGCTTGACTTTATTTGGATTTGGAGTTAAAGTAAGCAAGTTTAATTTATGAGTGAAGAAAATAATTTTAATTGTGATGCTGGAAATCAATTACGAGAAACTCTTTTTAAAGATATCGTAAGATATGCTAAAGAAAGTGATATGACAGCATTTCAAGCTATTGGAGTTTTAGAATCATTAAAGTATGATCTATTAAATGCTATGAGAGAAGCTAGTACCGAGGACGAACAATGAAATCTACCAGAGGACGCAAGAAAGGTTCGTTTTGTTTTTCTATGATTCCTCTTGCGGAATTAAATAAAGTCTTAAAGCAAGATGCAATCATTATCGTATCAAAGAAATTTGCAGACAATTTAAGTATTAGAGGAATTGAAAAAGAAGTTACCACTAAAACCTACGATAGTATTCAGCAACCCATTGATTTTCAAGTAAGTTAAATAAACTTCTTGCACTAGAAAAAAATCTCTTGTATAAAGGAAATATGGCACAACAAAATTATTCAAAGATTATTGGACAAGAAAAAACAAAAGGCAAGCTGAACTTCTTGTTAGAAGGATTTAATCAGACTAAGGTTATGCCTCATTTACTTTTCGTTGCTCCAAGAGGATGCGGAAAGACTATGATCGCTCAAGAGACAAGCAAGATAATGAATCGAGAAAGAAATGTAATTGTTAATTGCTCTACGATAAAGAATGTTAAAAGTTTCTTTAATCAAATTATGCTACCTTATGTTTATGACAAAGATACCACAATTATATTCGATGAAGCTAGTGAACTGCCAAGAGATGTTACGATGGCACTTCTTACTATCTTGAATCCTAATCAAAATAACTCTAATGATTTTACTTTTGAAGATGGCACTTATACTTTTAGATTCAATCAAAACTCTTTTATCTTTTGCACAACCGAGGCTCAAAAGATTTTTCACGCACTTGCAGATAGGTTATATAGAATTGATATGGAAGATTATTCCTATGTTGAATTAGGAAAAATTATTCAAAACAATTTAAAATCAAAAAGCCAATTTATAGAAGAAGCTATTATTAGCGAGGTTGCTAGTGTTTGCCGTGGAAACGCTAGACAAGCTCAGTCTATGGCAAATCAAATATCCTCTTATTTGAGCAGTAAAAAATCCAATAAACTCACTAGCGGAGGTTGGAGCGAGATTAAGGGCAAGTTATCTATCTACCCTCTTGGCTTATCAGAAATTGAACTTAATGTAATTAAAATTTTAAAAGAACACGGAGAGTTAAGATTAACTAATCTTTCTGCTAAAACCAATCTTACCAGAGATATGCTCCAAAAGAATGTTGAACTTTATCTTATGAGAAATAGTTTAATTGAAATTCGACCTACTGGTAGAGCTTTAACTAAAAGAGGCTCGGATTATCATAAGGAGCATCTTGAAAAAGTTTAATGTTAAAACAATTAAATATGGAACTCCAATGGAAGTTTTAAGCTATGATAGTAATATTAAAATGTTTTATTGTTTTGTGCCTCATCTAGATATGACGCTAACAATTCATCCTTCTGCTCTTGACTTAAATGAGAAAGAGTTAGATAATCTAAAAATGGAGACTCAAGACAAATGAAAAAGAAAATAATTGATAAAATTGATTTAGTAATCGAAGATATTATAAATATCCAAGAGCTAATTGATTTTGATACGAGTGATTCTAGCGAATACGATTTAGACTCGGTAGTTAATCTGTTAGCTGAAATTCGTGGCAAAGTTAATAATGAAACAGAAGAAGTAGAAAAAATTGATTTAAAAGATTTATGAAGCTACACCCTAAAATTCAAACGATCTGCGAAGAATATGCTGAATCATATGAATGGGTTGAAAGCGATGCAAGTTTATTTATTAATACAGATGTTCAATTTGCAGAAATTATAATGTCACGATTAGAAAAGTGTCCATTAGAGTTTGTTAATATGCAACATAAACAAATTAAAGATAAAGTTAATATCTGGTTTAGATTAAAAGAAGATCAAGAAAAATCTTATGATTTTGAAGATGATAAAGATGATGGAGACGATAATTTTGCATACTGATATGAACTTTTTTGTAAGTGGACATAATTGGTTTGCTAAAGTATCTTTAGATAAAGATGTTAAAAAGTCTGATAGATATACAGAAGCTACCACAAGAGCAATCGAATCTCTTTTAGATCAAGAAGAAAAAGAAGGAGTAGATTTAAAAGTTTTAAACTATGATGATTATGGATTGGGTTTAATTACCTTGACATACGATGAAAAGGATAGTAAAAAAGAGGGAGAACATCGAGTAATGCTTACAAGTAATATTCTAGCCAACGCTGGGCGTTGGGATGATTATAAAACTATAAAAGATTACGAAGAAAAATGTAAGGAAGAAGGATTATGAAACATAAAGTATTTTGGGAAAAGAATAGCAGAATCAAAGGTATTGTTCCAAAAGAACAGATCATTGAAAAAACACAAACTCACAAGTTTCCTTGTGAAGCGGTAACTATTCGTATGTCTAATGTTAATGATAAAAACCCAACAGCAGTAGCATACTTTCACGGAAAAGAAGCTAAAGGAACTTCTTGGAATGGAAGCAATTATACTTACGCCGAAAATAAACTTATGGTTAGTTTAAGGAAAGAAGGCAACGGATATAATTTTAATGGTTCTATTATTGACTTTTTTTCCTTGCAAGACCTTAAAGAAGTGTTAGACTCGGTAAGAGAAACATTAAACAAATTATGAGCGAAAGAAAAACATTTGAAGAATTGATGCGATCTTTTAGATTTCACAAGAATCCTATTTTAAACTGGTTTCTAGGTGAGGTCAGTTATTACTCTCATACTTATCTTAATGTTAAGTGGGGATTAAAAAATAAACTTCAAAAATTAATTCGTGGATACTCTGATAGTGATTGCTGGAATCTCCCTCAAGCTACTGCAAAGTTTATACTCCCAAGAATCAAGCATCTTCGCAAAAACTATAATAGTCTTGCTAATCGCCATCATTTGATTATTGATGATAAGATTGTTCCTTATGTTGGTCAAGAAAATAATTATGAATTTGATGAAAAACTTGGATGTCATAAAGATAAAACAACTGGCTTGGAACTTTCTTTAGATGAAAAAGAATATGAGTATATTTTAGATGAAATTATCTTTGCACTCCAAACTATTGTTGATGAAGATGATATTAATGTAAGTTTAGACGAAGTTTATGAAGTTTATCCAAAAGGATTTGACCCAATAAAAGATAGACAAATGTTTTTGACAAAAGAATCCGATGGCAATTATTTAGTCGAATTTGAATCAAAAAAGAATGTAGCACCAGATTACTCAAAATTAAATAAAGCCTATAAGCGTCAAAGGAATGGACTTCTTTTGCTCGGACTTTACTTTAAAGACTTATGGGATTAAATTATGACAATTCAAGAACAAATATTAGTAGATGTTAACAAAAACTTAACTGGAATCAATCAATCTTTGTACCAGTTAGCAAGCGATATAAATAAATTACTTAAAAAAGTATATGAAGAAGATAAAAAAGTGGAAAAAAGAAGTGACAAGCGAAGAGTTTGAAAAAGAGATGAAGGCTCAAGGTAGGTTTGTTAGTAAAGTCTACTATCGTATTAGATATAAAGATATGGGACTTTATATCTTAAATTCATTTCAATTTAAATTATTGCCTAAATTTTTTTATATGAATGGTAAATACTTTACTGAATGTGGTTTTAATTGGTTAGGTTGGATTTTTGAGTTTCAATGGAATAGATAATATTCTTATAAGAAAAGATTTTAAATGAACGATTTATATGACATTTGGTTCACTAGAGATGAATTAATAAAAATAGATAAAGCATTACATCATCTTAAAGATAAAGACCCATCGCATTTTTCTTTTGAAGAAATTATGCTCAAATTAGATCATTTAATAGAAAGATCAAAATGAAACCTAGATACGATTTTACAAAAGGAAAAATGATTTCATATGATGGTGAAATTATTGAGTTTGCAGGTTCAAGCAAGATAGACAAGTATGAAGATCAAATAGAAGAAATAATGAGTTTATTCAATTTAAAAAAAGGAGAATACCTAGTCACAGACGAAAGCAAAATCTCAGACTTTGGTAAAGATACAATCAATATACTTAGGTTAGCTAAGTTTAAAAAGAAATATAAATTTTCAGTTATGAATAAAGATTTTCTTTACAAAATAGCAGAACGAATGTATAGTTATAGACCATTCTAGGAGATAAAAAATATGAAATATGTAATATCGTCACAAGACAAAGAGGCTATGATTGATTTTGATAAACTCAAAGAAGGCGAAGTATTCTCTTTCTTTGACCCCGAATCTGTTCAGCGAGGCAATCACTCAATATATATGAAGATTAGAGTACCTAATTTTACTGGTGCAAATATTGTTGACTTAGATGATGGTAAGGCATATAGCTTCTCTGACAAGAAAAGAAATACAATCAATGACCCCGATGAAAAGCAGGGCAATAAAGTTTATAAACTTAACGCAAAGATCAATATAATCATCATATGAAAAACAATAAAAAAGATTACGAATTATATGTTGAGCAAAAGAAAGATTGCAACGGCAATTATATTCAATATTGGGCAGTTTATAAATCACCTAAAATAAAAACAAAGCTATTAAAAACTTTTGACTCTTTATCTAAAGCAGATGAGTTTTTAGATACATATGAAAGTAATTAGATACATAAAACAATTAGAGGATGAATTTGGAAATGACCTTGAATTATGGGGAGCTTACGAGGAAACTCGTAAAGATAATTACCCTAATGTTGATTTCATTGATGCTAAACTATTAAAAACCTTCCCAAGTCCTTATCACGCAAGAAATTGGATGGAAAATGACGGCAAAAGAACTTATTAATTGTCTTAAAGAATTACCACCAGAAACACATATATGTGTGAAAGGATATGAGGATGGGTTAGACTATGTTCAGTTATTAAGAGAAGCAAAAATTATCCATAATGTAAATAAAGAATGGTATTATGGCAATCATCAAGAAGTATTAGATGCTGGTAGTAAAGGTTTTGACGAAATTGTTTGGGTTATACAATAATTTTCTTTGACTTTAATTAAAATTCAATTATATTTGAGAGATGGATACAACTAAACCAGATCAGTTTTTCGCAACCTTCAATGATCTTCATAGCCATAAGGTAGAAGCCTACAAGCAGTATTGGGAAGGTGTTAAGCCTACCACTCAAGACGATATCTTTCGGCGTTGGCTATTTGCCTTCTGCTCGGTTCATACCACTTGGGAAGGTAATATCAGAGGCTATATGGCTATTCGTGATTTTGTTTATTGGAGATACAATCGTAAAGAATTGTTGAAGCGTCTTACTCGTTCTGGCGTTGGTTGTCAGAATGAAAGGACAGATTATATTTGGGACTTTGCAAAAGATTTCTGGCAGAATCCAAAAGACTTCGCTTGCTACAATAAAAAACATTATGTAAAGGTTCGTGATAGCCTTGTTGAGCGTATTCGTGGCTTGAGCTACGCAAAGGTAAGTTTCGCACTAGAGATGATTACTCCTATTTTAACCAGAGTTTTATGTGGTGATGTTCACCATCTTCGCTTTTATGGTATGGAAAATTTAAAGTATAGCAAATCAAAAATTGGAGTTGCAAAATACAAAGCTATGGAAAAGCATTGGGTTGATAACTGCGACAAATTAAATGTTCCATCTTATATCGCTAGATGTATTATGTGGGACGATATTCAGAAACAAGCCGATAGTAATTATTGGGGATATGTTCTCAAGCCTTTTTAATAATGAAAGCATCATCTTATTTTACTGATGGAGAGATTGAATTGGCTATGGGAATCCTTGCAGATTTATTATCTAATCAAGATTTCCTAAATGAAATTTCAATATCTCACGATGCTACTGATAAGTATTATAAATTAATAGACAAGATAGATGTTTATTTTAATGATGGAGCAAATAAATGAAATTAAAAGATTTAATTGACCGCAAAATTCTTTTTATAAACTTTCCTATAAATAGACACGCTATTCAAGAAGGTAAGGTATCAGAGATTTCTCCAGCGGAAAAATGTATGAAAATCAACAATGATTGGCACTTGGTAAGCAACATTCGTATTATAGAATTGTTTAGCAAAGATGAAAGACCATCATTAGGATTTAATTGACTTTAAAATAAAATGAACTATAATAAAGAAATGGATAAAGCAATTAAAATTTTAGAAGAGCTTGTTATTCAAGCTGACGAAGATTGTCCTCAAGATTGTAGAACAATGCACTTCGTTAATGCTCTTGAGCAAGCTAGTGAATTTATAATGGAGCATAAGAACGCAAAATGAAACTAGGACGAATTTGTGTGGATTTAAATTATATTGTGGATATGGACAATGACGAGATGGTAAGACACGCTACGGAAGCTCTTTATGAAGATTTAATGCAAGGAGTTAAATATGGCGATCTAGCAAATTGGATTAGTGTTAGCGAAGATAAAAACGCAACAGAAGATATGATTCCAGAGTTTTTATTGGAGAAAGAAAATGATTAATCCAAGATCAAAAATCCTATCAGACCTTAAAAAAGCGTATCTCAAAGAGCATCCAGTATCTCTTGTAGATAGGATTCTTGGGCATCTAAATAATCTAACAGATTTTCAGCTTTGTCAACTATACTCTGAAAAATATGAAACTAACCCAAAATATATATCAGAGCAATTTGAATTTAAATTCTAAAATGAAAATAAAAATTGGAAAATTTAAGAAAAAGAGCGTCTATGATGCTGATATAGAACTGGATACAGATACTCAAAACTATCTTGCTTCTATTGGGCGAGAAGTTATCACAGAAGAACAATACATCAATATTGGATTCAATCACGCTTTAATTCGTGGGCTTGAGATAGCTGAATCCCAAGATAAGTGTAATAAGTTAGATGGGAAAAGTAAAGTCAAAAATCGAAAAAGGACTCGATAAAGAACAAAAAACATTTGCTCTAATGGCAAAAAAAATTATTGACGCTATCAAAGACGAAAAAGAACTCAGAGCATTTGCAAAAACTTCTTTAGAGGTACTTTACAAAGACAATCCAAACTTATTCTCAGATCACGCAAAATTAAAGTTGAAGAAAAAATAAATTTAGTATAGTATAAGAATATGCAAGAAGAAGTCAAGACGCTAAGGACAATGAAACAATTTGTAGCTTGGTATGAAGATAACGCACACAAAACTTCACTACCAGCAAGTTTAGCATTAGATTTGAATGATTTTTATATCAAATTTAAATATCTCGTCAAAGAAGAAGATGAAGCTAACGCATATCTAAGAAATTTCTTAGGATAATTATGGACAACCAAAAAACACTTGTAACAAAAATAAATAAAGACTTGCTCGATTTAGAAGCTGATATGCTATCATTGGTAAAATGGCACGATGATAACCATAAGAATATATCTGGCGTAAATTGGAAAGAACTTGAAAAGGTAGAATCTCTAGTAAAGAAGATTAAAAAGTATATCAATAAGAAATGAAAAATTTAATCTACTTTGGCGTTGGATTTATCCTAACATTGATTTATTATATCTGCATACCAATTTTTGCTATTGGAAAATTAATCTTGAAACTTCTTAAAAAATAAGATAACATAAAAAATATTATGAATAATAACTTTGAAATGGGGCAAACTATAAATGGGGATTTAAAAATACTCTCCGAAAAAAAAGTCAACTTACATATGCAACCCAAAAAAGATTTAAATTTAAATGACCCAATTTTTATAGAAAATCAATGGATGCTAAAAAAGCACCAAGAGCTTTGTGATAGAAAAAAAGCATATGAAAATTTTAGTTTTGAAAAATGTTTTTATTACGAACTTCAAGACTCAGACAATAATGTTTTTGAATTTAAAAGCAAAAAATATTTAGGTCGAGTTGGTGATGTAGTTCAAGTAAAAAATTGCAGAATAAAAGCTAAAAAAAGTTTATCTGATGGAAAAGTAGTTTTCATATTAGCTAATGGTTCTCAAAAACAATATGAAGCATTTAGGAAATGGCAAAAATGAAGAAACGGCAAATCTTAGAAGATTTAGAGCAAAGAGTCAAAGAGATGCTTGCTGGAGATAAACTCTCTGGTGAAAATAAAGGTGCTACTCCATTAGATTATATCCGTTGGGCTATTGAAGAGATTGAATTAAATTCACCTAAAGAATAGTTCTTGCTTAAAAAGTAGAAGTCTGGTATAAATAATCAAGATGAAATTAAAAGCACAACAACATTCTAAAAAAATCGTATCTTTTATTAACGAACAATATCCAGACCATAAAGATGACATTTTACTTGCTGATGGATTTGATAAGGCGTTTTTAGGGATTGGGCAAGCATTTAATGGCAATCCAGTTGCAATTTATTGTAGTGATAAATGTATTAGAATCCTAATGCAACAATTTTCTGAATCAGATGACCCCAAAACAGAGGCTATTGAATACTTTGATTATAATGTAATAGGTTCTTATGTAGGAGAATTTACTCCAATCTTTATGAATAGGCTAATATAATGAAATTTCCGAAATTTGACTATTTAAATCTTGCCACAACATATATTCTATTTGGTTTAATATATGGAACGATTGTAGCTCTTGTTTGGAATTATCTTTTTGAATCTGTTTCAAATATCCATTTATCTATTCTTCAAGGATTTGGGATTCATTTGATAACCAGAATATTATTTGGTAACACTAATACAAATTATGTTAGTAACTTTTATACTCCAAAAGCTCCAGACCTAGATAAGATTGATAGTTATTTAAAAGAAATGCAAGCAGATTTAGATAAAGAAGCAGATGAAGTTGAAAGACAATACGAAGATTTAGATAAGAAAGACTAATAAAATGAACTTCAATAAGATTATTGAGGTTACTTATGCTCTTATCAATAAGCATAATGCAGACTTAAGATGCAGACACTTTTCTTTTATCCTTGATCGTAATAAAATTGTTAGCATAGGGATGAATAATTCTAAGACGCATCCTATGAATTTAAAATACAATTATGTCAATAAAGTTAATGAAAAGATTAGTGAAATTGTTGGTACTCATTCAGAGTTAAATGCTGTTATAAGATTTGGTGAAGAAGATTGTAGTAACTTAACACTTATTAACACTAGAATCAATAGAAATAATGTATTAGATAACTCTGCACCTTGTAATGGGTGTATGGATATGATAACTCAATTAAACTTTAAAAATGTTTATTATAGTAATATAAAAGGACAATTTGATAAATTGCATTTGACAAATAGTTAAATATACTATATTATACAATATATGGCAAATAGACCCAAAACATACTTCGTTAAGATGACAGACAACACGAATGGTACAATTACCATTAGTGAAGCTAAGGTTCTTGATAAAGTTAACCAACATACTCGTCATTGGCGTTCCTTTGACAAGCGTAAGTTAACTAGCAAGCTCCGAGCATCTGATCTCCTCACTAAGTAATAACTATCATAAGATACATTCATAGGGCATAAATAACCCTATGAGTGTAATCTTATTTACTATGAAGTCTATTAATCATAAGGATATATTAAGTCGCTAGAAGAAGTTAATCTAGCTTGACATTTTAATCAATTTAAATTAATCTTAAACAAGTCGAGGACAAGTTATGAAAATACTATGTAGAATATCCGTTTTGTTATTAGCTTCTTGGATTTTATTCAAGAATGAAATAACATCATCATCGCATAAGCCTATCATCTTTAGTAAAGATAAGATGGTTGATAACTTTATTAAGACTAATACTCCCACGAAAGAAATCAAAGTTCGCTTAACTGCTTATTGGGCAAGAGGTTCTGGCACAGACTCTTGGAGTGCAAAAAGACAAAGCTCTACTGGTGCTACTCTCAAACCTAATAAGAGTGTTGCAGTTGACCCAAGAATCATCCCTTACTTCTCAAAACTTTACATTCCTAATCTTGGATTTAGATTTGCTCACGATACTGGTACAGATGTTATCAGAAAGAAAGCTAGTCACGGCAAGTATCCAGTTGTTGATATTTTCTTTATGACAGAAAAAGAAGCTATGAGATTTGTTAATAATAATCCTAAGATAGTTAAAGTTGCTGTCTATTAAAATGATTATTGATGATAGCATTAGTTTTTTTGCAGTATATTATCATAACTGCATTTTGAATTTAAATTTAAGCAAAGAGTTTGCAGATTTATATTCTAAAATCAAATATCAAAATGTTCTTCTATGTCAAAAAGATGGTAAAGGTGGTTATCTTATGACTCAAAGTATCACAGAGGGCGAAAATCCTACTCCAGCTATGAGGAGTTATTATTTTAAAACCAAAGAATCTTTAAGAGAAGGGTTTAAAACTATCAATGATACAATAGATTCTAGTGAAAGAACCTTTTATTTGTTAAGGTCTAATAACAATTATACTATGGATGATAGTGAAAAACTTATAAATATATGGAAAAAAGAAGTGAAAGACTCATTAAAATAAGGTAATATAATATTATGCTTCCTAAAAAAAATAAAATTATAATAAATAAAGAACAATTAGATAGTTTAAATCATTGGAGGGAACAAGTATTAAAAATGGAGAAATCGTATTATAGTAAAGATTTGGAAAAAGAAAGAACTTGCCGTAATATGATTAACAAATATCTAGATGAGGTTTTAGAGAGCAATAAAAATATCAAGGAAAAGTCTAAAAAGTAGGTGTAATAAGGAATAAGCAAATATATATGGAAATTATAATTTTATCAGCTTGTTTTATTTTAGGTGGAATTTTTGGGGTTCGTATATGAACTGGCTAATTAATCTTTATTGGGATGTTCGTTTTAAAATTGAAGATAAGATTTCTGATTGGAAATGGAATCGTGAATTAAATAAAGAAGATGCTCCTTTTGTTGATGAATATAATGATGAAGTTGTAGCTAGTTGGGCAGATGAAGAAGTAGAAGCTAAACCCAAGAAAAAGAAATCCAAAAAGAAAAATGTTAAAAAGGCTAAAAAAAGCGTTTAAATTTTTGTGTAGCCTAAAATTAGGCTGTGGATGTGTCGGGTGTAGAACAAGTTACGAACCTATTAAACAAAAATGCGATGGCAAATGCGGTCATTGTAAATGCGGTGGTAAAAAACACAAACATTAAGCCTTGACTTTAAATTCATTTTAAAGTAATCTAATTAAATGTTCGGCCAATACAATTCAGTTGAAGAAATAGAGAAATACATTGAAGAAGCTAAACAGCAAGACGATTGGTTTTCTGTTGGCAGATTAGAAGTTCGTTTAGAGCAGTTCAAGAAGTGGCAAGAAGAACAAGGTCAGAATAAAACTAAAAATAAACGCAAATAACTCTTGCACAAGAATTTAAGAAAGAGTATAATACTATGAATGACTGGAGCAATCATTTTAATCATATTAATGTTTTTTGTTTGCTTTTTTCTTAAAAGTCTAATATAAAGGAGACACTATGGCATTAACAAATAAAGAAATTAAAGCGATAAAAAATTTCGCAGACAACATTAAAAACTCTGGTATGAATCCTTGGGGCAATCAAAAGCGTGGTAAAGATGTAAAAGAGCTTCATATGGGCAAGAGTAAAAAGAGCGTCTTTAACAAAGAAGATGCTCTTGGTACTCCAAAGCTAGAAAAGATTCAAAAAGGTAATCGTAGATAATAGTTGACTATATTCTAAATTTAGATTAATATAACAATATGCAAGAAACACAAACATACACTTGGTCGGTAAAGGCAACAAGCGGTCAGCTAGTATTAGCCCCGAAGGTATATCCTACCCTTCGTGGTGCGAAAATCGCCAGCAAGCGTTTCGCAAATAAAACTGGTGGGTCGGTTGTTTCAGTTTCAGCCAAGTAATCAAATAGTAGGATATATGGTTCAATCCCAATATCCTATTATAAATTAAAATTATGTGGACACCAGTAGACATTTTTATTTTAACTTTTTTATTGAATCATTCGCCTATAAAAAGCGAAAGGCTTTCGGTAAAAGAAGTTATTCAAAATCGTGAAGCCCAATTTCTTATAGAAAGCGTAACTTTAAGAAATGATTTCTAAATCAATTAGAGTTATCGGTTTTATATTGTATTGTTTGTTTTGGTTAGCTTTGGCATATTTATTTATTGGTTGTGCTAATGTCTCATATAAGACTATTCCAGATGGTATGAGTGAAGATGCTCAAGATTATCCTACAAAATATAATACTATGGATAGTCCAGATGGTCGCAGAAATCCTAATGCTCAAGTAAATATTTTTGGTGCGACATATTAATTCTTGACTTAAGTTAAAATAACAGATATAAATAGTAAATGAAGAATAAAACCAAGAAATCTAAAAATATCTTAGGTGTTCGTAGAGCCAAAAAGAATGAGAAGATTGATAATCTTCCAAAAATCTCTATCTTAAAAACACTACAAGTTAAAGTAACTCAAATGGAACTTGATGTTAATGATGAACTATTTGAGAAGTTTGCTAAAATTGGTTTATCTATGGTTAAGTATGATAAGAAAGCATTATTTAACTACGCTATGAACAAAGCTCTTGATAATCGTATTGACTCAATTTAAATTCAAAGTATATTGAATATATGAGCAAAATTAAAAAATTCAAGAACGCACTAAAGTTTTACAATAGTCTTTCGGGAGACGAAAGAGAAGTTATTACTCGTAATTATGTTGAGATGAGTAAGATGGATTTAATTGAACTTATCTTTCAGAATAGACCTTATTATAATGATCTTGAGAAGATTGTAAATACTCACAGAAAAGAGATGGCTCATATTCAAAAAGAAATACTTGCTACCAAGAAAGATCAAAAGAAGAAGTTGGCAGAATTTAAAAGTGGCGTAAGATATAAAGTAACAATCTATACTATCACAGATGATATTAGCAATAAACACGGCTCAAGCTCCGAGCATATTCTTGAGTCTTATGCAGACGAAGCAGAGAACGATGCTCACGGATGCGTTACAAGAGAAGAAAATGAGGAATATCTGACAGATGCAGAATTAGACGATTGGGCTGAATTTAATGGAGCAAAAGAAGAATTAGCAGAGTGGAGAAAAGAAAGAGAGTTAGAACAATTTGATATGAAAGGTGAGGAAGTTG
>Ga0214921_10008346_pt1 | contig 13453 bp, 4 predicted proteins | sample LL1505_MetaG_FD_177992 | JGI IMG/M metagenome (GOLD analysis project Ga0214921, IMG submission 177992) | Freshwater microbial communities from Lake Lanier, Atlanta, Georgia, United States - LL-1505 | ecosystem: Environmental > Aquatic > Freshwater > Lake | place: USA: Georgia | collected 2015-05-28 | reverse complement strand
GAAAAATATGTCATTACAAGTGCCAATAAAAAATGGGCATTTGGATTGATGATAGTAGGTGCATTGCTTGCCTTAATAGGTTATTTAACTTATCATCCACATGTTGAGGGATTAGGAGAACACGATTTACATCATTTGGTTACCAAAAGATTATTGGGTAACATTTTAATTGATGGTTATTTCTTTTTCTTAATTGCTACTTGTGCTATCATTTTTGTTACTATATCCCAATTAGCAAATGCAGGTTGGTATGTGGCCATCAGAAGAATTCCTGAAGCCATGAGCCGTTTTATGCCTTTTGGCGCATTGGTTATTATTTTGGTATCGGTTTTTGGTATTGGTTACCTTTACCATTGGGCACATGAAGGTATCATGGATCCTAATGCTCCTAATTTTGATAAAGTTTTAGCTGGAAAAAGTTGGTACTTAAACAAACCATTTTTCTTTGTTAGACTCATTGGTTTTACTACTATTTGGATCCTATTTGCAAGAGCTATCCGCAAAAATTCTATCAATGAAGATTCTGTTGGTGGTTTATTAAACTTTAACAAAAACGTTAAAACATCTGCTGCTTACTTGGTAATATTCGGATTCTCATTCGCTATGTTCACTTGGGACATGATGATGAGTATAGATCCACATTGGTATTCTACCATTTTCTGGATTTACAACTTTGCTACAGGATGGGTAAGTGCAATCAGTATTATTTATTTATTTACTTGGTACTTGCGTGGTAAAGGTTATTTAAATGTAGCCAATGACGACCACAACCACGATTTAGGTAAATTTATGTTTGCGTTCTCAGTGTTCTGGACTTACATGTGGGTAGCTCAGTTCTTACTGATTTGGTATGCCAACATTCCTGAAGAGGTTGAATACTACAAAAACCGTATGTTCGGAACTTATGTAGGTAACTTCTATGTAAACATCTTCTTAAACTTTATTGTGCCTTTCTTCGTGTTCATGCGTAGAGGTGCTAAACGTAACCCAATTTCTGGTGTTATAGTGGCTTCTTTGATTTTATTAGGTCACTGGAATGACGTATATTTAATGGTTATGCCAGGTGTGATGAATTTAGCTGTTACGCCTAATGCTGAATACCCATTAGGTATTATGGAGATTCCTAGCCAAGGGGTAGGCTTAATGGAAATTGGTTTCCTTGCCTTATTTGCAGGTGGATTCTTATTTGTAGTTTTTAAAGCATTGGCAGCTGCTAATTTGTATCCTACGCGTCACCCATATATTTACGAGAGTGCTATGCACGATACAGGTGTATAATTAGCACCATATCGAATTTTGAAAAGCCTTAAGATTTACTTCTTAGGGCTTTTTTGTTAGAATTTTTATGAAACTGTATTAATTCATGTTTTATATCTTAATTCAGTAAAATTTTCCTCAAACCCAATTTCTTTTTATAGCTTGTAAATTATTCCTCCCTATTGTTGTATTTTGCCATTCGATAATACCTACGGCTATCATCTATTTTAATGCAAAATATCAAGTAAACAGTGCAAGCAGATTGTTATTTGTTTTGGTATTTTTTTGCCTTTCAAACTTGGCCTTTGCTACACACTATAGGGCCGGTGAAATTACCTACAAGCAGATTGGTCAAAATACCTATAGGATATCTATATTTACATACACAGATCAAACCCAAGCTGCAAATCAATTTACGGAAAGTATAAAAGTGGATTTTGGTGACAACCAAGCGGCAGTGGTGCAAAGGTCGAAGGTAGAAATAATGAATAATGCTTTGTTGCCAAATGACCCGGGCTATCCGGGATTTCCTGTACAAAGAAATACCTATGTTGTGGACCATACTTACAAAGGCAACACTACTTTTACGATAAGCATCATTGATCAAAACAGGGTAGGAGGTATTGCTAATCACCCTGGCATAGAAACGGATAGGTTCCCATTTTATGTTGAAACGGTTTTAACTTTGAATAGTGGCTTAGGTTTTAATCAGTCACCCATATTGTCTGTTCCGCCCATTGACCAAGGTTGTATAGGTCGCATATTTACACATAATCCAGGTGCTTATGATCCGGATGGTGATAGTTTGAGGTATGAAATTCGTGCTGCACAAGTTCAGCGTAATTTCCCCATGCCCAAATATGTTACACCTTTTTCATCTAATTTTTTTAGCATTGATGAAGCTACAGGACAGTTGACTTGGGATGCACCCACCATAACGGGCATATACAATATTGTAATTCGTATTTATGAATATAGGAGAAGGGTTTTGTTTGGATATGTGGATAGAGACATGCAAATTTATATTACAAATTGCAATAACAATCCTCCTAAAGTGCCGCAATTGATTGCCACATGTGTCGATGCAAATCAATTGCTCCAACAAAATATAACAGCAACGGATATTGATGCTACTCAAAAGCTCACTGTATCCTATTTTGGAGGTCCTTTTTTGCAACCTAATAGTCCTGCAAGTGTATTGCCAAATATACCGAGTGGTAGTTCCCCTCTCACGTTTCAGTTCCAGTGGAGACCCGCTTGTTCTTCTATTCGCTATCGCCCATTTGATGCCATTTTTAAGGCTGCAGATAATGGCTCACCAACCCCATTGGTGGATATGAAAAATTGGAGTATCAAGGTGATTGGTCCTGCACCAACGAATGTAAAAACCAAGCTGGATAGCAATGGAATACTTCTTACCTGGAATCGTGACACTTGTGTGAGGGCTTCTGCTTATAAGATTTTTAGAAGGGTGGATTCTTCATATTGGAACCCTAATAAATGTGAAACAGGCGTATCAGCTTCAGCGGGTTTTGTTTTGATTGATTCATTGCCAGGGCTTAATTCGATTCAATATTTTGATAACGAAAAAGGAAAGGGATTATCACCACTTATTAGATATTGTTATAGGATTACAGCAACCTATAATCCTGCCAACGATCAAGGTGGTTTTGTTTTTAATGAAGTGGCTGAAAGTTATGCAAGCATTGAAGTTTGCAATATGATAGAAAGAACCAAACCTATAATCACCAATGTGAGTGTGCTGAAAACACAGACTACAAACGGAAGTATTTATATGCGTTGGTTAAAGCCCATATCAATGGATAGTACCTTATATCCTCCGCCTTATCAATACAGAATTAAACGCAGTGTAAACGGAATCGATTCATTTAATAATTTGAGCCAAATTTTTACTTATAACTCTTTTAAAGATTTGTCTGATACAAGTATTATTGACAGCAATATCAATACAATCGCAGACCAGTTCTATTATAAGGTGGAGATATACTATTCAAAAAATGGAGGCTTTAAATTTGTGGAGGAGAGTATTTATGCAGCATCAATTAAAGCAATTGTTTACAATACTGACAGACATATAAAGATAAGCTGGACAGTGGATGTGCCATGGGTAAATCAACAATACACCCTTTATAGAAAGCTTCCTCTATCATCTACTTTTGATTCATTAATAACTACAGAAAAATTAAGTTATACTGATTTGAATTTGATAAATGGTCAGGAATATTGTTACTATGTTACGAGCATAGGTGCTTATAACAAAATCTATCTAACACAAAATCTATTTAACAATTCTCAAATTATTTGTGGCGTGCCCATTGATACAGTTCCTCCATGCCCGCCACCCATGGCTTTGATCTCACCTTGTGATAACCCAAGTAATTCCTCCGTAGTTATTAATTGGCAATATCCTCCAGACTGTGGAAGTGATATAATGAACTTCAAATTGTATTATGCAGAAAGCGATAAATTGCTTTTGAAATTAATTGATGATAATATAGACAAAAACATAAGGACTTATAAAGATACCAGTGAACGTGTGAGGTTATCAATTGCTGGTTGCTATGTGTTAACAGCACTTGACACCAATGGGAACGAGAGCACAAAATTGAACAAACTTTGCATAGACAATTGTCCATCTTACACCCTTCCTAATGTTTTTAGCCCTGGTTCAGACAATGTTAATGATTTGTTTAGGCCTTTTCCTTATCGCTTTGTTGATAAGGTTGATATGGTTATTTATAACAGATGGGGGCAAGAGGTTTTCATCACAACAAACCCTGATATAAATTGGAACGGCAAAGACCAAAATTCAGGAAAAGATGTGAGTGGTGGGGTTTATTTTTATATATGTGATGTGTTTGAAAGGTACTTAGATGGTACAAGAAAACGCAGTATTCACGGTTCAATAACAATTTTAAGATAAATACATTGTTTACAGGAATTATAGAAACACAGTCAATACTTGTTGCCAAAGAAGACGAAGGTACCAATACCCATTTTTGGTTTTCATCCAACATTACCCATGAATTGAAGGTAGACCAAAGCTTGGCTCATAATGGGGTTTGTTTAACAGTGGTGGAACTGAATGCTGATAAGTATAAAGTAACTGCTATTGAAGAAACATTAGGTAGAACAAATCTAGGTGAATTGGCACCTGACGATAAAGTAAACCTTGAAAGATGCATGCCTTCGCATGGCAGGTTTGATGGGCATATTGTACAAGGCCATGTGGATGATACCGCCAATTGTGATTTGGTTGAAGATGCCAATGGTAGTTGGCGGTTTAGGTTTAAGTTGAATGATACTAAGCAACAAAAATTATTGGTACAAAAAGGTTCTGTTTGTATCAATGGTGTTAGCCTTACTGTAGTTGATTGTCAAGAAGATTGGTTCAGTGTAGCCATCATTCCTTATACCTTTGAGCATACAAATTTTAATACATTTAAAGTGGGAACCAAAGTCAATATCGAATTTGATATTGTAGGGAAGTATATACTGAAACACTTTGATAAGTAAGGCGGTTAAGAACTATTGAAAGAGTGGCAGAATTAGAATAACTGCCACTATGATGAATATAATACCTACCAAATGATTTAATTTGGTGATTAAACTATCCGATAGAATTCTTTTTAATTTATTGGCAGAATAACAAATCACAAATTGATTTAGCATGATGGCCGCAATCACACTTAAAAAATAAAGGGCAATGTCATTGTTGCTAAATTTTAAAGATGATTCAACATATGCCACAATTCCTAACCATGTAACAATAATTAATGGATTTACTTTGTTCAGCATAAATCCTTTTAATATATAAAAAATAGGTTTAGTTTGGTTGGTATCGATGTTGCTCTCTGCTTTTTGATGTTTTAAGTAAGTGGTTACACCCATAATCACTAAGGCAATACTGCCAACTATGCGAATTTCATTTTCAAGTTTTTGTAATTCTTGCGAAACAAAACTAGTGGCAAAAAGGCAAATAAAAATATAGAATAAATCACTAAGCAAAGTGCCTAAAGCTACTAACAAACCTTGCTTAACGCCTCTGTTTATGCTGGTTTGAATGAGCGCAAAAAATCCAGCACCAAAAGACATGGTGAGAATGGTTCCTGTAAATACTCCTTTTGAAATAGTCTCTATCAAATTTTTTTAGGTTGTTTGATTCTTAATGTGCTTCAAGCCAATTTGCACCTACACCCACTTCTGCTCTCACAGGAACATCAAGTGACATAGCGCTTTCCATTTCTTCAATAATTAGTTTTTTCAAAAGATCTACCTCACTTTTGTGAGTATCGAACAACAGTTCATCGTGTACCTGCAAAATCATTTTCGAATGTCGTATTTCTGACGAAGAATTTTGCATTCTTTTATGGATTTTTATCATGGCCATTTTTATCATATCGGCAGCACTACCTTGTATGGGTGCATTGATGGCGTTTCGTTCAGCAAAACCTCTAACGGTGAAATTTGCAGAATTGATATCGCGTAAATATCTTCTTCTGCCTTGTAATGTTTGAACAAAGCCAAACTCTTTAGCAAAGTTGATGGTATCACTCATGTAATTTTTTATGCGAGGATACTGTTTGAAATATTCATCAATTATTTGAGCGGCTTCTTTTCTTGGTATACCAAGGTTTTCGGCCAAGCCAAAAGCGGATTGCCCATATATAATTCCAAAGTTTACGGCCTTTGCGTTTCTTCTTTGTGCGGATGTAACTTCTTCTAAAGGCACATCGTACACTTTAGCAGCAGTGGCAGCATGGATATCCAAATCGTGTTTGAAGGCATCTATCATGGCTTCTTCTTTGGCTATCGAAGCGACAATGCGCAATTCAATCTGCGAATAATCCGCACTCATCAATACATAATCATCATTGCGGGGAATAAAGGCTTTACGAATTTCTTTGCCTTTATCAGTGCGAATAGGAATGTTTTGTAAGTTTGGATTGGTTGAAGACAAGCGTCCTGTGGCAGCTACAGCTTGGTTAAAAGAAGTATGAACCCGTCCTGTTTTAGGATTGATAAGCAATGGCAATGAATCTACATAGGTTGATTTTAGCTTGCTAAACTGACGCACATCCAAAATCAGTTGTATGATTTCATGTTCACTTAATTTTTGCAAAACATCTTCGCCTGTTTGGTACTGACCTGTTTTGGTTTTTTTTGCTTTGGGGTCAAGTTTTAAATGGTCAAACAAAACTTCACCCAATTGTTTTGGACTGGCTATGTTAAAAGGTACTCCTGCCAATTCAATGATACGTTTTTCTAAGGCCTGCAAATCTGTTTCTAATGACTTGCTATATTCATCTAAAAAGGCTTTATTGATGTGAACACCTTCGCGCTCCATATCTGAAAGCACATCTATCAGTGGAAGTTCAATGTCATCAAGTAGTTTTGATGCATTGCGTTCGATAAGTTGTGGTTTTAATTTTTGAGCGAGTTGATAGGTAATATCAGCATCTTCGGCTGCATATTCCTTTATTTTTTCGATTTCAACATCACGCATGTTTAATTGGTTTTTTCCTTTTTTACCTATCAAAGTGCTGATGGAAACAGGCTCATAATTCAAATAGATTTCACTTAAGTAATCCATACCATGACGCATGTCTGGTTCGATTAAATAATGAGCTAGCATGGTATCAAACAAAGGACCTTTGAGTTTGATATCATATTGTTTTAAAATGCCTAAATCGTACTTAATATTTTGCCCGATTTTGCATATGCTTGTACTTTCGAATATGGGTTTATAAAAATCTAAAATTCTCTTAGCTTCATTTTGCTCAGAAGGAAAAGGAATATAATAGGCTTCGTGGTTTTTAAACGAAAATGATAAGCCAACTATTTCGGCATTTAAGGTTTCTAAATCGGTTGTTTCGGTATCAAAGCAGATTTCTTTTTGAGCAAGCAATTGTGTTAATAATTCCTTGTATTTTTCATCTGAATCTATCAAATGATAGGTATGAGCAATGTTCTCGATATTGTTTTTTATGCTTGCTTCTATATTTTCAGTTGTTTCAGTGCTGCTTGAATTTGTTTTTTCTGCAATGGGTGCAGGGTTAAACAAATCAAAGGCGGGTGCTGGTTGTTGTGTGTTTGAAAGTGCTTTGGCTGTTCCTCCAGCATTCTGATTGTTTTGATTGCCAAACAATCGCGTTGCCATAGTTTTAAATTCTAACTTGGCAAACAATTCTTCGCAAGCCTCTTTGTTTGGAGGGTCTAATACAAGTGATTTCTCATCAAATTCGATGGGCACATTGATGTCAATAGTAGCCAATCGCTTGGATAGGAATGCCTTTTCTTTGTTGTTTTCTACATTTTCTTTTTGCTTGCCTTTTAGTTCATGGGTATGTTCATACAAACCTTCCATGCTACCGTATTTTTGAACTAAAAGTTTTGCAGTTTTTTCGCCAATGCCTGGTATACCCGGTATATTATCCACCGCATCACCCCACATACCTAATATGTCAATAACCTGGTCAACCCTTTCTATCTCCCATTTTTTCAATACTTCAGGCACACCCATAATTTCGAAATCATTGCCAAGACGAGCAGGTTTGTATATAAAAATATTATCACTCACCAATTGCCCGAAATCTTTATCTGGGGTCATCATATACACCTTAAATCCTTCCAATTCAGCTTTTTTAGCAAGTGTTCCAATGATATCATCCGCTTCATATCCTGGTTTTATTAAAGTTGGAATATTAAAAGCTTCGGTAAGCTGCATGATATAAGGCAATGCTGATGATATGCCCTCTGGCATTTCTTCTCTATGTGCTTTGTAGGCCTCAAATTCAATGTGTCTAGCTGTTGGCTCAGCAGTGTCAAAACTTACGCCAATGTGAGTAGGCTTTTCTTTTTTTAAAATGTCTAAAACTGTGTTGGCATACCCGAAAATGGCAGAAGAGTTAAATCCATAACTGGTGATGCGTGGATTATTGCTAAAGGCAAAGTAGGCTCTATACACCAAAGCCATCCCATCCAAGAGAAAGAGTTTTTTATCAGACATGCTGGCAATATAAAAAAAATTAGATAAGTGCTTCCGCTAATGTTTTTAGGAAATGGCATGCATCGTCATAATTTGTAATTTTAAATTATTGAGGTGTGGTATTGAAAAGTATTTTTTATATTCGGACACTTGATTATTAAATAATTAAAAATGTTATAGAATATGGAAAGAGAAAATTACAGAATCTGTACTAATTCAATTTTAAAAGTTTTTTTTAGTTTGTTGATTCTTGGTAAAATTGGTTTGAACTCATCCAATGCGCAAAACATATATGGATTAGAGCCCATTCAAGTGGTAGGTCAAATGAATGGTTATTCAACAGCGGTTGGCTCAAATTCTAGCTACAGAAAGGTTTCAGTGACATCGGGAAATCCTACAGATGGAAGAGGACAATGGTTTAAAACCTATAATGTGCAATCATCAGGTGGAGATTTTACACCAAGAAATATGACAGGTGGAGGAGGTTCAGGATTTTTATTTATTTCCGGTCCGAGTAGTAATCGATTTGCCAATAAGTGGGTTTTTTCTGGTGTTGGTCAAGGTGCCTTGAATGTCGTAAATACATGTAACGCTTATAACAGTGGTAATGACATGGGTTTGAATATGAATACTGCTGGGTATTATAGTTTTGTTTTTAATGATGTTGGATATACTGTTAGTAATGCAAAATATTATGTAGCATACACCAACTCTGCACCCATAAATGTTACACGTACAGCCCAAAGGTTAAATTTTGACAGAAGCGCTCAAATTGATATCAACACAAATGCTAGTCCATCTTTAAATGAAAATATCTATGTTAGATACACTACCTCGGCAGATTTTTCAGGTGCAAATAGTAGCAATGTTGTTCAAGCTACAGCTAGTGGGAGTTCATGGATCGCAAGTATTCCTGCCCAAGCAGCAGGCAGTACTGTAAAATATTTGGTGTTTAGCTCAACAGTTTCATTAAACACTTTGAATTCAATGTCAGAACTTGATAAATCACTTTCAACTTTAAAGTATGATGATAATTCAGGTTCAAATTATAGCTATACATTAACGAATGCATTTGTTTCAGTGGCTAGTGGAAATTTTAGTGACACTGCCACATGGGGAGCAAGTCAATTATTTTCTGGTGCATCTTATACGATATCTAATTCACATGTAGTTGCTTTGAATCAAGATATGACAGTTTCTAACCTAACAATTAATTCAGGTGGGACTTTCAGTAATAGTAGTTTTACTTTAAACCTTATGGCTAATGGAAGCTTGAATAACAATGGAACCTATACCGTTACTTCGGGTAGATTAAATTTTGCAGGTGCCGGAACCCTTGGTGGTTCGCAAGCATGCACATTGAATGACTTAACCATAAATTCGGGTACCGTAACCTTAACTCAAGTGCCTACAATTAATGGTACATTGCTAATCAATGGAGGAAATTTAAGTGCTGCTCCAATTTATGGTAGTGCTTCTACCTTGTCTTATAATGTAACTTATAATCGATTTAACGAATGGGGTGCAATTGGCATTGGTAACATTGGTAGCACTCCAGGTTATCCAAATAATGTAGTGATAAGAAGTGGCACCTTTGAAGTGGCAAATTCAAGCACGCTTGCTAGGGCGCTAAACGGAAGTTTAACTATTAATCTGGGCGCTACATTTAATATTAGTTCAGCTAATATGACCCTGACTATAGGAACGGATTTAATAAATAATGGAACTTTTACTGCTAGTAATGGAATAGTAGTATTCCCTAGCAATTGTGCTATCAGTGGTAATGCGTCAGTGTTTAATAACATTAGTCTAAATGGTAATACAACTTTAAATAATGTCACAGTTAATGGAATTTTAAATTTTAATGCAGGTGCTTCCATTGTTTCAGGTACACTTAACTATGGGTCATCCTCTACCCTGAAATACAATCTATGCCCTTCTTTGACTGGCTCGGAATGGCCAACTAATGCGGGGCCATTTAATATAACCCTTAATAGTAATGCAGGGTCACTTACCTTGAATGGCAGCAGAACCATCAATGGTAGCTTGAATATAGGCAGTGCAAGCACACTTGATGTGAGTAGCTCACATTATACTCTTTCATTAGGTAATAATGGTTCTATCGTAAATAGTGGTACTTTTAATGCTCAATCAGGATTAGTTGTCTTTGCAGGTGCAGCCAATGTAACTGGAAACATTTCGTTTAATGATGTAAGCATCGCTGGGGGTGTAAATTTTGGCCCGAGCACCACCATAAATAATAGATTAATCATTTTACCCAATGGTTATGTGAATACAAACCCATGCACATATGCAGCTAGTTCAACCTTGGTTTATAACAATGGTTCAACCTATGTGGCAGGATCAGAATGGTTGTCAGGGATTACAACTGGAGCAGGAGTTCCCTTTCATGTTCAAGTAGGAAATGGAAATGCCAATTCTGCTTTGTCTTTAGGCAATGCAGCATACACATTAAGAGGTAACTTGACTATTGATACAAGTGCTGGTTCAGGATTATTTATGGGTAATACCTCATCTGTTATAAACATAGCTGGTGATTTTATCAATAATGGAAATAATGTAGCCAATCTAAATGCCGGTGCAGGAAGAATAAATTTTAATGGTGTTTCTACTCAAAATATTGGTGGTAGTAATTCTAATTCGTTAGCGTTTAGCTTCAATTCAATTTCCTTAAACAATGCAAATGGATTGGTGTTAAACAAGGCTATTAGTTTAGGTAGCAGTGGTGTGTTAACTCTGACAAATGGCACCCTTACAACAGACATTACGAACATAATTAGGATAAACAATACTTCTTCATCTGCTATAGTTGCTGCAAGTAATTCATCATACATCAATGGACCAATTTCAAGGGCATTGCCTTCAAGTTATTCTGCTTCGAGCTCATATTTATTTCCAATTGGAAAGGGTTCAAATTATATGCCTTTAACTTTGGTAAATCCTAAAACAGGAACTGGCTCAATTATTTTAACAGCAAGCGTTGAAAATACAAACAGTAATGGCTCTGTAGGTTCTATGTTATCTGCCATTAGCAATACTGAATATTGGCGCCTAACAGCAAGTGGTAATTTTATTAATAGCTCTATTTCATTAACTAGGAGTGCTACCAATGGAATATACAATGCTATTGCCAAAAGTAACAGCTTGAATGGTATATACAATTCAATAGGAGGAACAGTTTCATCAAACTCAATCTTGAATTCAGATACCACAAGCGGCAATGATCTATATTTTGTTTTAGGTAGTTTATCTGTAACTACTATTAATGCAAGTGGAGGTATTGTTGCTAATCCAGGTAATGGTAGTTCGGGATATTTTGGTAGTACCATTACCATCTCAGGAACCCAATTGGCAGGCATCACAGAGTTAAGAATCGGTGGAGCAAATGGAAGGATTATCCCTATTGTGAGTCAAACAGATACAAGCATCACTATTTTTGCACAGGATACAAGTGGAGCGATTTATGTATCTAATGGCATAAGCAGTGTAACAAGCAATGAAACTTATTTGCACCTTGGTTATATTTCAAATTCAAATGGTGATTGGAATACATCAAGTACCTGGTTGGGTAATACCATTCCTCCACTCATTTCATCAGTTTATGTTAAGGACTCCGTTGATTTATCAAATACTTTGGTGCAAAGTAATTTAAACATCCTGTCTTTGGGTAAGCTTAATATAAATCATGGAGATACCTTAAACATAAATAATTTGTCAAATGCAGGTATGGTATATGTTAATGGGGTGCTTTCAATCAATGACTATTCAACTAATTCATTGAATGGAATAATTACTTGTTCAAATGATGGTGCTATTAATCAATATGATACTTTATCAAATCTTGGAACTATAGCCATGCAGGGTTTGCTTAAGATTCTTTCATCAGGAAGAATTTTAAATAATGGTCCAATCTATGCTAATACGTCCAATTTATTTTACTCAACAGCTTCAAGTTATATTAGAGGCAAAGAGTGGAGTGCCATATCTGGCAATGGTTATCCAAATCATATTACCATAAACAATGGTTCGACACTAAATATTGGAACACTTAGTTCTGCGATTGCATTGGCAGGAAACTTAAATTTAGGAGACGGTAATGGTGCTGGTAATTTGAATATGCAATCCGCCAATCAATATATTCAGATTAATGGCAATTTAAATATTGGCTCTAATACAGATACAAGCACTTTAACGCTGTCGAACAGCATCGGTGGTGATATAAAAGTAGCTGGTAATTGGATAAGAAGTGCAAATGGAAAATTTGTGAATAATACCCGAGCTGTTTTCTTTATTGGTTCAGGTTTATCTGAAATAAATGGGAGTGGTGGAGCCATATTTGATTATTTCATTAGTCAAAAAACTTCTTCAGCTTCCATTAGGTTGATGTCGAATGTTACTGTTTTGGCAAGTGCTTCCGGCAATTCTATTAGTTTATCATCAGGAACAGAAGTTGATTTGAACGGGTTTAGTTTGAATCTGACCAATTCTACTTCATCAAATATTTTGGTTGATGGAGGTAATGCATCAATTACTGGAATTGTTGGTTCGTTGATAAACTTTACAAATGGCGTTAAAACAATTACTTCAAGTAATACAGGTAGGCTGACATTTGGCAGCAATGTAAAATTGGTTGTGAGTAATGGGGGGATAAACTTTGGTATGGATTTAACTATTGTCAATGGATCTTTGCTAATTAATTCAGGTGGGTATGTGTTAAATAATTCATGTATTTATGGCAATGGTTCAACATTGGTTTATAATACAACAGGAACATATACAGCAGGCGCAGAATGGGTTTCCAACCTTTCAAGTGGAACGGGTGTTCCATATAATGTTACAGTGAGTAATAATACAAATCTTAGTTTTGGTAGCATCAATCAGTACAGACAACTTAGTAATGATATCACAATTGCAAATGGGGCTACCTTATCACTTTCAACCTTGGCAGGGGGTGATTTAAGAATAAAAGGAAATTGGAAAAACGACAATGTTACTGTTGGACAGGGATTGATTCATAACAATCGGGCAATCATTCTTAATGGAGTTGCAAATCAAAGCATGACCAACGAGTCGAATGTGATTACCATAGGTTATTTGTTAATTGATAAGCCAAGTGGAACGGCCATCTTGAATGATAGTTTGACATTAAATGGAACTTCTGCTGGT
>Ga0214921_10008345_pt1 | contig 13455 bp, 11 predicted proteins | sample LL1505_MetaG_FD_177992 | JGI IMG/M metagenome (GOLD analysis project Ga0214921, IMG submission 177992) | Freshwater microbial communities from Lake Lanier, Atlanta, Georgia, United States - LL-1505 | ecosystem: Environmental > Aquatic > Freshwater > Lake | place: USA: Georgia | collected... | reverse complement strand
AGCAGATCGACCTTTTGGTAACGACTATTTTTGGTCTGTGTTGGGGGCTGGACGAAATCAGATGTTCGTTGCAACCCAATCGGTAGTGATGGGAGGCAATGTTCGTGTTGGTTTAGAGGATAGCCTATGGATTGGGCGAAACGAGCTTGCGCAATCGAATGCGCAACAAGTTCAAAAAATCAGGGGGATTATCGAGGCGATGGGCTTGTCGATTGCAACCCCTGACGATGCTCGCGCGATGTTAAGACTTAAGGGTGGACATGCTGTCGGGTTTTAGGACATCGATGCACTCCAGAAGATGCCGAATTCATTATTCGTTGGATAGGAAACTCAGATGAACAACCATCAATTGTTTAACCTTAACGGCTTGGTCGCGCTGATCACCGGTTCTTCACGCGGCATCGGTCTTGCTTCAGCCGCATCGCTGGCTGCACACGGAGCAAAAGTATTTATTAATGGCCGAAGTGAAGATGCTTTGGCCGCGTGTCGAGAACGACTCTTCCTCGATGGATTGAGAGTTGAAACCGCGGCATTTGATGCCTTTAATGGAGAAGAGGCTTGCAGACACGTTGACCAAATCGTCGAACAGATGGGTCAACTCGACGTAGTGTTTCTTAATGCTGCGATCCAAGCCCGCTCTCCCCTGCTAGATTTCCCAGAAGCCGACTTTGTACGTTTGATCCAGGGTAATCTGACAGCACAATGGGTTTTGGCAAGGCATATCGCCCGTCACATGGTCAAACGGGGATTTGGTCGGATTATCTTTACGGGCTCAGTTCTCGGTTTGATGGGTCGAGAAAATGTTGCGGGCTATTCAGCGACTAAAGCGGCAATACATGGCATTGTTAGACAAATGTCGGCAGAGCTCGCCACAAGCGGTATAACGGTTAACGGGGTCGCACCGGGCTATGTGAAGACTGAGTTAACGTCGGCCTTGCATGGTAACGATGCCTTCAACAAATGGTTAAGCACTCGCGCTCCGGTTGGTCGTTGGGCGCAACCGGATGACATACGACCTGCCGTGGTCTTTCTTGCCTCGCGCGAGGCTTCTTATGTTACCGGCCAGGTCATCACAGTCGATGGTGGGCTAACAACAACGTTAGCTTGATGATTTGTCGATAAGCTGACGGTTTCCGGGAATCAACAAGAGAGTTTGTCCCAGCTAACTGACTATGCATGTCTTTGTCATTGACGTGGAGTAGGTCGTCGAGATGTTTACAACAAAATTCGGTAATGGAACAAGTGGCGACTTTGATGAGTTGGGTTCACTTGCTCAAGGATTAGAGGGGTTTACCGCGGACTTGATCATCGAGGGGCAGGCCTATGGTTGCTTTTACAGATCACCGCATGCACACGCCCATATTCTAAATTTGGACGTCAGTGAAGCCCGCGCATTAGATGGCGTTATCGATATAATAACGTCAAGGGAGGTTATGGAGGCTGACCTCGGGTTGATCCCCCCCCTTGCTATCTTCCAAAGTTCGGACGGCCGGCCCATGTTTCAAGCAGGTATGCCAGTGCTCGCCAACGATACCGTTAGGTACCAGGGCGAGCCGATTGCTCTCATCATTGCCAAGAAAGATGCGATTGCTCAAAGGGCCACTTCATTAATTCGTGCTGATTTTGAGTTGATGCAAGCACATACTGATCCGGTTTGCGCATTGAAGAGTGATGGCATTCCGATTCATTCTGACTGCGCGAATAATTTGGTGCTAGATTGGATAGATGGGGATCAATCATGTACCGATGTTGTCGACGGATCACCTATTGTTGTGGCTGTGGAGCTGAAAGATCCACCCGTCGCCGCGTGCGCGATGGAGCCTCGGGCAGCGATTGCTCACTGGGATTCAGTCACCGGCCGCTACCTACTAATCGCCCCTACTCAAGGCGTAATGGTGTTGAGGAAACTTCTTGCTGAAGCAGTCTTCAAAATTGAAGCGGATTCAATAAGAATTGTCACACCACAGGTCGGTGGCGGATTTGGCGCAAAAGTACAAACCTACCCTGAGTATGCTGCGCTCATGCTTGCGAGCCGTCGATGTGGAAAGGCAGTCAAGTGGGTCTCGACCCGCGGAGAGGCGTTCGTTTCAGACACGCATGGTAGAAATTCTCAATTACATGCGCGTATGGGTTTTGATACACATGGAAAAGTGCTTGGCTTCGAAGTAGATAATGTCGTCGGGATTGGCGCATACACCTCGACATACGTTGGCATTGTCGCAACCAACAACACTAAGAATTGCCTCTCGAGTGTTTATCGTATTCCCGCCTACCGAATGCGAGCTCGACTCGTACTTACAAACTCGGTGCCTCTAGGGCCATACCGCGGAGCAGGAAGACCGGAGGCCATCTATATGATCGAATCACTCATGGATCAAGCAGCCGAACGATTAAAACTTGATCGAGCAGAAATCAGGAGGATCAATATGATTCGCCCTGATGAAATTCCCTACCAGGCACCAAATGGACAGCGCTACGATAGCGGAAACTTTCCTGAACTGCTGCGCCAGGCGCTCGAGCGATCTCATTGGAGCCTGTTCGGAATGCGGCAACAGGAGTCACAGACACGGGGACGGTACAGAGGGATCGGATTGTGCTGTTTTCTTGAAGTGGCTGGCGGGATACTCGAGGAGCCGATTGATATCAGAATTAGCATTGAAGGCAAGGTCGAACTTCGGACCGGCGCGCAGACAATTGGGCAGGGCCACCGAACGGTACTTCCTGACCTAATTGCGAGCATGCTTCAGGTACCGGCTGAGCGCGTTCGACTAATTCAGGGCGATAGCGATCAGGTTCCAGGACTCATTCCGACGGTTGCCTCCCGATCCATGATGATGGCAGGCGGAGCCGCTAGTCTAGCCTGCGACGAGGTTATAAAACGAGGAAAGCTTTGGGCTAGCCATTTGCTTGAAGCCTCCCTAGAAGACATTGATTTTTCCTCAGGAACTTTTACGGTTGTGGGAACGGACCGGTCGATATCGCTACTGGAACTGCCTCAGCGAATCAAAGCAATGGTCACGCTTCCTCAGGGCCTGCCTAGCTCACTTGATAACGTGGCTCGTTTTGTTTCAGCGTCAATGACTTATCCAAACGGATGCCATGTCTGCGAGGTTGAACTCGATCCTGAAACCGGTGAACTTTTCATTTTGAGCTACGTTGCAGCAGACGACGTTGGGAAAATGCTCGATGCTGACCTCGTCGAAGGCCAGATACTTGGAGGCGTCGCGCAGGGTATTGGACAAGTTATTGGGGAACAATTGCACTATGACCTTGAAGGCAGTTTGGTCAATGGATCGTTTATGGACTATCGAATTCCGCGAGCCGATGATCTCCCTCCGATCGACTTTGTGCATCTCGAAATCCCCTGCGCCACGAACCCCCTTGGTGTTAAGGGTGCTGGCGAGTCGGGCGTTGCCGGTGCTATTCCTGCCCTAGCTAGCGCGGTTCATGACGCGCTTCGCTCCGCAGGCGTCAGAGAAAGGATCGACATACCATTTACAACGGAGAAGCTTTGGCGCGCACTAGCAGATCGGCAAGCCGACTCTGAGGCGCCAACTAATTAGGAAATGAACCTACCAGGTACTTTCGATCAACCATCGCATGAATCCCCTTGTTCCCATCTACCAACTGGGTGACCCTTAGATCACATGCAAGGCTACAAAAAACGTAGCATTCTTCATCGGTCCATGATGTCAGCTCGCTTAACCAGCGAATCATTTGGCGCAAGGCTTGCTTTGCTGCGTCGTCTAGATCAGGATCAAACCCAAGAGTGATCAAATGTGTCGGGGTCATTGCTCTTGGATAGGAAATAGAGCGTTTATGCAAACGGAAACTCAGCTCTCCCTTGAGACATGTTTCAAGTGCTGTTAAACAGACTTCACCATCACCTTGAACCGCATGGCCATCACCAATGGAAACAAGTGCACCTGGAACCATCACTGGAAGAAACAGTGAACTGCCTGCTTTAAGCTCTTTCAGATCAATATTGCCGCCATACTCGCGCGGTTCAATAGAGGAGACGCGCCCGTATGAGGGTTTAGGGGCAACTGCGATGATCCCGAAAAATGGGTCCAGAGAGATCTCCGGACCCCACGGTAGTTGCGCTCTCATCAAAGAGCGATCGATATCGATAATGCGTCGGCTTAGGAAAGGGAAGTCTTCTGGCAGCGCCCCTCGCAGGGGACGAATGATGTTCCAACCCCAGTCTTCTGTGAGCGTGACTTCCCGAATTTGAATTTCTAGCGTGTCCCCTGGTTCTGCATGTCGCACTGCAATGGGCCCAGTCAAGATGTGGGGTCCAGGTCCCTGCTGAACATTTTCCGCGATCTTACGATGATTGGGTTTCAGTCTATCAAGGCTTCCAAGCTCATTAGGACCACCGGAGACGGTATCGACCACCACAGTGTCTCCGGAATCTACCGTCAAAACTGGCTTCAGCGAGGCATCAAAGTAACCCCAGTGAACGGTGTCGACTAATGCTTCAAGAGAATGATGATTCATAGCTTAGATTGATTTAGATCCTGAAACACCAAGGTGCTCGTTAAGGATATCCGTTCTGTTTCGTAATTCACCGGGCGTTCCGTGAAAAACAAATCGACCCGCCGCAATAATGTAAACAACATCTGCCACTGACAACGCTAGGGGAAGGTTTTGTTCAACGACAACTACCGCGTGACCGAGGTCTCGCAGGCGGGTCATGATCGTGCCAACGTGTTTTACAAAAAGCGGCGAAAGACCCTCGCTCGGTTCATCCATGAGAATCAAGTGGGGATTGGCGATCAACGCACGGCCAATCGCAAGCATTTGCTGTTCGCCGCCGCTTAGTTCGCTACCACCGTTTTTAAGACGATCCTTCAATTGCGGAAACTCTGCCAAGACAGACTCTTCATCCCAAGATGCGTTAGCGGCCCTAAATTGTTTGCCGAGCGCTAGAAAACTTGAAGGGAGCGACAAGTTCTCAGCGACTGACAGGTTCTTGAAGATCCGGCGGCCTTGTGGAACCAGCGCCATGCCAAGCTTTGCGATCTGATAGGGCGGCAGACCCGCAATCGAATTACCGAGAAACTTGATCGAACCCTTCCTCGGCGGCGTCAAGCCAAAAATAGATCGTATGAGCGTTGTCTTTCCCATACCGTTACGACCAAGAATCGCTACGATCTTACCCTCAGAAGCTGAAAGGCTGACACCTTGCAAGACATAACTTTCGCCGTAATAAGTGTGGATATCCTCAACTTCCAGCAGTTCGCTAGACTTCCCCAAAATAAACCTCTCTGACCTGTGGATCCTCTTTTATTTGATCCGCGCTGCCTTCGACGATTTTTCGCCCGCGATGTAGGACAGTCACCTGGTCGGCAAGTCCCAAGGCTACGTCCATATCGTGTTCGATCATTACTATGGTGATGGTTCTAGGAAGCTCTTTGATCAGGGAAAAGAGCCGTTGCCTTTCTGCCGGGGAAAGTCCAGCACAAGGCTCGTCAAGCAGAAGTAGCTTGGGCCTATTTACAAGCGCTAATCCAAGCTCAAGCTGTCTACGTTCCCCATAGGACAGAGAACTCAACTGCCGTTGTGATCGATCGAGAAGTCCAACTTCCTCGAGGACCTTCCGGCACAGCCCATCAATCCCGGTGATTTGATCGGGTCTTCGCCACAAATCCCATTTGCGCTCGTGCGTACCAAGCGCAGCGATTTGAATGTTTTCAAGAACCGTAAGACCCAGAAAGACGCTTGAAATTTGGAAGGTCCTACCGATCCCGATCGCTGCACGCTCATACTCGGGCATGTGACTGATCAGGTTGCCAAAACAATGAATCTCGCCGCCTGAAATCGTGTGAGCGCCGCTGATGCAATGAAACAAAGACGTCTTGCCAGCGCCATTGGGGCCGATCAGCACACGCCGCTCGCCCACGGCCACAGTCAGACTTACTGAATCGACGGCTCGAAGACCGCCGAAGTCCTTTGTGACATGACGAACTTCTAAGGCGGGTTGAGGCCCCATCATGACATCTCGCGCGAAGACTTGGAGGTGACTTTATGAACCCACCCCATCAACCCACCCGGCGCCCATAAAACGACTGCTATAAATACCAGACCCATAACAGCTAGGTGAAGCTCAATGAAAGTACTTACCCAGTTTCTTAGCCAAAGCACAATTGCAGAGCCGATGAATGATCCGAACAGGCTTCCCGAACCACCAACAATAGCCATCAGCACCGAGTCGACACTAACGTGCAGTGAAGCGGAGACGGGGTTAACAAACTTGTTGAAGTAGACGTAGAGAACACCTGCAATGCTTGCCATTACAGAGGAAATCACAAAAGCGACATATAAGTGCTTAGCAGGGTTAAAACCAAGGCTGCGCATGCGAGGCTCTGAGGACTTGATGCCGCGTAAAGCCAAGCCAAAAGGCGAGGCTGTCAAATGCGCATAGACCGCGATCAATGCGCTCACTACAAAAAGGACGACAAAGTAGTAGCTTTTTGGCGATGAAAAAGAAAAACCAAAAAGGCTGAAAGCGGCTACCCCAGTAACGCCACTGTCACCCCCTGTGAATGAGGCCCACCGATAGCCAATGCCCCAAACCACGTATCCCATCGCAAGCGTTACAAGAATAAAGTAAACGCCACGAGTTCGTACTGATAGTCCGAAGATCAGCCCAAGAAGGGTTCCGCTCAACACGCCGCAAATCGCAGATACTTCGACCGGGACTTGATAGCGAACCTGCAGAATGGCCGCAGTGTAGGCAGCTACGGAGAAAAACGAGGCATGGCACAGCGAAAACAAGCCAGCATGGCCAAGCAGGAGATCGGCGGACAGAGCCAAAAGTCCAAAGATCAGAATCTGCGTCATCAGCCCCGTTAAATAGTCGCCGGTAATAAAGGGCCATGCCAGCATCAGACCGAGCGCGGCAAGCGCGAGCACCTTTTTCAAATTGGTCATGCAATATGCACCGAACCGAACAGACCTCGGGGTCTATAAAGAAGTAGGATCGCCATCGGACCGAACAAAACAAAATAGGAAAGTTCAGGCGCAAGCCAACGGCCGTAGGCGTCGAGAAGACCGACGATGACAGCTCCAATCATTGCACCCTCAAGACTACCCAAACCACCTACGATCACCACCACCAGCGCAAAAACCAGTATCTCCCATTCTGCGCCCGGGTAGACTGTGAGAAATGCGCCACCAAGCACACCAGATACTCCTGCCAAGAAAGATGCTAAAGCCGATATCAGTATGAATAGTCGATCGACGTGAATGCCAGTTGCACTTACCATCTCACGATCGTCGACGCCCGCTCGAATTGCGGCTCCGATTTGCGTGCGCTTGTAGATGAACCAGAGGCCGATGCCGGTGAGGATTCCAATTAATGTGAGGAGTACTCTGAATTTGGGGTAAATGATGCCCCCGGGCAATTCCCAGATCCCTCGAAGATCAAGCGGCAACGGTAACTTTTGAGCGTCGCCTCCCCAAGTCTTCAGCGATACGTCGCCAATGATGTAGGCAACGCCTACCGTCACCAACACTTGCGCCAGGTGGTCTTCGCCGGTCCGTCTGATAAACAAGCGATCAACAATTTGCCCGACAATGACCGAAGCAATACCACCTGAAACCATCGCTAGCGCCAGGCTTCCCGTTGATTTAGCGACCATGAGACCGACGTAGCCTCCAAACAGATAATAGGCACCATGGGCCATGTTCACGATGCGCATCAGTCCGAATGTGAGCGTGAAACCACTCGCCAGCAAAAAAAGCAAGGCGGAGTAAGAGATACCGTTAAGCGTCTGAAGGATAAAACTATCCATGGTCGACCACCTCGGCGGACTGGCGTTATGCCAATCCGCCCATCACGAAATCTGGAGATTCAGCGCTTGTAAGGACCGCGTTTCAGAAATTCCTCGGGGTTATAGGTCCAGAACTGAGACACATTCGTGTACGTCTTTACGGGAATGTTCATCAACTGATCACCCAGAATCGGGTGTTTAACTTTTTGTAGTCGTGTTATGTAAATGTTTTGAATCGGATTATCGTAAGCATCAAGGGTTATAGGACCACGCGGAGCAGTCACCTTCGCCGCGCGCATTGCTTTAAGGAACGCGGAACGATCCTCAACGTTGCCTTGAATAGAATCGATAGCTGTGCGAATCCAAAGCGATGCGGTGTACGACGATTCTGCAAACCAAGAAGGGAGCAATTTGTAGCGTTTCGCATAGCCATCCACAAAGGCCTTGTTTTCCGGCGTGTCGATGCCAGCGACGTAGTGAACCGTGTTGGAAATTAGTCCAACAGCGCGTGCATCCACCTGCGGAATAGCGTCCTCATGCAACCAGTATCCTCCGTGAAGCTTAAATTTCTTGTCGTAGCCAAAGTTAAACCATGCCTCGAATAACCGAATCCGGGCAACACCAGCCACCACTGCCACAACCGCATCGGTACCCGCCGGAACAGCGGCAAGTGATGCTCCGTAATCAGTAGTAGCCAAGGGCGCCCAAATCATTTTGTCAATCTTGCCACCTAGATCCGTGAATGTCTTGACCATCCCGCCTGCAACTTCATGACCCCAGGTGTAATCGGAAGCAATAAAGGTTACTTTTCGTGCGCCTAGTTCCTTGTATAGGTATTCGCCGAATGGATGGCCGATTTGACTCGCAGAAACTGCAGTCCTAATAACGGTTGGAACTCGATCCCATTTAGTCGAGGTGTCGGCACCAGCTGGGTCCATGATAAGCGGGATCCCCGTTTCCTTGCTGACCTGAGCTACAGCAGGACCTTCATGACCGCATAGGGGCCCTAGCAGGAAATGCACTTTTTCCTGCTGGGCTAGCCGCCTGGCTTGCGTTAGTGCCTGATCCGGATTGCAGGTCGTATCAGCAACGACTAATTCAATCTTTCGACCACCTGCAGTGTAGGCATTTTGTTCCCAATACATTTTTAGGCCATTGAGCATTTCGGCACCCGGTGTTGCCAGAGGCCCAGTAATCGGCGCCAGAACTCCAATTCGGATAGGTTCCTTTGTTTGCGCCAATGTTTGTTTTGAAACCACTGAGACTCCCAAAGAGAGTGCGAAGCCCAGGCTAAGCAATCCTATTCTTTTCTTCAAGCTTTGCAGAGAACGATTCATTTAGCTCCTCCAGAATTCATTTATAGATTGATCAAGAAAACAATTCGCACTAGCATTTTCCGAGTGCTCTCAGAATCTTCTGAGGCGTAAAGGGCATGTCAAACAATTCGACGGAGAAAGGCGCAAGTGCGTCATTGAGCGCATTCATGATCGCCGCGGGCGCACCCGCAGTACCGGCTTCTCCAGCACCTTTAGCACCTAACTCAGTCGTCCGGGTTGGTGTCTGAATGTGTTCGATCACCATATCTGGCATTTCGGCTGCCATTGGAACGAGGTAGTCGACCAGATTTGGGTTCAGCATTTGCCCGTCGCTACCGTAAATGCACTGTTCGAACAACGTCGGCCCTATGCCCTGGACGATGGCTCCACGAATTTGCTCGTCGACAAGCTGAGGATTGATCACGGTACCACAATCTTCAACAACCCAAAATTTTAATAATTTAATCGAACCAAGGTCTATATCGACCTCAAGATGGCAAGCGATTGCGCCGTTGGTAAAAGTAAACGGGTAAGCCTTCGGTACAAAATGCTTTGTTACGCTGAGTTCGGCTTGGTAGGATCCGAGCAGATCCGGCCTGAAGTAGGCTATTCTTCCTAACTCGGAAAGGTCGGAGATGACCTCGCCAGTAAACGAATTAACGAGCTTACCTTCCCGGATATCTAAAAGCTCCCTCTCGCAACTGTGAATGATGGATCCAAGCTCGAGAATATTGCCCCGAAGTGCCTTGCAAGCCTGCCAAGCCGCTTCACCCCCCACACCCGCTCCTCTTGAGGCCCATGTGCCGCCACCATAAGGCGTTACATCAGTGTCTCCGGTAATGACTTTTACATCCTCAAGTGCAACCCCAATTACCTGGGCAGCAATTTGAGCGTAAATGGTTTCAGTACCTTGGCCCTGCTCTCCGCAACCATGTAGAAGGGTAATTCCTCCTGCGGGATCCATTCTTGCAGTGCATCCGTCCTGTGCTGATATCCGTGCGCCACCGACACCATAAAACTGTGCAGACGGGTTTGTGATTTCGATCATGCTTGCGATCCCAAGTCCCCTAAACACGCCTCGCTTACGAAGGGTCTCTTGCTCACGTCTAAGGTCATTCAGATGCATGATCTCCACGAGTCTGTCGAGGCACCGATGATGCGACATTGATTCAAACTTCATACCAGAAGGAGATTGGTACGGAAAAGCATCATCGTTCAACAAATTCTTACGTCGAATTGCCACGGGGTCCATCTTAAGTTGCCGGGCGACTGCGTCCATAAGGCCTTCAGTGGCGCCAACAGCAACGGGATGTCCAACGGCCCTGTAATTCGAGTAAATCGCCATGTTGGTGAAGACATTGCTCATCTTTGCCTTGTAAGCCTTGTGCCTGTACCACTGGCCCGCGATATTAACGATCTGGTTGCCTTCAACAACGCTTGTTCGCGGATATACAGAGTATGGACCTATTGCTAGCAGATCGTCGATCCAGATACCTTCGATCTGTCCATCTTCACTAACTGCCATCTTCATACAAACTCGATGATCTCGGGAGTGAATGTCGGAGAGAAATGATTCGGTTCGATCGGCAACAAATTTGACCGGCCGGCCAAGGTCCATAGCGATCGCACAGGTTGCCAATTCGTCACCGTAGACATGCGTCTTGATTCCGTATGAGCCACCGATGTCCTTGCATACGACGCGAACCTGCGACTCCTTCAGGCCGAGTAATCTCGCATAGCAGTCCTGAATCATATTGGGCGCTTGGTGTGAAATGTATACCGTCAACCTCTTGTCTGCCCTCGAAAAATCCCCAATCACCGAGCGACCTTCCAAACAAACTCCCGTATGTCGTGGAAATCTGAAGATCCGCTCAACGATGTAGGCTGCATTGTTGCTGACCTCCTCAAATCCTCCCTCGTCAATCTGGCGGGAAAAACATAAGTTATCGCCAAGCTCCGGATGAATGATCGGCGTGCTCGGTTCAAGCGCAGTTTCCATATCAGTGACAGCAATCTGGGGCTCGTAGTCAACCTCGATCAATTGAGCAGCATCAATTGCCTGGTGAACCGATTCTGCAACCACGGCTACAACGGGCTCTCCTTGCCAAAGGGCTCGATCAACAGCTAAACAAGGCTGCAGGGCAGCCTTCATACCTTTAAAGTGAACGAGGGTGGCATGCATCGGCTTGACCGTCGTCATCAGTTCCGCGCCTGTGTAAATTGCCACCACGCCGGCTGCCTTTTGAGCTTCGCCAATACGTATCGCCTTAATCAGCGCATTGGCGTAAGGCGATCGGACGAATACGACATGCGCCAGTCGCGGCAATCGGATGTCATCTACGTACACTGCCTGACCTTCGAGAAGTCTCCTTGCATTCGGACGCGCAAAGCTCTGCCCGATATAGGTCTCTTTTAGCCGAGTCTCTGTTCCTATCTGCTCACGAGGCGCATTCATAAATTCTCCTCTAAGGACTGAATACCACGTCGTTTAGCAACAAATTCGATTGCGTCAACGATTGCCTCATAGCCGGTACATCGACAGTAGTTTGCAGCAATATGTTCTCGGATCTGAGATCGGCTGTAGCCCTGAGCATGCACTAAGTAGCTTTGGCTTGTTATCAACATGCCAGCGGTACAAAATCCACATTGAACAGCATTCCGGTCATGAAATGCTTGCTGAAGATCGCTGATTTCTCCTGTTTCGTTGAGTCTTTCGAGGGTCTCCACGACCTGACCTTCAACTTGAACCGCGAGCGTTAAGCAACCTCGAACGAGTTTTCCGTCAATTCTCAAAGTGCATGCGCCGCAGACGCCGTGTTCACATCCCACTCTTGCACTGGATACATCGAAAGCTTCCCGCAAACAGTCAATCAAGTGCATACGCGGCTCTACCGCGACTTCAACAGGCCTAGCATTCAAAGTGAAACGTACCGTAGTCTTATTCATGAATGTCTCTCTACCCTTAAGCTCTCCTTCAATGTAACAAGCACCCGACTGGCGAGCACAGCTGCGATATGGCCTTTTGTCGCGCCGTCATGATAAAGATCTGCAGTTAGCTTAAAGCCGTTGAGTTGATCCTTGTACCAACGCTCGCCGGCCGCTCGAGTATTCTCGAAGTTTGACGTGAGGAATTCCATGATCGCGGCTTGAGCAATAACGATCGGCGCTTGGGAAATAGCAAAAAAAACTGACCGGCCAACGCCCGCTGCCGTATCAACGGCAAACACCACGCCGGCTGCGGCAAATCCGCCATGTTGCCTCGCGAATTCGAGAATTTCTGAACGAAAGCCCTTTGTTTGTTTTGGGAAATAGATCGATTCCAGCAGCTCGTTTTCTAGGCGTTCGGTTGCATATGTGCCTTTGAAGAAAGCATTCGAATCAAGCTCCCGAACACCGGTTCGACTGCGCAGACGGATCCGGGCATTAAGCGCAACACACACTGCTGGCCATTCAGCAGCCGGATCGGCAAGTGCAAGGCTGCCGCCAATGGTTCCCTTGTTCCGAATCGCTTCGTGGGCAATAAGCTTTGAAGCATCACGAAAAATTGTTGAGTACTCACGAGCGATTTTCGATTCGCCCAATTCTCGATGGGTGACCAAAGCACCTACCCTGATGCCTCCGTCTTCAGCCCAAATGCCCTGAAGGGCTTCGATCCGGCCTATGTCGATCACGAGATTTGGCTGATTCAGTCGCATGTTCAGGGCCGGAATCGCTGACTGTCCTCCCGCTAAAAAAATAGACCGATCATCATGACCCTCTTTGAGCCCTAGTGCTTCCTCGACATCTGCGGGTCGCACATATTCGAAAAAGGCAGCCTTCAAATGCTCCTCCCATTTAATCTCGGATTACATGTCCTTCAAAGCCGCTTTGAGCCATTTGGGCGCTATTTGGATCCGCGATCGGTTGGCTTGTTTCTCCTGGTCATTCTGCGTGCAGATTGATTAGTAGGCAACTCAGGAACGAATGTTGTCTTCGTATGTTGATGCGTATGGGGCTTAAAGTAGAGGACCCTGTTCCGTTTTATCGCCTTGCGGTTGAATGACGTGTCGCAACCTCGGTCGACGCTCAGCCTGGACCAAAGAGTTTTTGCGCTTGACAGGTCAGCGTTAAATGTCGTTTAGTTAATCTTCATCCAAATGGCCTGCTCAAAGAGAGGAAGCTCAAACACATGAATCGTCGCCAGATTTTGCAGAACGGTCTAGCAGCCTGGGTGGGTGCGAGCCACCCGCTATCTTTTGGCCAAACAAGCTATCCAAACAAACCCATCACGATCATCGTTCCTTTTCCGCCAGGCGGAGTGACTGACTTGGTTGCACGCGAACTTGCAAAACGGATCAGCGAATCCTTTGGACAAGCATGCA
>Ga0214921_10008342_pt1 | contig 13459 bp, 12 predicted proteins | sample LL1505_MetaG_FD_177992 | JGI IMG/M metagenome (GOLD analysis project Ga0214921, IMG submission 177992) | Freshwater microbial communities from Lake Lanier, Atlanta, Georgia, United States - LL-1505 | ecosystem: Environmental > Aquatic > Freshwater > Lake | place: USA: Georgia | collected... | reverse complement strand
TTTTTTGGGCGTCGGGCAATCCAAAATAAGAGAGCAGGGAGCGGAACTGACCAAAAAGCCAAAGGGAGGGAAGGGTTAATCCCAGGCTGAGGACCAACCCGAGCTTAAATCGGTCCATATAAGGGGCTGGGTAAAGGTCGAACCGCAATTGAAAGGCCGCATAGAGGGATACCGCCAAAACCGCTGAATAGAGCAGTTGAAGGACGATTACCCGCGAAAATCTATTCCAAATTTTCATGAACCGTAATATTCGTTACTTTATGACAATTAAGCAAGAAAAGCGTAAATCATTGTATTTAGTCCTCCAATGCAATAAGTCATTGACCTGCAATCTTTAACAGTTTTTTTGCCCTTATCTTCTCAAACACCAAATCCACCTTTACTCCTCTTATCCGCTTCCCATAACCGCGGGATACCACTCCCCATCTCCTAATGCGCCACCCCTTCTTTCCGTATCACTTTAATCCCTCGAGTTCACTACCTCTGCTATTTTCTTCGCATACTGCCGCATCGATTCTTCATCAATGGTGTGATGGACAAGGAACGCGAGACTCGCCTCCCCTAAAGCTCTTGCCACTGGCAATGGTTTTACAGGACAAATTCCCTGATCGACAAAAAGAGGTTCGCGATAAATTTCCGGACACGGCCCAACATTGGAAAAAAGGCCTGCTTGCTCCAGTAATGCGAGAATTCGATCGCGGACAACTACCCCTCCCTCTGCGTACGCCATGCATCGATAGTGCGCGTGGCCTTTCGGGGTCACTGGAACTCTCAATCCTCCTAGCTCACGAAGTGCTCCCTGCATGATCTTGGAGTTCCTCGTCCGTCGTGCCACCCAATCGTCCAGTTTTCTCAGCTGACACAGCCCAATCGCCGCCTGCATCTCCGTCATTCGCAAATTCGTCCCCTCATGTTCCACCAACCAACGGAACCCAGGACCGGTATTCTTAGAATGCACCAGGTCGTAATCTTTTCCGTGCTGGGCGAATTGCCAGGCTTTTTTCCATGACTCCTTATCATGAGTGCACAACATCCCTCCTTCGCCTCCTGTCGTCATGATTTTGTCTTGGCAGAAACTCCAACTAGAGAACACGCCCCACGTTCCCACGGACCTTCCGTCGATATGCGCGCCGTGCGCTTGTGCGCAATCTTCAATAATATGAATGCCGTGCTCAGTGCCCCATGCGCTGATGGCGGGCATGTCGCACGGCCAGCCAGCAATATGAACGGGTATGCACGCCTTGGTCCGCGGGGTGCGGACCGCCTCGATGCTAGCCACAGTTATATTGCCGCTCTCAGCATCAACATCGGCAAAAACTGGTCTCGCACCCACGAGGATCACAGACATAGCGCTGGCGATATAACTGCGGGACGTGACAATAACTTCGTCCCCTTTCCCTACCCCAAGAACCCTAAGTGCTACTTCGAGAGTGAGAGAGCCATTGGCCATCGCCAACGAGTGGATCCCACCATGATAATCACTCCAGGCGCGTTCGAATAATTTGCACTGATCGCCTGTCCAATAATTCACTCGGCCGGACCGCAGGACTGAATCAACCGCCGCAAGCTCATCAGGCTCGAAGAGTGGCCACGAGGGAAGACCACGATCGCTATGTCTTACCAAGGCTTAAGCATCCTTAATAACCGAGCGGGATTGCCGACGACCAGTTCATTGTTCGGCACATCGCCTACTACCACCGATCCCATCCCAATTCCGCACCCCTCGCCAAGCGAAACTCCCTGTCGAATTGCGGCAGATGTGCCGATATCCACTCCACAACCAAAAGAAACATTTCCTGAAATAGATGCCAAAGGCCCAATCGCCGTAAAATCACCGAGAACACAATCATGACCAAGAGCCACTAATCGATTAATGCTAACAAAATTACCTAATGTGATGTTCAAAGTCATCTCCACCACCCCCAGAATCATGAAGCCGTGCCCCAACTTCACGGATGGGTGCACCACGACACTTGGATGAATAACCCCCCCCCAGTTTGGTGCCCCGAGCGATTCCATTTTGGCCACTACGCTACGGCGTGTCCGAGGATCGTTGATGCCAACGACAAATTCGCTGTCTTTCCACTGGGGCCAATCCTCAAGTTTACCTAGAATTGGCCATCCTTCGGGCGTGGTTCCTTTGCTCACATCGTCGAGAAATCCGAGAAAATCATCCGCGGGATGGTTTAGAAGAAATGTATGTGCGACTTCCCTTCCATGCCCAGCTGCTCCCACGATAATCAGTCTTCTTTTCTTCATAGCATTTCTTTCCGCGAGGTTTTGCTGGCCGTCATGGAAGTAGACACTTCTGCGGATCCGGTGAACGGGGGCATCGTCGCATGCTGGTCGGCCGTAATTCCACCTCTTGAAAGTACCTGCCACACAGTCATCCAAAGAATCTTCATATCCAAGCGAAAGCTTCGGTTATTCACGTACCACACATCCAGCCGAAATTTCTCTTCCCAGGATATGGCGTTGCGCCCGTTGACCTGCGCCCATCCAGTGATCCCAGGCTTTGCCTCCATCCGCCGCGCCTGCTCATAGCTATAAAGCGCTAAGTAGTCCGGCAACAGTGGTCGCGGGCCAACCAGCGACATGTCGCCGCAAAGCACATTCCAGAGAGTTGGGAGTTCGTCCAGACTGGTTGCGCGCAGAAAACGACCAAGACGGGTCAGGCGTACGGAGTCGGTGGAAAGCATGTCTTCACCAGAGCGTGGCGAGCGCATGGTGCGCAATTTTCGTAACGTGAAAAGTTTTCCGTGTAGACCCAAGCGTGCCTGAGAGAAAAAAATAGGAGGACCCAGGCTTAAATACACCGTTAAGGCTAAAATCACTAGCAATGGCAGAAGTATTATGAGAGCTAGGAGAGATATAAAGATATCACGAAATCTGATCATATAAATTTGGCATCGCATCAGGCTAGAATCTCCCGAAAGATATTTTTAAGTTAGATACCCCAGCCGATAAGCAAAGTTGGCTGTCATAAAATGTTTATTCAGAGCGCCCCATTGACTCATTTTCATTTTTAGTTTTTCTAGAGTGATCAATCACAGCCGCAGCAAGCGCAGCTGAATCTTCTGGCTTACACGTAAGTCCCAACCTTGCATAACGAGAATCATACTCCGACAGAAACAATTTCTTCTATTCTTGGCGATTGGCATCATGTCACTTCGAGTTCTGCGAACGCGAGGTGAATTGCTTTCTGTGCTGGCAGGACAAATCACGTGAAATCCCCAGAGTCATTGTCGATCAAACATCTGGCCTGCTTCGGTCAGATGCCAACACGCCTTCCAAATAATGGACAAGGGTAGCGCGGAAATTCTCGTAGGAATAGTTTTCTTCAAACGCCCTCCTGGCATTCTCGCACATTTTCTGATGATCGCTGTCGGAGAAGGAAAGTATTTTTTCAACTGCCGCTTTGATTTTTCCCGGTTCGTAGTTCAGTCCGCAATCGCTGTCATTAATTATCTGCACGAGATCCCCCTTCGTGCAGTTAATCATGGGCAATCCATGCTGCAGATAGTCGAGCGCCTTATAGGACACGGAAACCTCGGTCGTTTCTTTGTAGCCATTGAACCCGAAATGCGCCTGCGTCAACTCCTCTTCCCGCACGCGCTGATCAAAAGTGATGCCCTGAACAATCAAACGAACGGTTGTGCTCGCCAGACGTTTCTCGAGTTTGCTCAGTCCATTCCCTCCGCCGACCACGCTCAGGCACACTTTGCGGTGCCTTGCCACAAGATTCAGCATGGCGATCAGGGATTCCGTATCCGTGATATTGTTGATTGAGCCCAGAAACAATATCCTAATTTCTTCCCTAATGGATGTTCGGAGCCCATCCATAGGGAGTGCTGCCTTCCCAGACAAACACATCGGGAGAAATCCGTAGTGACTGCTGTCTTTCCCGAACTGCTTCAGGAAATAGCTGGACTGAAAAAGCACCAGATCCGCCTTTTGAAATAGCCATCGACGAAGCGGCTTGAAGATAAAACCGAAAACGTCCTTAAATAATCCGTTGATTAGCTTTGGCAACGGGAAGGCCTCGGGCCAAAGATCGACTACGTCCACGATGACCACGAGGCGTCGATCACGTTTATTTCTCAGTATCGCCAAGGCAGAGATATAATCGGGCACGCAGATGTAAACCAGATCTGCCTCCGCCTCTTGGAGCAAATGATTTACCTGCCCGGCGAAATCGAAATAGGAGAGAACTCTTCCAATCGAAATGTTTGTGGCATATGGTCGAACGGGCACGCGCACCGCCTCGTGCGTCGGAATAGTTCGTTTTCTGACGTGATCGAAGTTGCTGGCCATTAAACTAACACGGCCAATTGCCGCCATCTTTCCAAGAGCCCGCGCCACGAAATGGGGGCGTCCTGTGCCCTCCGCCAAGAGATGATAGGACACAACGACCGCACTCAAAGAAGCGCCCCCCTTAACCGGGGACCCTATATTTGTTCCTTGATGATGGGTTTTACTCATTGAAGCTGCTACTTTCCTAGCTGTTGCTGCACGTCCAAACCGACGGGAACCAGTGGCCGGGTCTGACTGCTACTTTTCCCTAAGTACCGCCCAGTTTCGCCTCAGCAGAAAATATATATACTTCATCAACGACCACCACCATAGTGGTGGCAGGAGCAGCAGATAAAGGGGGCGACTACCACAAAACTTCGCGTACATGTGCATTTCTCCTGCGCGCATGCGATGTATCTGACTACTCTGGCCGCCCGGAGCCATTGTTGGTCGTCCGAGCCGCGTTAACGGTGGCCCCACGAGTTCAACGAACGGACCGTGTTGGAACGAAATACGCAGCCACAATTCATGGTCCTCGCAGAACCTCAGTGTCGGGTCGAATCTGTCATTTATGCGTTTGCTTACGATGACTGACGGAGTCGCTGCCCAGTTTTTTATCAGCCACTTGTAACGTGGGATATTTCTCCATTTAAAATCGCCCAGTCGCCACAGCCTAGATGCAAATCGTTCCCCTACGCCCCATTCCTCACACGAGCCGTGAAATACGCCCACCGCACAGTCCTTTGCAAGCAGATCCGCACATATCTGCAATTTGTTGGGATGCCATTCGTCGTCCGAATCGAGAAATGCTATATAATCCCCGCTCGCCCGAGCCCAACCTAGGTTGCGGGCCACCGATGGGCCACCATTGCGCGGATTGTGGATCAGGACCAATGAAGCACCAAACTTGGCAAATAATGGTGCCACCTCCAAAACCGTCTCCGCTATGCTGTCCTGGCTATCATCATCGATCAAGAAAACTTCATGACAGGGGTGGGTTTGAGCCAGGATTGATTCTAATGTCCTCAGTATGGTCGCATCAGCCTTGTAGTACGGAACGATCACCGAGAACCGCAAAGGCCGCAAAGACAACGCCGACGACAAGGAGTTTTGATGTTTTAAAGCATTCACAAAGTCGCCATTAGTCGCTGGGACGCGACACTGATTCGATGAAGTGGTTATCGTAAAAGCGGCAGAGGAGCGGAGCGATGGACAGGGACAGAAAAAAGGCGAACCACACGGTTCGATAAAACGGTCCGCCAAATACACTCGCCAGCAGTGCCACAGACATGATGACGGAGCCAGAGCGCAAATTGGCCAAGCGCAGCCAGCCCAAACGCCATGCTTCCAACTTCCACAGGAATGCAGTAACAAACACCCCGACCAGAATGACAGGCAAATAAGGGATCATGGTGCCTATGCCCGAATAAGCCACCGAGTAACCCTCCGCCAAATCATTCAACAACAGGACGTCACTATCAGAAATATATCTGCCGGCGCCAAGACTTGTTACAAGATCGGCGAACGGGACAAAGATCTCCGTATTCGCCATGACACCGAAATTGATGATACGCCCCGACGCATTATAGACGAATAGGTCGGGATTAAAATTAAGGATGAAAAGTCCTGGGAACAACACGCCATAAAGCCAGTAGGCACCCAGGGTGATTGCGATGGCGAGCAGAAGGCGCTTCTTTCTGACGTTCCCCAGCACCAGGGAAGTCAGCCAGATCAAAATGATGCCGAGCACGACAACCTTACCGGCATTGAGGGCGATTGCGAATGCGATCACAAATAGTCCCGCACTGCTGGCCTTGGGCAGGCCGGTCTCAGCGGTGAAGCAATAGAAGCAAAACGCATAGAACATCAGCAGGAGCTGACTGGTCAGATTGTTCGCATGGGTGAATCCATCGGGCCTGGACTGCGAGATAGGAGCGGACTCGTGGTATACGACCTCATACCCTTGAAACCATACCCGGCCCGCACACAATCCGTTGTCGTCGATGGCACTGCCGAATTCCTGCGCCCAGGGAACGCCATGAATCTGCAGCAACGAAATGATCACCGAGATTGCCGCCAGCCAATACATCTGCCGGAGCAGGAGCGCCGGGATCTTGAGAAAGACTGAGAATCCCGCAAACACCATCATGACAATACCGCCCACATAGTAGCAATTCGTTATCACCGCCGGCGCACCGGTCAGCTGGATCAGGACGCGGATCACGATCAGTAAAGATACCAGAACGACCGCCAGCTCCCTGTATCTGAAGCTCCTGATAAAGAGCGAGGCAAAGGTGAGAAACAGCACCCAGGAAAAGAACAGCGTCAGCTCATAATCCGGAAACTTCGTTTTCGACGAGAATGCGGCGAGTCCTGCCAGAAGCGGCAAAACCAGAGAGTGCGTTGAAATTTTCATCTTCCGCTCGATTTCATGGTGCGTCCCCACATGTGCAATACCAACCAGTGCAGCCGCAGAAAGGCACTATAAATTTCTGCGCGCCACCGACTGCCATGGCTCAACCGTGTACAGTAAAGCCTCGCCATCGTTGAGCCACGCCAGGCCGCATCCGGAAAGTCGCTTTTCGGAACCTCAATCGCACAGCGGGCATCAGGCACGACCCAATGGCGGATGCCCTTACCTTTGCGCAACAGGGAGTGGATATTGTCTTCGCAATAAGCCTTGCCAGGAAACGGAAAAAATGAATCCCGAATCAAATCGTTTTTAAAACTCAGGACGCAACCACCAGGCAGCCAATCAGTTTCAACCGACGGTTTACCGCGGCAATAGTTCCAGTCGACACCATAGTTGACCCCGATTGAAGTGGCTCGGCCCATTCTTGCCACCCCCCAAGGCGCTCCGCAAAAGATCATCGCATAAACGCTCTGCAGCCAGCCCTTTAAACCTGCATTGATCTTGTGCACGCATTCCCCCGTATGGGCATCAATGTATACCGGCCCAACCGCGTTGCCCGGACCGGCTTGCTCCAAGAAGCGGACCATCTGCCCCAGACAATCCGGCTTTAGCTCAACGTCGTCATCCAACTGGAGGACCAGCTCGCTGGCTGCTTTCTGAAAGCCTATGGCGCGTTGCGCCACCTGGCCACGGACATTTGTCAGGATAATCCCGACGCCGGGAAGCCCAAGATTCTGCACCCGAGGCGCCTCCTTCTCCGGAATACAGACCAGTATCTCGCGCGGGACGAACGTGCCCCGATTGAGCTGAGCAATCGTCGTGTCTAGCGACTCGCCACCGAGCGTGGGGATAACCACACTTAGCGCAAGATCAAAATTCTTGGACATACTGGCGATTAGGGTATCGCAGATTTTGGCGGGTTTTTGGGAGGCTCAATTCACCCGCTCAACCCAGATCGAACTCAATTGCTCGTTGGGATCCTTGGGAGCAAAAAAAGGGAATGCTTCACGCAACGACTCTGAATGGTGCAACTGCATGTATTTGGCCGCCCATTTGATAACGAAGGACTTATTATAGAACATGAAAGCATGCACAATGTACGATTCATTCCAAAATTGAGTGGTGCTTTCGATCCAAGCACGGGGATATTCGGCTGGAACCATGATATCATGCCAATGGACCATTGCGCCTACCTTGAACCGCGGCACGATATTGAGAATTTCATAGTTCACATCGGAGTCGATCTTTGAAACGTGAGTGGAATCAATGAGCAAAATGTCGGTTTCCAGGAAAACACTCATATCAACGTCCTGGACTTTTTTGACGATCAGCAAGAAATCCCGATCCTCGATTTCTCGTAAATAGGCCTTGGGATACGGCTCGATAGCCGAAAACTTGCATGCAAAACCCCTCCTCCGCGTTCTTCCGGATCGCGGCCAGCGCGATCATCGCCGATTCTCCTGAGCCGACCGCGATCATGTTCTTCGGTTTTTTCGCGAATGAAAGCGTAGAGGACAAATGCATCGACTTGAGCCAGGCCGGAGTTCTGCTGTAGAGTACATTCCCACAGGTATTTTCCAGACACAGAGGCCAGCCGGTCCAATTGCCCCGGTGCATCGAAATCAATTCATGGACAATCGTTGGTCCGACTGAAAACCTCTGGCTTCAGCTCGCCGACCGTGGGGATGGGCGAATAGAAATGCGCCTGTGTAATGTGAAGACCAAAACACGACTCCGCGACCATAAACAGCTTTCGGAGCTCGCGGTGTAATATTTTATTAATCTTTTTTCGTATCATCGTCAGCCGTTTAATCTCTTAGAACCTAGGGTTATTTGAAGGGATGGCGAGACTTTGCCAAGTCGATTGGGCAAGCCTCGAACCGACTAGCTGGGTGAGGAAACAAACTTTTCATGATTCAATAGTGCCTCGTCAGGAGTCCCAGCTCAACTCGTCCACCTAGACATACGCGCCGATTGCCGAGATCCCCAATGGCGCGTTTTGATCTTTCATCTTATTTGATTTTTGAACTAAGTTCTGGGCAGTGACTGTTCGGGATGCAATTTGGTTGGGCCCATACTAACCGCTATTTCAACACCGATTGTCCGGAGACCGTGGCGCGCAACAAACGGTACCATAAGATATTTTGACTGCGGTCGAAAGGGCCGAGCGCCATTCTCCCGAGCAGACAGTCATTGGGAATGCGGTTTATTCCTCCCACCGCGGAAAAAATCCTCCTAGCGCCAAGTCCCGTCAACAGCTCAATGTGGGTTCTCGTAAAGCATGTGTTGGGCTGACCGTTGGGAAAGGCGAAGAGTTCGGCGCTGTTCTTGAACTGGGCGAGGGCCATTTTATCCCGATTATACTGGTCCGTGAACTCAGCCCGGCTGAGTGCCGCGGAATTCCAGTGCTCATACAGGTGGTTCCCGTAGACCACCAGTTTGGAATTCGCGTACCGCCTAGCCATTTCCAAATCGGCAAATGGCCCCTGGTATTTGCTGACGGCGGCCAGATCGACCTGGCCAAACAGTTTGTTCATGCGATCCATGATCTCCGGCGTGCAGGCAAGGTGGAACGGGCCGGATATTCCCGCCGCTCGGGCAAACTCGTTATACTGGGGCAGATGTCGCTCCAGGTAGCAGGCGACCGCTGACAGTATGGGCTGCTGCTCAATGATTGCCTGCATATTAAGGAAGATCACCGAGGGCAGCTTCATTTTCTCCAGCTGGGCCAGCCCGTTGGCGAAAGTCCCGTGGAAGCCATCGTCGAAGGTGATCAGCGCCGCATTCTCCGGCAGTGGCGCCCCTTCGAGCAGGACGCGGGGATGGATGATCCGGAAGTTTCGGGCGATCCACGATACCTGCATCGCGAACAGCTCTTTCGGCACGGCTAGGCCGAACTCCTCGGCAAAGCGGCTCGGCGTATCAGTCACATCATGATACACGAATATCGTGAGCCTGTTTTTGTAGACCCGGCGCACCAGGGGTATCGACCGGATGGAAAACCCAACGACCGTTTTGGAAAACTGTTTCAGACTCCGGATGGTTCCGCTCATGGTGACGTCGTGTCAGACTGCGTCTGTGCTTCCCAGGCACATTTCCACCTTGCAGCTGTCCAACTCCAGTCGCCGGGCCTCGGGTGTGTCTGCCAGAACGACCGGCACCCGCCGCCGGCGCAGAAACAGATTTCGCGTCACCGCGCCCGCCTCCTTCGAGCCCTCACTGGCGTAAAGATGATAAAAATCTATGCTGGAGTCCTTGTAATGGGAGACAATCTCAGCAAGCACCCAGCCAAAGGAAACATTCTCCTCATTCATCCACTCCACGACTGCGAGCTGCAGTCGGCCCTTCCCCGCAGTGAACTTTCGCGTGGCAACCACGCCGCACAACCGCCCGGAATCCCGGATGGAAAACAGCTCATACTTGGCCAACGGATGCTCCATATAACGGTGGGTCCAATAAGCACCATCGCGCACCAAAGAGAAGTTACCTGTGCTTCTGGTCCTCCCCCATAATTCATCGATCTCAGCCACGATGGGAACTCCCCGCTCGATCGTCTGGCCCCGACGGGCGGTGCGCCCATAAGCCCACTTTAATAGGCCGGTGGAGACGGCTTCGAAACTTCGAAGCACCCCGCCGAGTGCAGAGATTTTGGGATGGATGGCGATCACCAGTCGTGGGGTGGGCCGGAGAAAATCGGCGACCCGGCATCGCTCAAAATCAAAGTAATTGAGCCTTTTCGTCCAACCCGGATAGGCATTCCGGTTGGGTGTTCCGTAAATGAGTCTGACTCCATCGGCTTCTGCACGATACCGTGTCATGGAAGCCAGCCGTCCGAAGATGCTTTTATTGATATAACTGTTTTTATCATTGTCCCCCGAGCTCAGCTCCGCGGGCTGCCCGCCTCGTCGCATATTGGCAGACGAGTAACTGTCTCCCACTTCTCCGCCGTGATATTCTTTTCCTCCGATCAGCAGTCGTTTTCTCGTCAACGACACTGTGCCGACCACTTTTCCTCCCGCCACGGCCAATGTCAGGTAACCGGTTCCGGCAGGATTCGCCGCACCGAGTTTCCAACGAAAGTACTCCGTAGACCAAATGGGATCCGCGTCAGGAGGACAAAACTCCCCCATGAGAAACTCGACCGCCCGGTCAACCTGCCCGAGTTTGTCATCGCTGATCACATGCCAGACGTCGCTCATTTGACGTTGCCCGGGGTTCGCTTCGGCAATGCGGGTGACAGGATGTCGAACAGGACGTTGAGATTGACCGGCATGAAATAACTCTGGCAGAAGGCCACCGCGTCGGCCGCTTCTCGCCTACGTTCCAGCTCGTCCTGCGCGCCATCTGCCCTCGCCTCTACCACGAATTCGGCCGGCGTTTGCACAACTTTTTTCCAGGACTGCATCTGGTGCAGGCAATCGATTGCCATCTCCTTTTCCCGGGCGACATAAAATGGCCGGAGACCGGCGATGACCGCATAAATGGATGCATTGCTGCCGCGATAGAGCGCGCACCGGGTGCGTTCGAAATCCTTTTCAATCCTAGCAGACGAGAACGTGACGTTTTGCGGCAGCGCGCCAAAGCGCGGGTAACGTTGCACGAGCGCTGGTCGCGACACCATGGGATGCAACCGCAACACGAAGGGGATTTCCGGTGCTTGCCGTGCCGCTTCCAGTGCAAAATCGAACAAGAACACGATTTCTGTGATGATTCCATCGGGGATGACAAGGCAGGCATGACTGGCTGCCAGATCCCGTACGCCCGCCTTCTTTTGCAGGCGATGGATTCCCATCGTGGCCACCGTGACCGGTCGGGACGCATAGGCCGCCCGAAACCGTCTCTCGGAGATTGTTCCCGCGGTCAGGACAACATCTGGATCGAACCGCCCTCCTAACGGCCGCAAGGCCGCATGTTGCCGCGGAAAGAGGATCGTGTGGTGGTAGCCAACGCAAATCGCGTCTGGCACTATCTGCCGAGCCGCCGCAAAGGCCAGACGCTCCCAAGCGTGGCCTTCGTGTGTCACAACCATCGCCTTTGGGCGAAGGCGCGTCATCAAATCGAGAATCTGGTAGTAGAACCGCAGCGTCATGAGGGAGGAGATGGAGCGCGTCTGCCAGCGGGCCTCTGTGCGGACCCTGCCGTCCATCTCCGTGTGCCCGCCAGCTCCGAGGCTTCGCGCCTCCGCCGCCAATTTCTGGCGCAGGCCTAACTCCTGCCGGAAGCAAAGCGTGTCGGGCAACACGATCCGCCGGGCCATCTGCGCCGGCCACCGAGCACCCAGCCCCTTCGGGGCCAGCTTGGTGTTGTTTATCAATACTACACAAGCAGCCCCCCCCTGCTCCATCAAGCCCTCCGGCGCGTTGCCAAAGTAGAAGTCCTCCGCGGCACCCACCTGCGCTTCGTTCAGCAGGTGGGAGACAAAGATGACGTCAACCGGTGACGCTGCCTCCGCGGCGGCACCGCCTAATTTGCGCCCGCGCACCCATTGCCGCAGTTGAATCAAGGCCGCTTTAAGTGCCACCCCACGTTCCGTCGGTAATCCGGCAATCATGTCCGAATATTTAGCGAGGTTGCTGGGATGCTCGTTCAGCACGTGCAGCCAGGCTATTGCGACGCGTTCAATCGTCACATTAGGTTTAACGAGCAGCTCATCGCATCTCGTGCAAAGTTGATCGTAGTCCCGCTCGGTCATATGATTATTCGTGGCAATCTGCCATAAGTTGAACCCCGGACAGACTCACTGCGAGGGGAGCAAAACGCTGTCACAGGCCGAACAAATCTCAATGTACTGATCTTCGGTTAATCTATTTGATGGGTTTGCGACGATGCCTGCAGCCGAGAGGCCGACAAGACGGAGGGTCGCATTCCGAGTTTCAGGGGCGATCTGCCGAGTTAAATACTAAAGCCAGCTGCTTTCGCATCTTGGTAAAACATTTTCACGGTATCGAGCGAGTATTCATCAAGGTTTTTCCCTATCAGCTCAAGTTTTTTTAAAATATCGTTTGTGGCGGTAATAATGTGGCAACCGACTGAATCAGCGTGAAAAACATTCAGCAGTTCCCGGGGGCTTGCCCAGATCAGCTCGGCCTTCGTGCCGTTTCCGATCAATTGAACCGCTTCCCTCATCATCGGAACTGGATCAACCCCCGTATCCGCAATTCTACCCGCAAAGACCGAGATGTAGCTTGGAACAGCCGGATCCAGGCTTGCTGCTACTTCACGAACCTGCTTCAGCGTCATCAACGCGGTGACATTTAACTTAATTCCGCGCATCGATAGTTTTCGAACAAGGTCACAGGCCGATTGACGTTGAGTGTTTGTTATAGGTATTTTGACATACACATGTTCGCCCCAGCCTGCAATCTGTATGGCTTGCCGCTCCATTTCCACAAAGTCATCCGAGAACACTTCGAATGAGATTGGTTTGTCCGGGATATCTTTAAGCACGTCCAAAGCGAAAGATTTATAGTCAGTAATACCTGCCTTCCGCATTAGCGTGGGGTTGGTCGTCAAACCCTTAATAAATGGTTTGGAGGCCATTTCAAGCATGCCGGCTTTATCAGCGCCATCTGCGAAAAGTTTTACTCCTAGCTTATCGATGGAGAGGTTCGGGCTCAAATCCACGTCCTTCTGATTCTGTTTTTTGTTCATGAATCGATTCGTTATTTATGACTGGATTCCCACTTGTTGGAAATCATTTGCAGGCGGGGATCAGAAACCAGCAAATGCCAGATCAGCGCCTGAAAAGATTCC
>Ga0214921_10008338_pt1 | contig 13463 bp, 19 predicted proteins | sample LL1505_MetaG_FD_177992 | JGI IMG/M metagenome (GOLD analysis project Ga0214921, IMG submission 177992) | Freshwater microbial communities from Lake Lanier, Atlanta, Georgia, United States - LL-1505 | ecosystem: Environmental > Aquatic > Freshwater > Lake | place: USA: Georgia | collected... | reverse complement strand
ATCTAACGGAACAAACGGTTCTTCAGGGTCTAGCGGATCTAACGGAACAAACGGTTCTTCAGGAACTTCAGGTTCTAATGGAACAAATGGTTCTTCAGGGTCTAGCGGATCTAACGGAACAAACGGTTCTTCAGGTTCATCAGGTTCTAATGGAACAAATGGTTCATCAGGTTCTAATGGAACAAATGGTTCTTCAGGGTCTAGCGGATCTAACGGAACAAACGGTTCTTCAGGAACTTCAGGTTCTAATGGAACAAATGGTTCTTCAGGGTCTAGCGGATCTAACGGTACAAACGGATCTTCAGGAACTTCAATTACAACATCAGGTACTAACAATAAAGTAGTTAAATTTACTTCCGCATCAACTGTGGGTGACTCATCAATAACTGATGATGGTACAACAGTTACTATCGGAGGTAATTTGGTCGTTTCTGGTACATCTACAACAGTCAACTCAACAACCGTTGAAATTGGTGATAATATTATATCATTAAATGGTTCAGGAGCAGCAAATGCGGGTTTGGTTGTTAGAGACACAACCGCAGCATCATTAGTATCAGGTTCGTTATTATGGAATACAACAACTGATAAGTGGATAGCAGGTCCTTTAGGTAGTGAAATTGAAATTGCAACTATTAGTGGAACACAAACACTTACAAATAAAACAATAGATGGTTCACAATTAGTTGCGTTATCCGTTGCAAATGGTAAGTTAACCAACTCATCTGTAACGGTTTCCGCAGGAACAGGTATGAGTGGTGGTGGTGCGGTATCATTAGGTGGTACTGTAACATTAACAAATGCGGGTGTAACTTCGGCAGTTGCAGGTACAGGTGTTGGTGTAAGTGCAGGAACAGGAGCGGTTACAATATCAATCGGTCAAGCGGTTGCAACATCATCAAACGTTCAATTTAACGCATTACTTGTTGGTGCTGGTACTCCACCAACAACCGCAGGTTTAATTAGAGCAACAAATGATGTTATTGCGTACTACGGTTCTGATGAAAGACTAAAAGAAAACATCACACCAATTGAAAATTCTTTAGATATTTTAAAACAAATAAATGGTTATTACTTTGATTGGAAGGAAATGCCAGGTATTCATGAGAACGAAGGTCACGATATAGGTGTGGTTGCACAAGAAATTGGGGCAGTTTTACCTGAAATCGTAACGACAAGAGACAATGGTTATATGGCGGTTAAATACGAAAAATTAGTTGCATTGTTAATTCAAACAAACAAAGAATTATTAAATCGTGTTGAGGCTTTAGAAGAAAAAATTAAATAATTAAAATAAATTAATACTCACTATATCCTAAAAAAGTATAGTGAGTATTTATAACAAAGAACTTAGTTAAAAGAAATATATCATGGGTACAGTACCAGCAACGGGAACCGAAGTAAGTATGGGAAGAATTAGTGTAGTTTTAGGATTAGCAGCTACCGCAGGTCAAGTAGAAGTTGGTCTAAACTCAACTTTAGGTGTTGGTCGTAACCGTTCATATTCTAACTTGGCTAGTATCCCAAGCGGATCACAAACTTTAGAATCATCAGATTTTGGTGGTATATCAGGATCAGGAACCTATTAAATTTACATTTTCAATTTTTTTTATTATATTATAGTGTATGAAATTACATTATAAGAAATCCCCCTCCAAATACGAATTACAATACGTTAAATGGAACGGTATTAATTTTGATAGAGACAAACTCATTAAGTTTGTTAAACGTCTTAATTTAACTTATCTATTGTCATTTATACCACATTACAGACAGGAACATCAAATACTTAATGAAATATATGATTCATATGATAAAGTTCGTATAGATGGTTTATTAAATAATGATGAGGACATCTTAAGGATGTGTTTTATTGAAAAATGGGCAAGAATCGCTGCGGTGGATATCCTTCTTACAAATGTGTACTCAAGATTAACTTTCACAACAATTAGTAACTTACCAATAAAAGATTATCAACTTCTAATGAAAAGAGTGGAAGAAATGGTTGATATTGGTAGAAAAACAACATATCAAAGTAATAAAATAACAGATAACATACCAGGTCAATGAGTAAGTCAATAAATAATAGTTCAATGTGGAATGTTAAACCACTTAAGTTATCAATATTAGTACCGACAAGAGATACTGTACATTCTCAATTTGCATATTGTTTAACACAACTATATAATACAACAAGAGAGGCCGGAATTGATGCGTATCTATTCTTTGATTCAAGTACAATATTACTTAATCAAAGGAATAATCTTATTAAAAGTGCTAAGGAAGTAAATTCCGATTATGTTCTATGGTTAGATAGTGATATGATGTTCCCACCAACCACCGCATTACGTCTTTTAGAACACGATAAGGACATCGTTGCTTGTAACTATATGAGACGTTCAAAACCTCTTAAAACGGTTGCATATACCGATTTAAATGATTGGAACAGTTGGGTTCCATTGGAACCACAGGAAGATTTAATTAAAGTACAAGGAGTTGGTATGGGATGTATGTTAATGAAATTAGATATGTTCGATAAATTGGAAAAACCATATTTTGAATTTCAATATAAAGAAAACACCGAAGATTACTTCGGTGAGGACTTTATACTATTAGGTAAATTAAGAAATTTAGGATATGATGTTTTTATCGATACAATTTTAAGTGTAGATATAAAACATTTAGGAATATATGCCTTTGGAAATAGTGATTAACTTATTTAATTTCCACCGATAAATTACCAATACTATACATACCAGGTTCGTATTCTTGAATAATCATCTTCAATACGGTTATATTATTAAAATCTTCTTGAGTCAAATCAGATGTTAATTTTACCATAACATCAACATCATCACAATTTTCAAATTTTGATTTTAAATTATAACGAGTTGTTGATTGTTCAGCGTCAATATAATCTTGAGGAACCGTACCCAAATTAATTTTATTAAAGAATGGTTCTAATAAAACTAAATTACTATTGTCATTTAATGTTAATCCTATATTTAAATTCTTATATGAGAAATCTTCTTTTTGTTGATAATTTACTTGATTAAATGTTGAAATTGGGATTCCCCATTTTCTAACAAAATTTCTATTTGAGAATATCTCAATGTTTTGTCTTTTATCTTTCATTTCATCACTAAATCTTGATGTTTGAGACACAAAATGATATGTGATAGCACATTCAGTTGTCTTTAATTTGTATCCTTTTAATTTTGCTCTAATTAAAAAATCATCGTCTTCACAGAAACATGGTACAAAACTAAATCCATCAAATCCACCTAAATCAATAAACATATCTTTACGTCCACTCATAAAGAAAACCGCACCATCATACAACTCACATTTATCTTTATTTTGTTTAACGTACTTATCAAACATTTTTTTATTAAAGTTATCAAAACCTGTACCCATATCTAATATGACTTTACCTGGTCTTTGATGTCCAGCAAATATTGGAGGTTCAATCGTTGTGTATGATAATAATGTATTAGGATTTTCATCTATTAATCTATCCAAGTTCTCTAAAAAATGTTTACCAATAACCATATCATTATGAATAAGAACTAATTTTTCAGTGTCAACTAAATCAATACCTGCGTTATAAGTTTCAGAGAATGTTAATCTGTCATCATCATGAAAGAAAGATAAGTTTTCATCTTCTAAAGATTCTAACCATTCTTTAGTTCCATCACTCGAACCCCCACTACTAATTACTAATGGAGATTTAGGATAAACCTTACGTAGATGTTTATAACATTCTTTTGTTAAATCTAATTTATTGTAAACCGCTAGCACTAAACTTATTTTCATATTATGTTTTTATAAAATTTTCTCTATGTCTTCTGTAATATAAAAGACCTTCTTTAACCCATTCCATTTTTGCACCGCGATTTTTCATTTCTCTAAAAAGATATAAATCTTCTTCTGAATGTTTACCACCGGTTCCCTTGTAACCAATTGATTGTGCTAATTTTGTTTTATATAACATTGAGCCATGATGATGTTTATGTCTAGTCCAATATAAATCCCCTTGATATGATGTCATTTCATTCCCGTGTCTATCATGTAAACCTTTTTTTGAATCGCCGGTAACTACTATATCATAAACAACAACATCAGCATCAATTTTGTCTAATATTTCTAAAGTATCTGCCCTTAACCAATTATCAGCACCTAAAAACATACATTTATCGGTTGTCACTCTCATCAACATATCCTGAAAATTTGCAACAGTACCCATGTTTTTTTCCCTCAACACATATTCAACTTCAGGATATATTTTTGGTAGGTGACCACAATCACCAACACCGTCATCTACAAATAAAATCTTATCAGGTTTTCTCGATTGACATAAAACACTTTCAATACAATGTGCGGATAAATGTCCATATTGATATGAAGCAATCACAACTGTTATAGTACTCATGGTATATGGTTTACATTAATATTACGAATTATTTCACCATTTTTCAAGTAATCAGGATATGTTTTTGTTGATTTTGACCTACAGAATCCATTCATATATGTCATTCTATCTTTCTTTGATTGATTTGGCTCACTACCATGAACAGATAAAACTGACCATATCAAAACATCACCTTTATTTGCGGTATATTTCTTACCACTTAAGTCACCTCTTTTAAATTCTCGTAAATTATTTGGAAGCGGAATCCTCATTGTCTTATGTGAACCATCAATAAACTCAATTGCACCATTGTCCTCTGTTATTTCATCAACGGCAATTATTGTTTGGAAATAATCATCCTCTACATCATTATTGAAATTTATATCCTCTCTAAACATAACGTCTTGATGCCACGCAAATTGATCTTGGTCACCACTTTCTCTAAAATAAATTTGATTATTTATTTGTTTAACATCATCACCAATAAAATTTTTAACCAAATTAATCATCCTTTCATCCGTTCTAATTTTATTCAGATATTCGTTAACAAGTGACGGAAAAAAAACTAACAATCTTTTACCATTTTTCTTTTCACTTGGTACGTGTGGATAACCACTTTTTTTAATATCCTCATCTCTCACAGAATAAGCATTCTTTTTAATTTCGTCACACTCTTCTGACGTAAAAACATTTGACATAACTATAATACCTTTTTCGTTATATTCTTTCTTAAGTTGTTCAAAATTAATCATAAGTATGGTCTGTATATTTTAAAATTATAATCCTTTTCATTTGGATTTCTTGAACCTTGGTGAACACTCCATGCTTTTTCAAAACCAACTTCCTTAACACATTCGATAACTAAATCATTAAAGTGTCCGTATGGATATGCAAAATATCTCATAGGAAATGGGGGAGTAATTTCCTTTATTATTTCTTCTTTTGATAATGTCCTTAAATCTGGATGACTCCAAGTATGCCAACCTATTTCAAAATCAAACTCTTCACACATTTCATGTATTTGTTCCCACGTACAATATTTTTCTAACTTCGGTACATATTTTAAATCAAATGAATTGTCTCCACCGATGTAATTACCCATTACAAAAAAAATTCCAATCTTCTCTTTTAACACATCCTTGTTTTCATAAACATTAAGATATATTCCATCAAAACCTAATGGTTCGTTTGATTTTAAAATTTGATCACGAGTGTGATAATTTGAATGTCTTATATCTCCTATATTATGTAGTAACCTCATATAATCTAATTATTTGTGTATATTCTCTATACTTAAATTCTATTTCTTTTATTATTTTACCATAGTCGGACCACAACATCCAATCTTTAATTCCACCAACCAGTATGTGTTTTTTTGATGACTCAAAAATCCAATTTCTTATTTGTTCATTATTATATTGACTATATAATGTACCGGTTGTCATTACCAAATCATATTTTTCCTCTGGTTTCATTAATCTAATAATGTTATTTGGTAATCTTAAGGACGCATTATCAGATAATTCTATTCCGTAAATTTTGTTTGCGGGTAAATCTGTCGTAATAAATCCTTCACCGCAACCAATATCTAATGCCGTATTATAGTTTTCTAATAATGATAATATTTTTTCTTTTCTAATAATATCATCATTAGTTGTTTTATATGACCAAGGATCATTTTTTTTATACCAATCCTCTAATTCTTGTTTTGTTTGTTGTTTCATAATTTAATTATGTACGTATAGTGGTTTATTTATTTTTTTAATAGTTCCGTGAGGGTATTTTCTTAAATATTCCTCAACAAATAAACCATCAGATTGTTCATATGTAGTATCTAATTTTATATTTTTTGCTAAATCTGTTTTAGACATAAAATTACCAATATCAATAGCACCAAGTTTTGGCATCGAATTAATATGTAGATATTGTTGTTGTGTCCAATTATGTATCATATTACAATATACAAAATGAGTTTTATCGTCCACTGAATTTAAAAAATCATCTACAAATACTGGCATATAATAATTATCGTCACCAGTCATTACGACCCATTCTTCAGTTGCATTTTGTAATCCATAATTTCTTGGGGTATGTCCCCAATCTTTATGTGGACCATTTAATTCTGTAAATCTTATTCTATCGTCACCGTTAAAATAATCTTTTACTTTTTGATAACCATCATAAACAGCATCCGCAACAACATGTATCTTCCAATTAGGAGATGTTTGAGAATAAATAGAACTTATTATACCCATTAGTTGGTTTGGTCTATTATATGTCGGAATTACAAATTCTATTTTCATATTATTTTGTTTTCCAGAATGAATATATACCTTTATCTAATTCGTAAAATGGCCATATGAATCTCTCTCTCATTGGTTGTTTTTTTGCCCAATCCCACATAATTGTTAAACCATCTTTCATTGATGTTTTGTAATTGAAATCTAAAATATCAATTGATTTTTGAAATGTAGGTATTGAATGTTTAACCTCATGTCTACCTTCTAAATATAAAATTTCACCTTCACCAATCACCTCCCTCAAAATTTTAGATACTTCATTTATTGATACTTCTTCAATACCACCTAAGTTGATAATTTGTTTTGATGCTTCGGGTTTGAATGAAGCTTTCCATAATGGTTCTAACGAGTCATCAATAAAACTAAATGCTCTAGTTTGTGTACCATCACCAAATATTGTCATTGGTTGACCATTTAAATGTTGATACATCCAAATACCTAATACATTACGATATTTGTCCCAAATATTTTGTTTAATACCATATACATTATGTGGTCTTATAATACACCAATCCAAACCATGTTGTTCACCCGCAATTTGTATATCCATTTCACAACCATACTTTGCTACACCATATGGGTCGATTGGTTTAGGTATTTGACTTTCATCAAATATTCCACCATAACCATGACCATATACGGCTAATGTTGATGTAAAAATTAATCTTTTGACATTGTGTTTAATACATTGTGTAATAATACGTGATGTAACAACTAAGTTATTTTGATAGTTATATGTTCTAATGAATGGCGACAATCCTTCCGCGGCGTACGCTGCAAAATGATAAACATAATCAAATTGATGTCTTTCAAAACACTCATCAATGTTACCATTAACCAAATTCATTTCCCATAATTCAACCTTCGAATTAACATTTTCTTTATATCCACCACTCATATCATCCACACCAACAATGTGAACTTCAGGATGATTTTCAATAATGTAATCAGATAACCTTGAACCTAATAAACCCGCAACACCTGTAATTAATATCTTCATACTTTATAATAATTTTCTTTTAAATCGTTTTCATTTATATAATTTATTTTTTTCATAATAACTTGGTAACCATTGTGTACTATTTCTAAATATTTGTGATAACCATGATAAAATGCATCCGCCCCTGTTTTAACCTGTAAATATTGTTCTTGTTCAAGTCCACCACCATAGTCGTCGAATATAATATAACCATTATTTTTTAAACAGTAAAATGCATTTACAGCATCTTCTAAAACATATTTTGACATATGGTTACCATCAATATAAACAAAATCTAAAAATTCTTTTGTTTCACCATTATGATTAAACATTTTAAAACTATCGGCCGATTCCCCTAAAATGTATGTAACCTTATTATCGTATGGTTTAATGTTATTCTCAATAAACTCATTTGTATTAATATCCATGATATAATGTTGAGAACCATTCATTTTACAAAAGTTCTCTAGAATATAAACTGAAGATCCACCATATAACGCACCAATTTCTAAACACACTCTTGGTTCATCACCATAGTTAGGTAAAAAATGTTCCCACGCATCTACATGATTTAAAAAGAAATAACGTTCTCCTTCGGGATATTTAAAATGTTCTGGATATTGATAACTCATAATGAATTGTATAAATTGTTTTGTTTTTCTTGACGTTCAATTGTCTTATGATGTTGAATACAATATTCTTCATCCAATGGTAATGATGAGAATTTCTGACCACCAACTATTCGTTCATGAACTTTACCGTACCATGTCATTCCTTTACGATATACTCGTCCTTGTGCATCTGGAAAATTAACCCATCCATTTTCATTAAGTCTCCAACCCCATTTATTGATATGTTCTTGTGTTATACCATTAACAGTATTAATACGAGGAACAAATATTAAATCCACATCGGGATTCATTTCTAATATTTGATTTATATTTTTAATAATATATTCACTAATCATCTCGTCAGCATCTATTTGATAGATGTAATCACCCGTACAATAATCATTCAATTTGTTTTTCCAATTGGCAAAGTTACCTTCAAAATCAAATCCTCTCCACGTTTGAACATGAGGGAATTTATTGTATGGTAATAAGAAATCTAATATTTCAGGGTTACCATTCTTTTCATCATATAAAATAACAATCTCATCTTCCTTTCTTTTATGTTCAAATAAAAAAGGAACCAATCTTTTTATTTCTTCTATTTCATTACAAACTGTAATTGCAAAACTTATTTTCATATTATGCTCTTTGCCCTCCGTTTATTCTTCCCGTTAATATATTTATTACTTCGTTGTCAATTTCTTCCACAATTTGTTCCGACATTAATCTTGTTAATTCAGCTTCAGCATCAATTCCATGATAATAATTTAAATCATCAACCAATTCAGGTCTCCATTGAGCACGTAGTGTTCTAACGATATTCTGAATACCTTCCGATTGAATTGTTATCCCATGAAAAAATCTAAACTCTCTAACTCCCATATTATTGTCTTTCTCTTGCGAATAATTTAAATACTCTACCATTATCATTAAATGTCATTTCAGTATTACTCGTTGGACTTAAACGAATACTACAATCATTTGGGCCATGAGCAAAAATAACTGGTTCATCATCACCAAATTGAAAACAAAATTCAACATTTGATGGTTCAAATGAGACCGGTTGAAAATACAATGTCGGCGTTTCATCACCTTTAAAAAATTTAAAGTTCATATCTATTGTTTTGGTCTGGCATAAAACTTAAACGTTTTACCAGTAGTACTGTCGGTAAATGTCATTATCGATTGATTTGTATTAGGTATTGTAATAACAACTTCAGGTTTTTCTACCGTTTCATCTGCAGTTGCAAAAATCTGAGGTTCATCATTATCAAATTGAACAACCCATTCACATGGCATGTATTTGATAATAGTATTTTCAATTTGAACTTCTCCTTTTTTCTTTTTTGTTGACTTCGCCATTTTATTTAACTCTATTTAATTTAGGTAGAATCAGTTTAGTTTGTTGTGGTATTGTGATGAACGGTGTTAATATACTTTTAAATTTTTCTGTCATTTTACTTAATGAAAAATTATTTTTATTTTCTTCTTTTAATATTTTAGATTTAGTTAAAAATTTATTATAATCTTTTTTAACTAATTTTAAAACCTCAACTACTTCATTGTAGTTGGCGGTAAACCATTTAGAACCTTTAATAATAAAGGTGTCGACCGCACTATCATCAACCTCAGTTAATTTACCACCAATCATAACCGAATTATCTATAGATAGAAAATCCTTATGACCTGACCAATTAGATGCAATTACAGGTTTACCTGTCATAGTGAACTCTAATAAAGGTCTACCGAATCCCTCACCTTTAGTAATTGATACCATTGATTTAATTTTAGGGTGATTATATAAATCGTTCATTTCTTTATTAGTTAAATCACCAAATAATAAATAAATAGAAGGTGGATTTTTTATATCACCAACAATTTCTTTTATTTTTTTCCTAAATGATTCTCTCTCTTTTACTGAAAAATTAGCTGAAGACGTCTTAAGGACTAATGCGGGTTTATCTTTTTCATCTTTAAATGATTCCACAAAACATCTAATTAACATACCAACATCTTTTCTATCTTGACCAAGGTTACCCTTCAACCAATGACCAACAAAAAGATATGCAAAATTTTCTTTGATATCTAATTTAAAATCTTTATTAATTACATCATTGTAAATTGATATGTCAGCACCTTCAAATAGAACCTCAATAGGTTTTTCAATTTTATGTTGTTTTATTAGTTTATCACTATCTTTTTCTTTTTCATCATATACTGTTGATAAAAGAACTTCTTTAGAAAAATTAGATGTTGCAATGATTAAATCCATTCTATTACAACCATCAACCCAATCTTTAGGTGCTATGGTTGTTTCAATACCGGCAGTTATACCAATATTAAATTTACCAAATCTTCTAAATTCATTTGGGACTGTAACTTGAACGTAAATTTCGGGTAATCCCTCAAAAGAATTAACAATATTACTTTCAATCCATTGATGGAATAAATTATCTTTTTCTAATGCGGTCATTGGTGTTGAACCCCACACACAACTATCAATTTTAATATCAAACATATTCATTTGATATAACGATTCTAATAAATCTCTTGAATGTGAACCATATCCACTTCTTGTTTTAATTGGTCCTCTAAATAATAACGTTGGTTTCATTAAACTATTTTATATAAATTAAATCTTTCACGTGGTGTGAATTTTTTTATTGTTGTCTCGATACCTTCACTCATTGAATCACACATCACTTTTGATGATAGGTTTTTAATTGCAAATTCTCTTCCTTTCAAACCATTATGTTTTCTTAATTTTTTATCTGTCGTATATATTTCCATTATTTTACTCGCAACTTCTTCATCGTTAACTCTATCGTCAAATATGTAAGGAGTAATAGGTGAACCATTTATGTTAATTGCTGATGGCCAAACTGGTAAAACCCATTCACCGTGTAATGTTGACCCGTGAATTTTTCTATTATGTAATGTACCAAATGATTTATAATCATCAGCACTATAATTAAACCCACATTGGTCTTGTAATCCACCAGTGACGTTAACAATAATAGGGGTACCTGCCATTATACTTTCCGCGGTACCTAAACCAAATCCTTCATTACTTGCAATGTTAATAGTACAATCGGAAATGTTATATAATTCATTTAACTTTTCAGCCTCAATTTTATTAGTTGAGAATACAACATTATAATCAGGACATAATTTATCCTTAACAGCGTATAAATCAGTACCATTATTGTCGATTGGTGTGGTATGTAATAACAAGACACATTTATCAGCATCTTCTTTTGATAATTTATCACAAAATAATCTGTAAGCGTAAATTAAATCTGATGTTTGTTTTCTTCTAATGTTTCTACTGTTATAAAATAACACGAAACTATATTCTTTATCACCAAACAATTGTTTCTTGGTTTCTGTTAAATCAATATCTAATGGTTTGAAAACGTTTGGATTAATTCCATGTGGAACATAACTAACTTGCCAATCTTCTAATGGTTTACGAATACCATCGTCTATTTTACCCACACGATTAACAATACCATAAGTTAATTTAGAAATACATCCTAACCAATCACAACTTTCGTAGTAATCTTTATTATATGATGGATCAGGAAGATTATCCCAAATATGATAATAAAGAATTGGAACTTGTTGTCTAATCTCGTGTTCATTATCATACAACCATTGCCAATAATGAGGGTCGGTGAAATGTAATATAGCATCTATCTTTTCTTCTTTAAGAATTGTCCTTAAAACATTAATATCCCCATAACCATTATATGGTATGATTTTTAATTCGGCATCTTTAACACCAGTTCTTTTTCTCACATCATCATTACAATCAACAAATTTACCGGTTTCGGGGTGATTAATACCTGCACCTAATTGTATCCAATTAAACCTATCAACGGTACCCATTACGAATTCTTTAGACATTGTTGAAATACCTGAAGTCATTCGTAAATCGTCCGATAATAATAATATTCTTTTTTTACCCATATTAATATTTTGATCCACTCACAGATAAATCTGTGTAATTATTTATTTTATTTCTAAATGATTCGTCTTTGACGTAAAGGTCTAATGTACGATTAACTAATTTTTGTAAGTTAATATTACCATCAATCGCATTTATCTTAAATTTTCTGTAAACGTCTTCCAATATATGGACACTCGTTAATTTTTTTTCTACTTTCATATTCAAATATATATTTATTGATATATACCATAATCAAAAAAATATCGTTAATAATAACGATATCTTAAATTATCGTGTATATTATTGATTAGTGTTTGGTGTTTCCTCTTGTGTCACTGGTTGAGTAACTTCTGGTGTTTGAACTTCACTTAATCTAATGTTTACCGGTGGTTGAACCGGTGGTTCTTGTTTTTTACCTTTACATCCGCATCCCATAATTGTTGTTTTTTATAAATATTTTGGTTTATTGAAATTAATTTCTTATATTTTAATAATACGAAAAATAAATAAAAAAGTCAAATGGATAAAGATTTCAAACCTATAAAAAGCGTTTACAATAGCAACTACGAAGTGATTAAGAATATAATGGATTTACATAAAATTGACCGTTTTGATTTAGATTGTACCTATTCTACCGGAAACTTTTGGAAGGAACTCCCAACACCAAAGTTTAAATCGGATTTATTCCCTAAAAACGATACAATTATTGAGGCCAGTTCAGAACATTTACCATTTGAGGATGGAAGTATGAAGAGTATTATGTACGACCCTCCATTTGTAATTGCAGGTAAAACATATAAGGATAATAGAGTGGGGAGTTCTATTATTGCTAAACGTTATGAGGGATATGAGACATATGGACATCTAATGAAGAATTACTACAATACATTAAAGGAATTGTATAGAATAACCGAAAAAGATGGTTTGGTTGTTTTTAAATGTCAAGACACCGTTTCTGGTGGTAAAAATCATTTTACACATTCAATGGTTATGGATATGGCAATGGAAATAGGGTTTTACCCTAAAGATTTATTTATTTTAGTTGCAAATTTAAGAATTAATAGTTTTGGAACAAAATGGACAAAACAAGAACATGCGCGGAAATATCACAGTTATTTTTGGGTTTTTCAAAAAACTAAACCAAAAGTTAAATACGATTTCTCAAACATTGAACCTTATTCTATTGAACTGGATTCTGAGGAGTTCCCAA
>Ga0214921_10008337_pt1 | contig 13465 bp, 8 predicted proteins | sample LL1505_MetaG_FD_177992 | JGI IMG/M metagenome (GOLD analysis project Ga0214921, IMG submission 177992) | Freshwater microbial communities from Lake Lanier, Atlanta, Georgia, United States - LL-1505 | ecosystem: Environmental > Aquatic > Freshwater > Lake | place: USA: Georgia | collected 2015-05-28 | reverse complement strand
GCCAGCGCACAAGCAGAAGTAGAAACTTTACGCGCTCAAAATGCACAACTTGCAGTTGCAAGCAGCGAAGGTGATGCTGCTGTCTCAGAAGAACTGAACAATCAGCTAGCTGCTACCGCACAAGAGCTAGCAAATGTGCAGCAGGCACTCGCTGCTCTCGAAGCAGAGAAGCAGTCCTTAGAGAATGAGAAGTCCGAGTTACTTTCTCAGGTCGAGAAGTTAACTGCCCACAACGAGGAACTTTCTCAGGGCACCGCAGTTGCGAACATTTCCGGTAACGATGCAAGTACAGCCGCCGTTCGCCTTCTTGAGATTGCCCAGCGCACCGCTGACGAGACTATTGCGAGCGCTCGGGTGGAAAGCGATCAAGTTCTTGGTGCCGCATCATCAGAAGCCGAGCGTCTTCTGGCGGAGACCACGAGCAACATCGCCAACATCACTCGCGAATTTGAGGAAAAGCAACTCAGCTTCGATCGCAAGATTGAAGAGCTACGGGCTTATGAGCGCGAATATCGTGGTCGTCTGCGCAGTTACCTGGAAGGCCAGTTGCGCGAGCTTGAGGCTAAGCGTCTCGACATTGAACTCGAATCAGGTCCTGATCAGTCCCACGAAGGTTAAGCTTTCGTCAGGGTAAACGAAACCCCTAATTCATCATCTTGCAGGGTGGCACCACTGGTGTCACCCTGTTTCCATGTGGTAGCCAACACTTCCGCAGCAATCTTGTCGCCATAACTAGTGAGGGCTTGAAGTGAATTGCGCGAATTAGCGTTCCAGGTAACTTGAATGCGATCTGAAATGTCAAAGCCAGCCGACTTCCGGGCATCTTGAATCATTCGCGTAATGTCCCGCGCAATTCCTTGCGCAATTAGGTCGTCGGTTAACGCTAGGTCAAGAGCCAAAGATTCACCATCGGCTGAAGCAACTGTCCAGCCTTCACGAGGAGCTTCCGTAATTACGACATCGTCGAGGGAAATTTGCTGTTCTTGCCCACCGATTAAGATGACTGCACTGTCTGATCGAAGCGCTGCGACAAATTCGGCAGGAGGCTGTTCAGAAATTGCTTTGGCGACCTCAGGAGTTTGCTTTCCGAATCGCGCGCCTAGCGATTTAAAGTTTGCCTTTACGGTCACTTCGACTAACTCGCTAGATTCACCGAGTTCTTCGAGTGCGAGGACATTTACTTCATCACGAATTTGCTCTTGTAGGCTCTCCGGAATGTCAGACCAGCCGGTGGCTGCAACTAATGCTCGTTGCAAAGGCTGACGAGTTTTAACGCCTGAAGTCGCTCGAGCCGCCCGCCCTAATTCAACAATGCGGCGAGTAAGCGCAACCTGATCTCGTAGGTCATCATCAATCTGAGCACCCTGCCAATCGGGCCAAAGAGTCAAATGGACTGATGTTTCGTCATTGGTCACAAAGAGATCTTGCCAAACCCGCTCAGTGATAAATGGAGTGAACGGCGCCATCACTTGTGTCACAATCTTTAGACAGCGATGAAGAGTACTAAGCGCTGCAAAGTCGCCATCCCAGAATCTCCGTCGAGATCTGCGGACGTACCAATTGGATAAGTCATCTACATACTCGGCGATTAATCGACCAGCTTTTTGCGTATCAAAATGTTCGAGCGAATTATCGACATCGCGCGCTAGTCGGTAGGCCTCACTGATAGCCCATTTATCAAGGTCGGATTGGTTTGAAAAATCTAACTGCGTGCCATCCCAGTTACTGCTTCGTGCATAGAGACTCTGAAACGCTACGGTGTTCCAGTAGGTCAGTAACGTTTTTCTCACAACTTCAGCAATCGTGGTATGGCCAACTCGACGGGCTTGCCAGGGTGAACCACTTACGGCCATGAACCAGCGCAACGCGTCCGCACCATGCTCATCCATCAATGGAATTGGCTCAAGGACATTGCCAAGATGCTTGCTCATTTTGCGGCCATCTTCATCAAGAATGTGACCGAGACACAAGACATTCTGGTATGCCGACTGATCAAAAACCAAGGTACCGATTGCCATCAATGTGTAAAACCAACCACGAGTCTGGTCAATTGCTTCGCAAATGAAATCGGCGGGGTAAGCGACTTCAAAAATATCGGCATTCGTTTTCGGGTAACCGTATTGGGCAAAAGGCATGGCTCCAGAGTCAAACCAGCAATCAATCACTTCAGGAACCCGATTGGCGGGCAATCCGCACTCGGGACAAGGGAAGGTAATCTCATCGACAAACGGGCGATGCGGGTCTACCGCTAAGGCTTGGTCGCCTGCGAGCTTGGCTAATTCCGTCCGGCCGCCAACGCAGGTTAGATGTGATTCATCGCAGCGCCAGATTGGCAGTGGCGTTCCCCAATAGCGGTTTCGGGATAACGCCCAATCGACATTGTTGTTTAACCAGTCACCGAAACGACCATTCTTGATGGTCTCAGGGAACCAGTTAGTCTTTTCGTTCGCTTCGAGTAACTGATCTTTGATCGCGGTGGTCTTGATGTACCAAGATGGTTGTGCGTAATAAATCAACGCGGTGTGACAACGCCAACAATGCGGATAAGAATGTTCGTAAGGTAGGTGGCGGTACAACTTGCCTGAAGTCTGCAATATTTCTACCAGTTTTAAGTCAGCTGTTTTGAAAAAGACTCCGCCAACCTCCGGTATCTGTAGATTGAATTCACCGTTTGGTTCTACAGGATTAACTACGGGCAATCCATAGCGTCGACAAATCTGCATGTCCTCAGCACCGAATGCCGGGGATTGGTGGACAATTCCAGTTCCATCCTCGGTCGTCACATAATCCGCAACTAAAACACTATGGATAGGTGCATCTGTCTCAGGAAATTCCACCCAATCGAACGGCCGCTCATAGGTGGTTCCCTCAAGATCTGCTCCGAGGACAGTGTCCAAAACGATGGAATCCTCACCGAGCACGGATTCGCGCAATTGTTCAGCAACAATAAAAACTTCACCATTACTGGTGCGAGATATTTCGTAGCTGACCTTTGGATTTACTGCTGCGGCAGTATTCGAAACTAATGTCCATGGTGTCGTTGTCCAAACAAGCAGCGAGATGCCGGGAAATCTCTCAAGCAACGGACCAGATGTGATCGGAAATTTGACGTAGACAGAGGCATCTGTCACATCTTCGTATCCTTGTGCAAGTTCATGGTCGGACAGTCCTGTGCCACATCGTGGACAATAGGGCGAAACTCGGTGATCTTGAACAAGTAGGCCCTTCTCAAAAATTCTCTTTAAACTCCACCAAACACTGTCCACATAATCGGCATCCATAGTCCAGTACGCCTGGTTCATGTCTACCCAATAGCCCATGCGTTCAGTCATGGCTTCGAATTCGTCGACGTGTGTTAGCACTGATTCGCGACAGCGAGCATTAAATTCAGCTATCCCATACTTTTCAATGTCTTGCTTGCCGGAGAAGCCAAGTTCCTTCTCAACTGCTAGTTCGACAGGGAGCCCGTGGCAATCCCAGCCTGCCTTTCGTGGAACGTGATAACCCTTCATTGTCCGAAATCTGGGAAATACATCTTTGAAAACCCGTGCTTCAACATGATGAGTTCCGGGCTTGCCATTTGCGGTTGGGGGACCTTCGTAAAAAACCCAAGTCGGTCCGCCTGCACTTTTGGCAAGTGACTTTGCAAAAATTTGCTCCTGCTGCCAAAACGCAAGAATTTCGCGTTCCATCGCTGGAAGGTCGATTTTGGCTGGGACTTCGCGATAGGTCATTTAGTGGCCAGCTCCAAGTTGTGGGTAATTTTTAATGCTTAACTCAAGTAAGATTACTCAACAATCTGCCCGATTAGCCAACGTGCCCTCGCCAATCCGCTAAGGATTACAGCGGGCAATAGCCATTGGGGTTAGCGCTCAAAGTTGCAATTTCACCCCAATTTCAGCGGGAAAATTGGAATTTTGTCTAATTTTCGCGTAACGTGCTCCAAAAAGTTCGCAGAATGTCGGTAGAGTCAGGCAATTGGAAGTAACTAAAGGATAAGGATTATGGCGAGTAACTCGGCAAAGAAGGCACCGGCAAAGAAGGTTGCCAAAAAGGCAGCTCCAGTAAAGAAAGCTACGCCAGCAAAGAAGGCGACTCCAGTAAAGAAAGCTGCACCAACAAAGAAAGCAGCCAAGAAAGCAACCCCAGTAAAGAAGGCAGCCAAGAAAGCTGCACCAACAAAGAAAGCAACCCCAGTAAAGAAGGCAGCCAAGAAAGCAACCCCAGTAAAGAAGGCAGCTCCTGCCAAGAGAGCAGCTCCCGTAACTAAAGCGCCGACGATCAAGAAAGAAGCGAAAGCGACAAAAGCTACTGCAGTTAAGTCGGCTTCTGAACCTAAGGCGAAATCGGTTAAAGAAGTTGCAGCGCCAGTAGCCCCGCCAGCGCCAGTTGTGCCAGTTGTTAATCCGATTGCCGGCGCTGACATACCACAGGTGCGCAAAGCGGTCCCCGGTAAGAAACCGGCTCCAAAGCAGCCGACAGTTCAGGAAGATCAATCAAACTGGAATAAATCTGAACTTGAGACAGCGCGCAAACTCCTTGAACGGGAAGCCGCCGAACTTGTTGCTGAAATTGCACAGGCTGATGAAAAATTCCAAGATTTGATATTTGAAAGTGGCGAAGGCGCTGGCGATGATCAGGCCGATGCTGGCACCAAAACATTCGAACGAGAACAAGAGATTTCGTTACTTGCAAATAAGCGCGACTTACTTGATCAGACCTATCATGCCTTGGAGCGGATTGCAGCTGGCACCTACGGTAGATGTGAAAATTGTGGCAACCCAATCGGCAAATTGCGACTACTTGAAGCAAATCCACGGGCCACCCTGTGCATGCCTTGTCGACAGAAGCAAGACCGCAGCTAATCGGTCAAGTGAAATCAATTCAGGTTCGACTTGGCATTACCGCAACACTTGTTGTGGCCGCTGATCAAGTTTCCAAAGCGCTGGCCGTTGCCAAACTCGAAAACGGAGAGCCAATCAATGTCCTGGGCCCAGTGTTAAAGCTCTCTTTTGCTCGAAACCCAGGTGCGGCTTTTTCCTTTGCTACCTCAGCAACTTTGCTGTTCACTGTGCTGGCAGCAAGTGCCTGCGTTGGAATCATTTGGTTTTCACGAAAGATAGTTTCGCCGCCGTGGGCGGTTGTGTTCGGCGCAATCCTGGGTGGCGCATTAGGAAATCTAATTGATCGAGTTTTTCGTTCACCACAAAACTTCCAAGGACATGTTGTCGATTTCATCGAATTGCCAAATTATCCAATTTTCAATCTGGCGGACAGTGCGATTTTTTGCGCGACAATTGGTGGCATTATTTTAACTATGCGGGCAATTAATATCACTGAAAAGCAATCTGATGATTCGTAATTGGCCGGTTCTAGAATCAGATTCCGATACTCGAATTGATGCAGTTCTGGCATCCCTCAGTGGGCTATCGCGGGCCACTTGTGCCGCTCTTATTGACGAACAGCGCGTCACCGTAAATGGCAAATCTGTGGCTAAGAGCCATCGCGTGCAATTTGGCGATGTTGTTGAAGTGGAATTTCCTGATCCTGATTTAACTGAATCAGAGCCGACAGTAGATTTGCCTGTGGTCTTTGCAGATGACGATTTAGTTGTCATCGACAAACCAGCTGGAGTAGCTGCTCATCCAAGTGCAGGTTGGTCCGGCCCAACAGTCATCGGTTCATTGACTGCTATGGGCCATGTCCTAACCAGTTTCGGCCCCGTTGAACGTAAAGGCATTGTCCACCGGTTAGATGTGGGCACTAGCGGGTTAATGGTGGTGGCCAAATCTGAGCGAGCTTACGTGAGCCTCAAGGACCAGTTCCGAAATCGCACTGTAACCAAGATCTATCACACACTGATTCAAGGTCGACTTGATCAAATGAGTGGCACGATTGATGCGCCAATTGATCGCCACCCAAATTCTTCATATCGATTTGCGGTCCTACAGAGTGGCAGGCCAAGCATTACCCACTATGACACCCTGGATGCATTTGCCTATGCCAGCTTGTTGGAGGTTCATCTTGAAACGGGGCGAACCCATCAGATTCGGGTGCACATGTCAGCACTGCGCCACCCCTGCTGTGGCGACTTAACTTATGGGGCAGATCCAAAGCTCGCTGCCCGCTTAGGTCTGACTAGACAGTGGCTGCACGCGGTACTGCTCGCTTTTGAACACCCCGGAACTTGTCAACAGGTTGAGTTCAAAAGTCCGTATGCCGACGACCTAAAGCAGGCACTCGACAAGGTTCAGGACCTCTAACCAACAATCTGACACAGGTCGCGAGTAATCTAAGAGAGCGCGATCTTCCTCCGCGAAGTATTCAACATAAACCAGCACCGCGGGTAGGAGTTAGACATGAGTGACAAGTCTTTTGTTCACTTACATGTACACACCGACTACTCGATGCTTGATGGCGCCGCCCGAGTGGGCGATCTTTTTAAAGCGGCTGCCGAATTAGAAATGCCTGCACTAGCCATGACCGATCACGGAAACCTGTTCGGCGCTTTTGAATTTTGGAAAAAGGGCATTGAATATGGCGTAAAGCCAATCATCGGTATCGAAGGCTACTATGCTCCACAGGGTCGCCAAGTTCGAACACCCTTTGATTTCGGAGAAGCGCTACACAAGAACAGCGTTGGTGAAGGAATAGGTGCCGGGCGCAATAACTATGCACACATGACGCTGTGGGCCGAGAATAACGTTGGCCTAAACAATCTCTTTCATCTTTCGAGTTTGGCTAGTATCGAAGGCTATTACTATCACCCACGCTTTGATCGCGAGTTGCTATCTCAATATGGCAAAGGCCTGATTGCAACAACTGGTTGCCCAAGTGGAGAAGTAAATCGATGGTTGCAGGCGGGCAATTACAAGAAGGCTAGAGAAGTGGCCGCAGACATGCGGGACATTTTAGGCGCCGATAATTACTTTGTTGAACTCATGGATCATGACATTGATGTTGAACAAGTAACACGACCGGAGCTACTTAAGCTTGCCAAGGACCTAGGTCTGCCACTGGTTGCAACTAATGATCTGCATTATGTGCACCAGCACGATGCCAGTGTGCATGAAGCTTTGCTGTGTGTTCAGACTCGCACCAATCTAAGCGACCCTAAGCGCTTCAAATTTGATGGCACATCTTTCTATCTGAAAAGTGCGCAAGAGATGCGAGAACTCTGGAGTGATTTTCCTGAGGCTTGCGACAACACCTTAGTAATCGCGCAGCGTTGCAATGTGAGTTTCACTGAGGGTCAAAATCTATTGCCAAACTTCGAGGTGCCTGAAGGTCACACTGAGGACTCCTGGCTTGTCGAAGAAGTGATGCTTGGTCTTAAATATCGATTCGGCGGGGAAGTTCCCCAAGAGTATCTAGACCGAGCAAAATACGAACTAGATGTTGTCGCCCAGATGGGCTTTCCGGGCTACTTCCTGGTGGTGGCTGATTTGTGCAGACATGCCCGCGAAAATGGAATCCGGGTTGGTCCAGGTCGTGGTTCGGCGGCCGGAGCAGTTATTGCTTGGGCATTGCGAATTACCGAGTTGGATCCAATTGAACACGGACTTTACTTCGAGCGGTTCCTAAATCCTGAGCGAATTTCAATGCCTGATATTGATATTGACTTTGACGAGCGTCGTCGAAGCGAAATGATTCGTTATGCAACCGACAAGTACGGCGCGGATCGCGTAGCGCAAATTGTTACCTTCGGAGTCATTAAGGCAAAGGCGGCGGTGCGAGATGCAGCGCGAGTTTTGGGCCTGCCGCCAGCAATTGGTGATCGCATTACCAAAGCGATGCCTCCGGCCGTCATGGGCAAAGATATTTCACTGACCGGAATCTTTGATCCAGACAATTCACGCTATGGCGAAGCTGGCGAAGTTCGTGATCTGTATGAAAGTGATCGTGAAGTTAAAGAAGTAATAGACATGGCTCGAGGACTCGAGGGCTTCAAGCGCCACACTGGAGTTCATGCAGCTGGTGTGATTCTTTGCAAAGAGCCATTGATGGATATTTTGCCGATATTTCGCCGGGAACAAGATGGTTCAATAATCACTCAGTTTGATATGGGGGCCTGCGAAAAACTAGGACTACTCAAGATGGACTTCTTGGGACTCCGAAACTTAACAGTTCTTGATGATGCACTCATCAACATTGAACGAAATCGCTCCGAGAAAGTTGTTCTTGAGGAGTTGGGCCTTGATGACAAGAAAACTTACGAGCTACTAGCCCGCGGTGACACTCTTGGGGTGTTCCAATTAGACGGCGGACCGATGCGGTCACTGCTGAGGTCAATGGTGCCAACCAGCTTTGAGGATATTTCCGCGGTTATCGCGCTGTACCGGCCAGGACCGATGGGTGCGAATGCACATAATGATTACGCCGATTACAAAAATAGGCGAAAGCCACAGGTGCCCATTCACCCAGACTTAGAGCAAGTGCTGTCTCCAATTTTGGGTGACACCTTTGGCTTGATCGTCTACCAAGAGCAAGTCATGTCGATTGCCCAGACGGTGGCCGGTTATTCACTAGGACAAGCAGATTTGCTTCGTCGAGCTATGGGCAAAAAGAAGGCCGAAGAACTTGAACGTGAATATGTCCCTTTTCAAGCGGGCATGAAAGAGCGCGGATTTACTGACAGTGCCATTAAGGCACTATGGGATAAATTGATTCCCTTTTCAGATTACGCATTCAATAAAGCGCACAGTGCGGGATATGGCTTAGTTTCATATTGGACTGCCTACTTAAAGGCTAACTACCCAGCCGAGTACATGGCGGCCCTACTAACTAGCGTTAAGGACGACAAAGATAAATCCGCCATTTATTTAAACGAATGCCGACACATGGGCATCAAGGTCTTGCCACCCGATGTCAATGAATCCGAGGTCGACTTTATCGCCATTAATCAGGACATTCGTTTTGGTTTATCGGCAATCCGTAATGTTGGGGAAAATGTAGTTGAATCGCTGATTGCTACGCGAAATAGCGAAGGGAATTTCATTTCCTTTGTAGATTTCCTTAACAAAGTTGACGCAGCGGTATGCAATAAGCGCGTCATAGAGTCACTTATCAAAGCTGGCGCTTTCGATTCCCTAGGTCATACCCGAAAGGGACTTCTAACTATTCATGTAGATGCGGTCGAATCAATCTCGGTCACCAAGAAATCTCAAGCGCTTGGTCAGATGGACTTATTCGGAATGTTTGACGATCAGTCAGATAACTCCATTGCCGGAGTTGAAATTTTCATCCCAGAGGAAGAATGGGATAAGAAATTACTCCTAGCTAATGAGCGCGAAATGTTGGGCCTATACGTCAGCGATCACCCACTCTTTGGTGTTGAACATCTGCTGACAACTTTCACAACTAAAACAATTGCCGAGGTTCCTGAGCTAGCCGCTGGTTCTTCGGTTACTATCGGCGGCATCATCAGTAGTGTTCAACTCAAGACAGCAAGATCTACGGGTTCAAGATGGGCCATTGTGCAAGTTGAAGATTTGGCCGGCAGTATTGAAGTTAATGTTTACTCAAAGCAGTATGAAAAATTCGGTCACCTGTTGAATCAAGACTCAATAGTCCTAATGAAAGTTCGAGTCGATGGATCTGATGAAGGCAGACTGCGCATTAGTGTTTTCGAGGTAACCGTACCCGAACTTGGTCAAGCCAGAACTGGACCAGTTGAACTCTACATTCCCGAGAGTCGGGTTAATCCAGCGATGATGGAATCATTGCGAACTGTCCTTGCGAGTCACCCAGGATCTACATCTGTACATCTGACCATTGTGATGAGCGACCGCCAGGTTTCGACTCGACTTGAGGATTCGCTGCGGGTTCGTGCTGATGGAGCCCTTTATGGAGATTTGAAAGCACTGCTTGGAGCCAATTGCTTAGAGGCCCCAGTTGTTCGCACGGCTTAGCCATCTTTGGTTTTCGCTTAGAATTGTTAAATGCTCAATACTTTGGACTTGCGTGGCGGCACACGCTTAGCGCGCGAACTTCGCGATGTGGTGCCCAGAGCTGAGTTCGACCTAGATGCAGTTCTTGAGCAGGTTCGCCCAATTGTTGCCGATGTTGCAGCACGAGGTGAGCAGGCTGCCCAAGAATGGTCCGAAAAGCTAGATGGAGTCCGCGCACCTACTCTGCGGGTGCCACAGATGGTTCTTGATTCGGCGCTTGAAAGTTTGCCACCTGATGTCCGCGACGCGCTGCTAGAGGCAATACGTCGCGTGCGGATTGTGCACGAGCAGCAGGTTAGGCAGGATTCTTCTGTCTCGGTGGCGCCCGGTGGCACCGTAAGCGAGAGTTGGATTCCAGTGGCTCGCGTCGGTCTTTATGTTCCTGGCGGGCGCGCTGTTTATCCAAGTAGCGTTGTCATGAATGTTGTTCCAGCACAGATTGCGGGAGTTGAATCCATTGCCGTGGTTTCGCCGCCGCAGAAAGATAATGATGGCTGGCCGCACCCAACAATTTTGGCGGCCTGTAGCCTGCTGGGAATCACCGAAGTTTATTCTGTCGGGGGAGCCCAAGCGATTGCTTTACTAGCCCACGGAACAGTTGAGATTGAGCCAGTAAATTTGGTTACGGGACCAGGAAATATGTGGGTAACTGCAGCTAAGCGGTTGCTCAAAGGGCGAATCGGCATCGACTCCGAAGCAGGGCCAACGGAAATAGCCATCTTGGCTGATGACTCGGCTAATCCTGCCTTTGTCGCAGCTGACTTGATTAGCCAAGCAGAGCATGATGTCGTTGCTGCTTCCGTATTGGTCACAGACAGTCCAGAATTGGCCAGCGCAGTGCAGGAGCAACTGGTGGCTCAAGTTAGATTGACGAAACACAGCGAGCGAGTAACAACCGCTTTAACTGGATCGCAAAGCGCCATAGTCTTGGTCGATGATCTTGACCAGGCTATTGCAGTAGTAGACGCGTATGCCGCCGAACACCTTGAGATTCACACTCGGGATGCGGCTGTCGTGGCACGCAGGGTAAAAAATGCTGGAGCTATTTTTATTGGCGACTACTCGCCGGTGTCTCTTGGCGACTATGCGGCTGGTTCCAATCACGTACTTCCGACTGGTGGCTGCGCATGCCATTCGTCTGGCCTTTCGGTGCAGACATTCTTGCGCGGGGTTCACTATGTTGAGTATTCAAAGTCCGCCTTGGCGGAAATTGCATCTACCGTAACAACGCTGGCGAATGCTGAGGATTTACCTGGCCATGCTGCGGCTGTTGAAATACGGTTTCCATGACCAATCCGAAACTTCGTTCTGACTTAATCGGCAGAACGCCTTACGGCGCGCCGCAACTTGATGTCGAGGTGAAACTTAATGTGAATGAGAATCCATTTGCACCATCCGAACAGTTAATCAATGCGATCAGCGAAGCTGTTACCACTGCAGTTAGAGACTTGAATCGTTATCCAGACCGAGATGCAATTGAACTTCGCAAAGACTTAGCTCAATATATTTCGGGCGAATCAGAATGCGAAGTGAGCTGGGAAAATATTTGGCCGGCTAATGGAAGCAATGAGGTTATGCATCATCTGCTTCAGGCATTTGGCGGACCAGGGCGACGCCTCGTTACATTTGGCCCAACATATTCGATGTATCCCGATTACTGTCGTGAAACGTTTACCGAATATGTTGAAGTGCCGCGCAAAGAGAACTTCAGTATTGACAGTGGGTTAATCCAGGAAGCACTGCGACTCAGTCCAGACATAATTGTTTTGTGCTCGCCGAATAATCCTTCGGGCACTGTTCTTGAGCCAGACCTTCTCGATGAGATTGTGGCCAGTTTTCCCGGATTGCTAATTATTGATGAAGCATATGCAGAATTTCGGGATGCTGGTCAGCCAAGTTCACTGAAAAAGTATGCGGGCCATTCCACGGTTGTTGTTACCCGAACAATGAGTAAGGCATTTTCTTGTGCTGGACTTCGCCTTGGTTACGCCGTTGCGCACCCAAACATTGTGTCTGCTTGCCAATTAGTGCGCTTGCCATACCACCTGTCCGCAGTTACCCAGGCTGTTGCTCGGGCAGCGCTTGCACACAGTGCCGAACTGCTTGGCCAAGTCTCGCTACTCAAGCAGGAGCGAGATTCACTACTTAATTGGTTCATTGAACACGGTTTTTTGGTCACCCCAACTGGGGCAAACTTCATATTGTTTGGCAAATTTGCAGATCGAGACAGCGTCTGGAAACAACTGCTCAGTCACGGAGTATTGATTCGTCAAAGTGGCCCCGAGGGCTGGCTTCGAGTATCAATCGGCACGCCAACAGAGAATGAAAAATTCCGTAAGGCATTATTAAGTATCGACCTTTAAGCAGAGGCAGGAAGAAAAACAATGGCACGAATCGCAAGGGTAGAACGGTCTACCAAAGAAAGTTCGGTTTTAGTTGAACTTGATTTAGATGGCACCGGCAAAGTTGATGTTGAGACTGGGGTGCCTTTTTTCGACCACATGCTGGCTCAACTCGGTAAGCACGGCGGCTTCGATCTTCATATTCGCACAAAAGGTGATGTTGAGGTGGATTCACACCACACAGTTGAGGACACCGCACTTGCTTTTGGTCAAGCATTACGCGAAGCCTTGGGGGATAAGGTTGGAATCCGTCGATTTGGAGACGCGTATGTTCCGCTAGACGACACTGGCTGCCAAGCAGCCGTTGATCTTTCTGGTCGGCCCTACTTAGTTCATGAAGCGCCATTGACTGTAGAGCTAATTGGCACCTATGACACGACATTGACTAAACATATCTGGGAGTCAATCACGGCCTCCGCTCAAATTTGCATTCACGTTCGCGTACTTGGCGGCAACAATGCTCATCACGTGAGTGAAGCACAATTCAAAGCAGTTGCCCGTGCACTTCGTGATGCGGTCGCGCTTGATAGTCGAGTAACAGACGTGCCATCAACAAAGGGAAGTTTGTAAGTTCGTGACCAATGTTGTGGTGCTGGACTATGGCTCTGGCAACTTGCGCTCGGCGGCTCGAGCGCTTGAGGCCACAGGCGCTTCGGTCCTAGTTACTAGCGATTTTGAACAGGCACTTAATGCAGACGGCTTAGTGGTTCCCGGTGTCGGAGCTTTCGCTACTTGTTTACGCGGCTTACGAACAGTTCGCGCCGATCAAATCATTGAGCGCAGACTTGCTGGCGGTCGGCCGGTGCTGGGCATATGTGTTGGCATGCAAGCAATGTTTGCTGGCAGTGCTGAGCATGCCCAGGATTTGCACACTGGCCTTGATCAGTGGCCCGACGTCGTGAAGTTACTTGAGGCTCCGGTTTTGCCCCAAATGGGCTGGAATACTGTGACCGCCCCAGATGACTCCCAAATGTTTGCTGGAATCGCTCGAGAGCGGTTCTACTTTGTTCATTCATACGCCGCGCAGAGTTGGTCTCTGGCAGAAGATGGTCCCTTTGCTCCGGCAAAAGTAACTTGGGCAGAATATGGAAAGCCGTTTATTGCGGCGGTAGA
>Ga0214921_10008335_pt1 | contig 13466 bp, 8 predicted proteins | sample LL1505_MetaG_FD_177992 | JGI IMG/M metagenome (GOLD analysis project Ga0214921, IMG submission 177992) | Freshwater microbial communities from Lake Lanier, Atlanta, Georgia, United States - LL-1505 | ecosystem: Environmental > Aquatic > Freshwater > Lake | place: USA: Georgia | collected 2015-05-28 | reverse complement strand
CCGTGAGCGATCTGGCTCCGCTTCCCGTGACCAATCGGGCGTTCGGTGGATCGCAGACATCCCACCAGTTGACTTTTTTCGATCAAGTCGTGCCTCCTTGTCGACCTGGGTTAATCGTCTGGTACTGCGGGAGCAACGACATAAAGGGAAAGAAGGAATCTTCATCCGTATTACAGCGGACGGAGGAGTGGTTGAAGAAAGTAGTGCAATCTGATCCTTCGGTCCGTGTGTTGCTGGTCTCTGTAATTCGTTCCCCCCAGAAGCGCCGGGATGGTCAGTTGGAGGCGGTGGATGCCGTTAACCGAGGATATGAGGATCTGAGCCGAAAAAAGGATGGAGTCTTTTATGTTGATGTAAATCCGGCACTCCAGAACTTGGCGGGGGAATCAAGAGGGGAGCTCTATGTTGAAGATGGACTTCATTTGAATGTTAAGGGGTATCATCAAATGACTACCCTTCTAAAGCCTGCGATCAAAAAATTCTGGAAGAAGGAGACAAAACTATGAACCTTATTGCCAAAATGATCGGACACCGTTGGGCGGTTTGTGCGCTTCTTTTTTTCGCAACCACGATCAATTATATCGATCGTCAGATTCTGTCTCTTCTCAAGCCGATTTTGGATGATCAACTGCACTGGACGAATGCGGAGTTTGGGATGGTCAACTCGGCATTTCAAGGGGCGTATGGAATCAGTCTTCTGATCTTTGGATGGTTGATCGATAGGTATGGAACGAAGATCGGGTATGCGGTTTCGATTGGTGCATGGAGCTTGGCAGCGATGGCTCATGCGTTGGTGGGAAGTGTTACGGGCTTTCTATGGGCTCGAGTTGCCTTGGGGCTTGGAGAAGGAGGAAACTTTCCTGCGGCGATCAAGGCGGTTGCACTTTGGTTTCCTAAAAGTGAGCGCGCATTAGCGACCAGTATTTTTAATTCAGGTGCGAACGTAGGAGCGATTCTTGCCCCTGCGATTGTTCCTTGGCTAGCGCTTAATTACGGATGGCAATCTGCATTTATTGCGGCGGGTGTGGCTGGTTTTGTCTGGCTGTTTTTCTGGATCCCTTGGTTTCAACTTCCTCAGGCGATGTTAGGGGTGACCTCGGAAGAGCTTTCCCTAATCGGTGGTGATGCTCCTTCAGGAGCAAGTGAAAGCAGTGAAAAAATACCATGGGGTCAGCTGTTAGGGTATCGGCAGACGTGGGCTTTCATCATTCCCAAGCTGATTACTGATCCTGTCTGGTGGTTCTTCCTGATCTGGTTGCCCGACTTCTTCAAGCAGACGCGTGGACTCGATATAAAAAAGAGCTGGGTCCTGCTTGTAACGATCTACTCGATTGTGACTGTTCTAAGTATTTCGGGGGGTTGGGTGACGGGCCATATGGCGAAGGTAGGATGGTCGATGAACCGAGCGAGAAAAATGGGGATGTTGCTGTTTGCGCTTTGCGTCGTACCCATTTTAGCAGTGACGGGCGCGTCGGATTGGGGGGCTGTTCTGCTGATTGGTTTGGCGGGGGCGGCTCACCAGGCCTTTTCAGCGAATCTGTTCACCACCGTGTCCGACTCCTTTCCCAAGCAGGCGGTGGCATCGGTCATTGGGATTGGGGGGATGGCGGGTGCCATCGGAGGAATGCTTTTCCCGATCGTCACGGGGGTCTTGCTCGACTCTTACAAGGCGTCTGGAAATGTTGCGGCAGGGTATGGAATCCTTTTTGCTTTCTGTGCGGGAGCGTACTTATTTTCACTCTTCATTCTTCAGATCCTGAACCCGAGATTGGAATCTCTGCAAATCAAGCCATCTTAAAAAGAAATTGTCTTAGTAAGATAATCTGGAATATTAAGAATCAACAAGAAAGGCAACTCATATGAAAAAACTAACTCTTTTAACCCTTGTCACGCTTCTCAGCGTATTCCTTGGATTAGCCCAAGATGCCACGGCCCCTGCTAAGGTAAAGAAACCTGCGGTGACAAATTCCAGCTCCGAAACCGTTACAGGGAAGATAGGTTATATTGGCCCCAAAAAAATCACTGTGAAAGCGAAGGGTGCAGAAGCATCGACAGCTTTCTTGATTGATCCCGAGACGAAGATCACTCTGAATGGGGAACCAAAAGCGGTAACAGACCTCAAAAAAGGATGGAACGCTTCTGTAACGCCTAACGCAACAAACTTTCCTACTGCAGCAGTCATCTCAGTGACCAAAGCTGCAGGAACTGCAGAATCCCCGGCAAAAACCGAAGAGTAATCGATCCCGTTTGGGATCTTATCGGGGGTAGGAGACGATCTCTGCCGAGGTCCATTCGACCGCTTCAGGAGAAATCTGATCTCCTTTATTACGGATATCTCTTGCGATCACTACTTGAATATCGTCGGTTCCTCGGCGCTCAAGAGCCGAGGTAATATCGATCCACGCTTCCGATTGACTCGCCGAGTAGGTAAATCCACCCACCCAATCTACATCGATGCCCAAACCAGATACGGTCAAGCCAGATGCTTCAACTTTCGGCATCTTTTTTTTGCGAAATGGGAAACCATTTTCAGAGTCTGCTGGTTTACGAAGAGCGTAGAGATGTAGGGGAATGGGTTGGCCAGCAGAATAGTTGCCCTTAAGATGGAGAAAGCTGGTGGCGGGTTTTTTTGACTGAGTTGTTTCAAAAGTGAAGAGGGTCTGGGCAAGATCGATCCCGCCTGACTTCATGATAGAGCCCGAGGTCGAAGTCGCAGACGCTGAGGGAATGCTCTCAGGTTTGACTCCAGAGAATGATCGCAGCGTCAGGAGGCCAACTGACTGGGAAGGAAGATCGACCTGCCACCCTTTTCCAGATGAGTTTGGGGTCAGGATCTGGCTATTTCCAAAGGTATCCTTGGTGACTGTCTCCCATGTCACAAGAGAACCTGAAGAAACGATAGGGAGCGTAATTTCGACTTGGGGTTGAGAGGTTTGATTCGTTCGAGCTAGGAGCAATCGAAATTCATCTTTTTGTCGTGTCGCAGTGGCACGCAACGGGTCTGCGACCTGAGTCGCTAGCCTATCCCGTCCTCCAGACAAAGTAGAGCAGGCAAGTCGTATGACTTCGGCGGCTCGAGTGGTTCCGGTGATCTCTGGCACAATGAGATCTTCGTTCACATGATGGACGCCATTCTTCTTCACCTGGCCATCATCTAGATTCTGGCTGAGAGTGAGTCGAAAGAAGTAGAGCTCTTCAAGATCAGATTCAGAAATGGCCACCGCCATGGAGCCCAGATCGGAGAACTCCTCCGGTGAATCCATAGTTGTCTCCTTTTTGGCGAAATCTCGGGCGGTATGGATGTTGTACTCCGACATAATCAAAGGAAGATCCTTGCTGCGATTGGCTGTGCGAACTTCACCCTGAAGGACACGTAACCTTTCCAGAGTGGAGTCTGGATTCGTGCTGTAGTGTTGGACCGCATACTGTTGGAACTGGTCGTAGGTAGCATCATCTTTTCCGTCGATGCGGCGATGCCGATCTCGCATAGAGAGCTCACCCCATCCGATTGTGGAATCTCGCTCTTCGGGTTTTCCACTCTTTTTAAAGTTACTGATGCCCGCCGTGCATGGTGCAGAGATGAGTGGGGGAAGATCTGTTTTGGTGGTTTGGGCGGCGTCAGAGAGGGCGGCTTGAATGGCATCGGTGCCAATGACCATCCGTACGGCGTACTCCTCTTGGGTCAACTTCGCACTCTCCTTGTGATTGGGCTCATTAAAAAGCTGATAGCGTCGAACCTGATGTTGGGCGGCCAACTGGTACGCCTGGGCGTAGTAAGCCTCCCAAAAGCTCCAAGCATTGGACCAGTTGGTTTTTCCGTCTGATTTCAAAAGCTTAAATGCGTAGGGGCAGGTGATGGTCGCTAGGAGCTCGATCTTTGATTCGCGCAGGGAGCAAAGAGATTTGGTCGATATCTTGGAGGGGTAGCGCCAAAGAAGCGGGGTTTTATTCTCCGCTTGGGCTCGTAGCTCCTTGGCCTTGCGAGCGAGATCGGTTGAAGAGGAAATCTTCGGGTCCTCCGATGGCTTAGGGTCAACATTCAGGCGAAGTCGGGCTCCGTTGACACCTAGAGCCCGAACCCATTCAGGAAAAGCGGAGCCTTGTGGCATATCGCCCGTATTAATGCCGATTATGGTAGGGGTTTTTCCAACCACCCTATCGGTGACTTTTACGTCGGTGGCGTATCCCAAATTAAAAAGAATAGTGAAAAGAAAGAGATTCCGAATATTCATGGTTTTTTGGTCAAGTGTTTCTTAAGGAAAGCGAGGACCTCGGGTCCTACATTCCTCTCCAGGGGCTTCTTTGATTTTGGAACGGCATACTGGAAGGAAAAAGAGTGGGGTGCATTCGGCAGCCAGATGATTTCGTGGGTAGCTCCTACTTTTTTGAGGGCATCGGCTAGCTCTTGTGACTGGTCGAAATCTACCGTGGTATCTTTTTTACCATGGAGGATAAGAGTAGGCGGACTATCTCGTTTGACGTAGGTAACGGGGGAAGCCTTTTTCCAATCCTCCGTCTTGGAGCCAAAGATGGCTTGAACGTCGCTTTCCACACCCAGCAGTTCGGTGGGGTTCCCATTCGGGTCGGTTTTCTTACGAGTTCCGATGTTGGTGATGCCATAAAAATCGACGACACAGGAAACTTTGTCCGAAACCTCGGGATAAAGATCAGTTGGGGCAAGAGCAGAATCGTTACTTGTGTAGGCTACCATGAGGGCGAGGTGTCCTCCTGCGGAACCCCCCATCACGGCGATCCGATTGGGATCGATGCTGAGTTCTCCAGCGTGAGCCCGGAGGTAGCGAATTCCGTTTTTGCAGTCCTGCAAGTTGAGGGGAAACTTTCCAGCGGAGCGCAGAGCATAGTTAATACTAGCAGCAACAAAGCCATTTTCGGCCAGAGTGGTGCCGAATTCGATTTCACGGGGTTGCCGCTTGTCGCCTTCCTTCCAACCGCCTCCGTGAATGAGAAGGACGGCAGGGCTTTTTTCCCCGGTCTTCCGATTCTTCGGCAGGTAAAGGTCGAGCTTTTCAGGGCGGCTTGGATCCAGAAAAGAAACATCCCCCCGGACCTCCACTTGGGAGTTTGAGGAAAATTCGATTTCATTTGTTTGGGATCCAGCCCGTGAAAAAGAAGACAGAAAAAGAGCCAAAAGCATGCCTGGAATGAAATACCTCATGACAGAAAGAGAGTTGCTGAAAGCCGAGTTCCCTACAACGGATTAAAATTTGGGAAATTCATTAAGTTGTTAAGGGTGGGTGTTTTTGAGTTCTTCTTTGGGATTATATACTGCAAATATCTGAATATCAATTTGATGTATAGAAGAATAATTTCGATTATTTTGTTCTGAAAATATTGAATGCATATGCTAACTTTTTACAAGTAAGTAACTTATGGCCTTTCAAAGGTATATGGGGTGGTTTCTGATGAGGTTGCCTTCATTTATGGGGGTAGGACTCATTTTCATTTTTAGCTCTATAAGCGAAGCACAGATTTCCATCACAAGCCCCTCGAGTTTGAGCGGGGCTGCTGGGACAAGCGTCACCTATCAAATTGTAGCCAACAATTCGCCCACCAGTTTTTCGCAGACCGGTTTGCCCTCGAAAATGCGCCTTGATAGTAGCACAGGAATCATCAGCGGAACCTTACCAAGCAGTCTAGGTACCACCGTGGTGACAATCACGGCGACGGGACCTTACGGAACCGCCACCAGCACTTTGAGTCTGATTTCGACCGACTCAATCACTGTCACTACCGAATCGGAGGGAACCACTCCCAGCCTCCTCGGGTACAACTTGGGCCACTTCATGACTTCGGGAGATGCCGCCGACTGGTTCCGATATTCGGGAGTGAAAGGTGCCCGCGTCTTCATCAGCGCCTCCGATCTTCAGGGTTCCACCTCACCTGGACGATCCAAGGTCAGTACTCTGGCCACTTTCAATAGTACCGTGACTGCGGCGCGAAGCATGCAAACGAGCGCCAGTACTTACATTAAGTGGTCGGATTACAATTATAATTACAATTCAACTGCCGGCAGTAATGACATCAACTATGCCTACGCCTTTTCTGCTTTGACTGGAATGGGTGTCGATATTCTTGCCAACATCACCTGCAGTCCGGGAACCTTTCCTCTGACGAGCGCCACCGACTATGCCGGCTGGTGGGAAATCTGGCAGCACTACTATGCGCAGGCCTATCTTCTTTCCCGGGACTACGGGATACGACGTTTCTCCATATTCAACGAGCCGAACAATTGGAGTGGAATGACCGAACCAGACTGGTTGCTGCGGTTGCGCATCTGTTCGGACGCGATCCAAGCCGGTGTGGCTGACATGAATGTCGCCACCGGAAAGAGTATTATTCCTTTGATTTACGCTCCCAACACCGCCAATGGGGAGGGGAAATACAACACAGGAACAGATACCTGGGGTCATGATGCCGTGGCGAACCGGCATCTCAAACTTGACGGGACGACGAGCTCTAGTTGGCTTCTGATGAATTTTTATAACTATCAGAAATATTCGATGTACACGGACGATACGGGGAGCCTGACCGGCTATAACCAGGATATCGACGCCTTGGCTGGGTATATCGCGGCTGACATGCCGGGTGAAACCCCATTCCCATTGGTCCTATCCGAGTTCAATGTCCGAACAGCAAGTAATTATGATGGGACTTCCAATAATCAGGATTCTCCGGAAGATTTTTCGGCTCTCGGGGCCAACTGCATTGCTTTGACGCGTCGATCGGTCAACCAGTTGTTCCTCTTTAAATTCGGCCAGACGGAAGACACTACCTCGCCTTATGGGGTGGCGAAGAACGGTGCCCACTATGTCGACAATATTAATAGCGACTGTAACTATGGTGGCTCGACCAAGGCGGCCGAGGTCTATCGCCTCTTCAACAAGGCAGCCCAAGGTGGGCGTTCTCGTTTTCTTGCGAATACATCGAGCGGAGCAGCGATGTCCTCGTCTTCCGGGGGTTCGGGTCTTTGGAGATTGGTTACCCAGGATCCTGCAACCGGAAACTACTACGTTTATCTGGCCAATAAAAAAACAAGCGGAATCACCTTCAGCCTGAATGTTGCAGCTTGGTCGATTGCAGATGGGACCCCCGTGGTGGTGGAGGAGGTGAGTTCGACCTGCAGCGGAGGAGTTTCCCAGATCGTGAATGTGCAGAGCGGGCAGGCTTATTTGGGGACGATTCCGGCCCAATCGGTTTGGTTGGTTACGGTTCCCAATCAATCGGCCACTTTGGCATCGATCACCGCAACGGAAGATACGCAGGTGGGAGATGGAACCAACTCAGGTAACATCGGTGGGGCGTTGACCTCCATCCAGGTCCGGGCGGATGGCACGAAGGACGGTCGAAAGGCGGTCCTTGTTAAAATTCCGACGCCATCCGCTTCTTCCTCGAACTTGAAATCTGTTTTGCTGGATCTGGGTGTGGCGGCCAGCTCCAGTTCGACTTCTGTGCAGGCGCACGTGTATGGACTGACCACGGATAGTTGGACTGAGGGTTCTGCTTCCTGGTCCAACTTGGGGGCCGTGCTGAAGCAGGGGACTTCGGCAGGAAACCAGATCGCCCAAAACGTGGCTTTAAACACAGGAACGGCTCCGTCGGCGAAGATGTTGGGTCAGATCTGGATCAACTCCACGATTCCAACACGACGGATGTTGGATGTGACCGACTTTGTAAAATCCAGGACGGGCGGATACGCATCCTTTTTGGTGGTGCAGGAACACCGTTGGAACTATTCCGCAGATTTGACCAATGTTCGAACTACGGGCGATATCCAGTCCGCCGGTCTTGTCATCACGTCGAAGGAGAAAACAGGGGCTGGCACCAGACTTCTGGCGGTACAGACTGGTTCCGCTTCGACCGCTCCTGTCATCTTAAATCAACCGCAGGATCAATCCTTGAATCTGGGTGATACGATCAGCCTCTCGGTGACCACGGATGGCTCCACCTCGGTTGCCTACCAATGGAAAAAGGATGGGGTGGCCATCGCCGGAGCCAGTGGGCCCGTTTTGGTTATTACGTCGATCGGATTGACGGATGCGGGGATTTATACATGCAGCGTCAGCAATTTGTACGGAACAAGCACCAGTGCAACAGCCACGGTGGCAATTAATACCGCCCCGGTGGTGGTAAAGGGGTTGAAGAATAACACCGTATATGTCGACGATACGGTGACACTATCGGCGACCTTTTTGGGGGCACCTGTTCCGACCTATTCATGGAAAAAAGATGGTGTAACCATCCCCGGAGCTACGGAATCAAGCTACACGTTTATTCCTGTGTCTATCACGGGAAGCGGAACCTATACAGTGACGGCCATCAATACCTATGGATCGATCTCTTCTTCCGCCACGGTCATCGTGAATGCATCACCTACCAGTTTTAAAAACATCTCGAATGCAAACTTTACCTACACACAGAACTTCGACGGGTTGGAGAAGAGCGGTACGAATGGTATACGAACTATAATTTATTCTCCTTGGACAGATGGAGGAATAAATAAAGATGCAAGTTGTGAGGGGTGGTATGTGGCAACTGATGCCAGTTTGAGTGGTTACCGGACTTTAAACTGTAGCTCCAGTAGTAATGCAACTTGCCCTCCGCCAGAGTCTCAATCTGGGGTTTTGAGCATGGGAGCAGCTAGTGGAACAACCGAGAGATCCCTCGGGGGCATTCCTTGGGTAGGTAATAAGATCTATATGGGACTTCGTTTGAGGAATGCTACCGGCAAAGTCCTTCATGGATGCACAGTCGCCTTTGCTCTTGAGCAGATGACGGCTACAACAGTGGCCAAAAGTGATACCCTCTTGAATCTGGCGACACAGGTAAATGCTGCTTCCTTAAAATCGGGAACTTGGATGTCTGTGACAAACTTTTCTCCGCCAACCAATGCATCGGCATACATAAATATTAATGGGAGTGGATCAAGTTACTCTCAATCCCCATCAACCAATGCTGTTCCGGGAGCTCGATCTATTAAAAATATAACCCTTAACAATCTCAATGTAGGACAGGATCAAGATCTCTGGATTAGGTGGACCTTCGCCTCCACCTCATCAGAGCCTTTGGCAATGGGCATCGATGATGTCACGATCAACAACCTCGTGCTGGTGGATCAAACCTTTGCTAATGTGATGGGGGGAGTTAGTCCGACGAGTGATTCGGATAGCGACGGGGTGATGGCCTTACTTGAGTATGCTTTTGGAGGGTCGGCAAACCGGAATGATCTAGACCGGATGCCAGTATCGAGTTTTAGTAACAACGAACTGTCTCTGACCTATTTAGCAAGGACGGATGACACAAGTCTTTCCATCCTCCCTGAGGTGAATACGGATTTAACGTCGAATAGTGGTTGGGTTAGTAGTGCGACCCCGAATAGCGGAATTACGGTTACCAATCTAGGAACGGTGGATATTAGTGGCACTACGTTCGAAAGGAGAAAAGCCACTGTAGGCGTCGACAGTAGCGGTGCGAAGTTTATGCGAATCAAAACTATTCTGAATCAGTAAGGCTGTTCCATTTAGGAAAATTCTATTATCATGCCTTCATGAAGAGTTCGCGTTCAGCTAAGAGTACGGTCAAGAATCCGGTCACCGATCCTCGATTTCTTCTCACATCCAAGACGGCGCAGAAGCTGTACGCGGCCGCTGCCCAAGAACCGATTTATGACTATCACTGCCACCTTTCGCCCAAGGAGATTGCCGAGGACAAGAAGTGGTCCGATCTGGCCGAAATCTGGCTAGGAGGGGATCACTACAAGTGGAGGGCGATGCGGTCCAACGGGGTGCCCGAAAGTCACATTACGGGAAGTGCAAAGCCTTATGAGAAGTTCCTCGCTTTTGCCCGGACAATGCCTCGCCTCCTGAGGAATCCTCTCTGGCATTGGACTCATCTCGAGCTCGACCGGGTTTTCGGCATCAAGGAGATCCTGAACGAGGATACCGCACCAAAAATCTGGGCCAAAGCGAACGACAAGCTGAAGAGCCTTTCGGCGCAAAAGATTCTCAAACAGTTCCGGGTACGGGTGGTGGGTACGACGGATGACCCTTGTGACGAATTGGCGGATCACCAAAAAATAGGGAAGAGCGGAATCGGGACACGAGTCTACCCGACGTTTCGTCCTGATAAATCCCTGGTTGTGGATCAGCCCGAGGTTTTCTTGCCTTGGGTCCAGCGTCTTGAGAAGACATCCGGTGTCGACTGTTCGGCTTTCCATGGATTCCTAAAGGCCTTGGATCAGAGGCATGAGTTCTTCCATCAGCTCGGCAGCCGGATTTCCGATCACGGAATGAACCAAACGTTTGGCCGTGGTGGAAACCGCGAGTTGGCCACCAGAATTTATACGGCAGCCCGCAAAGGGGAAAAGCCGACTCTAGAAGAAGCCGAAGCCTACAAAGGGTTTCTCATGGTCTATTTTGGAGAGTTGGACGCCAAACGTGGATGGACCAAGCAGATTCATTTCGGTGCTCTCCGGAACGGTAATTCGAAAGGCTTCCGTGATTTGGGGCCAGACACCGGCTTCGATTCCATCGGGGATTGGCCCCAGATTGACCGCTTGGCCGCCTATATGGACGAACTGGCCGGGCGGGGAAACTTGCCCAAGATGGTCCTCTATAATCTCAACCCGGCCGACAACTATGCGGTGGCGACCCTTTGCGGAAGTTTTCAGGGAGAAGGGGCCAGAGGAAAGATTCAATTTGGAAGCGGTTGGTGGTTTTTGGATCAACTCGAAGGGATGAAGTGGCAGATCAACGCGCTTTCTAGTCTCGGCTTACTAGCCAACTTTGTTGGGATGCTCACCGACTCACGAAGTTTCCTATCCTATCCTCGGCATGAATATTTTCGTAGGTTACTTTGTCAGATTTTGGGCGAAGAGGTCGAGAATGGGGCACTGCCCAAGGATATGAAACTTCTCGAGGGGATGGTCCGGGATATTTGTTATCGCAACGCGGAGGCTTATTTCGGGATGGAGGCGGGGAAGGTATAGCCATTGGCTTGAAATCGCCGTGCGTTTTCGCGGCGGTTGGAATAGGATCTTTATATGCCAACGGATAACAGATTTAACCTTTCGCACGAAGTTGCTGTTGTTTTGGGAGGGACTGGAGGACTAGGGGGTGCGATGGCGGAGGGATTGGCCGAAGCGGGGGCCAAGGTGGCGGTTTTGGGAAGAAACAAGGAGAGGGGGGAAGCTAAGGCCAAGGAGATTTCTAAAAAAGGGCAGGCCATTTTTATTTCGGCCGATGCACTTGATCCAAAAAGTCTTCAGCAGGCTGAGCAGAAAATTGAGAAAGAGCTGGGGCCAATTTCGGTTCTGGTGAACGCCGCGGGGGGGAATCAGCCCGCCGCAGTTGTGACTCCTGAAAATCCGATGGTCACACTGCCTCTGTCTGCGTGGAAGGAGAATTTCGATCTTAACCTTGTCGGTGGGGCGCTTTTACCCTGCCAAATCTTTGGTGCGGGCATGTTGAAACGAAAAAAGGGAAGCATCATAAATATTGCCAGTGTATCGGCTCATATCCCCTTATCTAAAGTGGTGGCCTATTCTGCCGCAAAGGCCGCGGTGATCAGCTTAAGTCAGTTCCTAGCACGGGAGTGGGCGCCACACGGGGTTCGGGTGAATACCCTTACTCCCGGTTTCTTTCCTGCGGAGCAGAACCGAAAGCTACTTTTTCAAGACGATGGATCCCCGACCGAGCGTGCAAAATCGATCCTCGGGCATACTCCGATGGCGCGATTTGGTGAGCCTAAGGAGTTAATTGGGGCCGCAATCTTTTTGGCCAGTTCTAACGCGAGTGGGTTTGTGACGGGAATCGACCTTCGAGTGGACGGCGGGTTTCTTTCCCAGACGATCTGATGGCCGAGAAATCTCTTTCTCCAGAGGAGGTAAAACAGATCCTCCAGGCAGGATTGCCCCAAGCCGAATTCAAAAATCGTAAAGTCCTGCTGATTGTTCCTGACCACACCCGAACCGCTCCTGTGGGGCAGATGTTTCAAGAGACGCATCAATGGCTCAGCCCCGTGGCAAAGCAGATTGATGTGATGGTAGCGCTGGGAACCCATCCGCCGATGAGTCAGGAGGCGATCTGTCACCGACTGGGTCTTACCCTAGAGGAAAAAGCGAAGGGTTATCCTAAGGTTCAGTTGCTGAATCATGCATGGGATGATGACAAGGCACTGGTTGAGGTGGGAAAGATTGCCTCAAGTGAGATCCGGGATTTGACGGATGGGTTGTTTGAGATGGAGGTAAAGGTTCGGATTAATCGGGCGGCCCTAGAGTACGACGATTTGATCATCTTGGGGCCAACCTTTCCGCATGAGGTGGTGGGTTTTTCCGGGGGGAATAAGTATCTCTTCCCAGGGATTAGTGGGCCAGAAGTGCTTAATTTCTTTCACTGGTTGGGAGCGGTGGTGACGAATCCGGGAATCATAGGGAAGAAGTGGACGCCGGTGCGAAAGGTTGTGGATCGAGCGGCGGCTTTTGTGAAAACACGGAAGTGGTGTGTTTCCATGGTGGTTCGCCCTGATGCCTCTTTAGCTGGGCTTTTTGTGGGAACACCCGAGTTAGCTTGGGGTCAAGCGGCCGATCTCTCCGAAAAACTTCACATCATTCGAAAAAAGAAGCCATTCCGACAAATTCTATCCTGTGCACCTGAGATGTATGATGAGTTGTGGGTGGCAGGAAAGTGTATGTACAAGTTGGAGCCCGTGTTGGCCGAGGGTGGCGAGTTAATCATTTATGCGCCTCATTTGAAGGAAGTTTCTATCACTCACGGAAAGTTGATTCGCCGCTTGGGATACCACTGCAGGGACTACTTTCTTAAGCAGTGGGACAAGTTTAAGGATGAGTCGTGGGGGGTGTTGGCTCATTCCACCCATGTTCATGGCGGCGGAACCTATGAAAACGGGGTTGAGAAGCCACGGGCACGTGTGATTTTGGCCACGGGGATTCCTGAGGCGGTTTGTCGGGAGATCAATCTGGGCTATCGGGATCCCAAAACGATCCGGAAAGAGGATTTTTCCAATCGGGAAGAGGAGGGAATTTTGTTCGTACCAAAGGCGGGAGAGAATCTGTATCGTCTTGAGGATGAACATTCTTCTTAACAAAAAGGCGTCGTCCCTCTAGTTTGAAAGGCATTCATGAGCACAAAAATGAAGATTAAAACTGACGGGGCGTTGGATTTCCTTTCTCTGGGGGCACTGGTTCATCGCTTGGACCCTGGAATCATCCCTTTCCGCAAAGCCACTGAGTGTAAGATCCATGTAAGTGGAGGTGAATTCAATGTGGCGGCCAATTTGGCTGACTGTTTTGGGATGCGCACGGGAATCGCCTCGGCCATGGTCGAATATCCAATCGGGGATCTGATTGCCGAGCGAGTCCGCGCGATGGGGGTTCGTCCCTTTTACAAAAAATTCAAGCATGATGGGGTGAACGGTCCAAATATGGCGGC
>Ga0214921_10008334_pt1 | contig 13467 bp, 11 predicted proteins | sample LL1505_MetaG_FD_177992 | JGI IMG/M metagenome (GOLD analysis project Ga0214921, IMG submission 177992) | Freshwater microbial communities from Lake Lanier, Atlanta, Georgia, United States - LL-1505 | ecosystem: Environmental > Aquatic > Freshwater > Lake | place: USA: Georgia | collected... | reverse complement strand
GGCGTAGGCCTGCACAATCAGTGCACTCAGCGGTTCCGGAGCAACGCCGTATTTTTTCGCTAGCCAGAACGCCAAGGCGGATTGTTGTTTGGGTAGCTCCGCAGGGTCGCTCGCGTTGGTCTGGCGGTTGTCGATACGGACCAGGCTGGTCAGCGCGTCTTGGCGCTCATGCACCCATTCGACGAGGCGGGACTCTCCCAAGTTCTGAATTTCCGGGTACTGGGCTAGTGCCAGTACACAGCCAACTATCGCCATACCAATCAGGGTAAACCCGCTACGGGCAAGGTACAAAAACCCGCTTGTGGTGTCTTTGAACATGAGATGCAGGCTCTTGGCCACGCGTTCGATTGCTTTCATCCGACCTCTTATCGTCTTGTCTATATGGGGCAATATTATATTACCGTGAAAATATCTGGTTTTAAAGGTATATCAATCGCTGTCGTGAAGCGTCCGCCTATGTGGCAGGCTGTGGTTAATTGGTCGGATTGCGTACGCTATTTGCGGGTCTGAATCGATTGGCCCCTATGGTTGGTGACGTGGCGCGCGTTTAGCGGTCAAAATATTCGTCTGTCTTATTTTTCAGCCCAGCCTCCAGAACATGCCAACCCAAGCCCCCAAAAACCTCGAAATCGCCCAGCTCGATGGCCTAACCGGTGGCGCCTTCAGTGCCCCCACATCTGGCGAGCGCGCGGCCCGGGTGAAGGAGTGGCTGGCGGGTAATCCGGACACCGATTTGCTGCAGGCGGTGTTCAAGGAACTGAGTGTTAAGGACAAGGGCGCTGCCCGCTGGATCAAAGAACGTTTGGACGAGGCCCGCCGCGCCAAAGGGCAAGAACAGTTGATGGCCGAGTGGGCGCTGCGCGCGCAGACCTTGCTGGATGCAGAAAAAATCAATATGGCCGACGCCATGGCCTGGCAGCGCGATGCGGCCAAGGCCGGCGCCCCGCTGAGCAAAGAGCCGCTGGCCGCCCTGAAGCTTCAGCTGGCGGAGCGGGTGCGGGCCATTGAGGATCTGGAACACCACACGCAGGTCCAGCGCGAAGCGGCGGTTTTACTGGCCCAGCGCATCGAGATTTTGTCGACCAAATCGTGGCAGGAGGCGCAGGCTGCTGCTGACGGACTGCATGCCGATGTGGCGCACTGGCAGGCGCAGGCGCTGGAGTTGCAGGGCCAACACGGCTGGGCCAGCGTGGATGTGAAATTCGCCGGCATGTTGGACGCCTCCTTGCGCCAATTGACGCTGGTATCCGACGCTTTCGGCGCGGCCGCGCAGATAGCGGTAGCCGCTTCCCTGGACCCGGCCGCGCCCCTGCCGCCCGTGCCGGTGTGGGCGGAAGCCTTGCGCGCCGCGCGGGGCGAGGCTGTGACGCCCAAGCCGGCCAAGGCAGCGGTGGACCCGGAAGTCCGCGCGCAGGCAGTCGCTGCGACGCAAGCGGCGCTGGACAAATTAGAGACCGAAATTGCCGAGGGCCACGGCAAAGCCAGTGCCGGTGCCGCCAATGCATTGCGCCAGGCCATTAAGGAATACGGCAAGTTGATTGACGCCAAGTTAGAGGCCCGCGCCCAGTCCGCGCTGGCTGCCGCCGGAGAGCTTGAGGGGTGGCAGCGCTGGCGCGCCGACCAGTTGCGACAAGAGTTGGTTTCCAAGGCCGAAGGCCTGTTGCAGCGCCCCGAGGGCCAGGCCATCGGCGGGCGAAAGATGCAAGATACGCTGCGCACTTTGCGCGAGCAATGGAAGCTCACCGACCAGGGCGGGGTACCCAATCACGGCCTGTGGAAGCGCTTTGACCACGCCTGCAACGATGCCTACAAGGTGGTGGAAGCCTGGTTGGAAAAAATCAAGGCCGATGCCGTCGAACACCGCGCTCAGCGCCTGGCATTAATTGCCGAGGTGGATGCGTGGGCAGCCGACAACCGCACCGCCTTGGACGACGATTGGAAAGGTTTTCAGCGAATCTTGATGCAATTTGGCGACCGTTGGCGCAATGGCGGACACCTGGGCGAAAAAGCCTTTGCTGAACTGCAGCCTCTGTGGAAAGCTGCGATCGATAACGCCGCCGCCCCCTTGGAGGCCGTGCAGGCCGACAACCTGGCTTTGCGCCGGGCGATGGTGGAAGAGGCGCAGGCGCTGGGCGCCGCGCCGGAGCTGCGGATTGACGCGGTTAAGGCTTTGCAGCAGCGCTGGCAGCGGCTGGCCCAAGGCGTGCCGCTGGACCGGCGCTTGGAGCAAAAGCTGTGGGACGCTTTCCGGCGGCCGATTGACGAGGCCTTCAACCGCAAGACCGCCGAGCGCGAAAAAGCCCAAGCCCATCTGGGTGCCCGTGACCGTGCGGTGATAGACGCCTCGCAGACCTTGCAGGCCGCCAACGCCAGCAACGACGCCCAGCGCATCCGCCAAGCCATGGCCGACTTGGACGCGGCTTTGCGGGGCCAATTGCAGGCCCGCGCCGCAGAACAAGCCGCCAGCGCGCAGTTGATGGAGGCGGCCTCCCTCGCACCGGCTTCGCCAGCGTCTGAGCCGGACGCGGCAGAGGCTGCCGAAGCGGCTGCAGATCGGGTCGAGCCGGGCTCCGTTGACGGACTTGCGCCGCCATCCGATGCGGCGCCAAGCGACATGCCTGAGGCCGCCCCCGAACCCGCCGCGGTCGTGCCGCCACCGCCACCGCCACCGCCACCGCCGCCGGTACCTCGGCCGGTAGTGGTCGCGCGCCGGGGCGATGACCGTCCCGGTCAGCAGCGCGAGGCTGTGCCCGCCGCCGCCGGTGCGCGGCGCCCTGGTGAGCGCCCCGGTGCGCCACGCGGTGCGGGTACTGGACGGCCCGGTGCGGCTGGCGTGCCCCGCGATGACCGAGGTTTTGGCCGGGGCTTGGATGACCGGCGTGGGCCCCGCGCCGATGCTGCGGATGCGCCGCCGCGTTTGGGTGACGCCGCGTTTCGCGCGCAGCGCGAGGCGCTGGAGGGCGCGCAGCAGGCGCTCAACCGCATGGCGCTGCAGGCCCATGGAGAAGTGCTGGTGCAGCTGATGGCGGCGTGGGAGCAACGTGACCCCGAGGCACTTCCGACTGCCCAGGCGCTGGGGTCCAAACAAGCGGCCAGCGTCCGCCCGCAATGGCGTGCTGCGTTGGCCAGCGGACCGACGGCACCAGCGCAGGCTGCGGGCGAGGCTTTGTTGCGTTTGGAGATGGCGGCCGAAGTTCCTACCCCGGCCGAGTTTGTGGATGCGCGCCGCGCGTTTCAGCTCAAGCTTTTGACCCGGCGCAATGATCCGCCGCCGGCCCAAACCTGGGCCCAAGACGCCGCCGCGGTATTCGCATCCGGCCACGAGCCTGGCAGCGCCCGCCGTTTGCAGGCGGCTTTCAAAGTGCTGTTGCGGCGCTAGTTGGGTTTAACCGGCGCTCGCCGGGGCCAGACGCTCCCAGCGCAGCGCCGAGGGCGCTGCAACTGCAGGCTCTCCACGCAAACGCAGCACGCTGGCGCGCGGGGTGGCCGCGTCTAAGTCCCAGTCGCTCAAGACCCAGCGGACATGCTGCGCGCTGAGGGCGTGGCAGTCGGGCCGGTGGGTGTGGCCATGCACAAGGGTGTGCGATCGGCAGGCCCGCAAGAGGGCCAAAGCGGCGCGGTTATCGACATCAAAGAATTCCGTGCTGGCTTTTTTGTTGGCCTCGCTTTGCGCGCGCATAACCAGCGTACGGTTCTTGCGGACGGCCAGCGGTTCCGACAGAAATTCGCGCTGCCACGCGGCGGAGCGTGAGAGCTGGCGGAATTCCTGGTAGCGGGTGTCGCCGGTACACAGCCCGTCACCGTGGCTCAGGACGATGCGCTGGCCGGCAAAAACCAGGGTGGTCGGGTCGGGCAGGTCTTGCGCCTGGCAAGCCCGCATGATGCGCGGACCCATCAAAAAATCCCGGTTACCGCGCATGATGTACAGGTTCAACCGCGCGCCGGCGCGCGCCAGCGCATCAAAGCACATTCGGTGCGCATCCTGTGGGTCCTCTATCCAGTCGTCGCCAATCCAGAACTCCAACAAATCGCCCAGCACAAACACAGCATCTGCGGGGGTTTTATCGAGGTAGTCAACAAAGCCTTGCAGGGTACGAGGACTGCTGTCCTGTAGATGCAGGTCCGAGATAAAGTCCAGGATTTTCCAGCGGGTGGGCGCGTCGAGTTCCATGGGGTAAAAGGATGTCGCGCTGGGTGCGGCGCTCAGGCCTTCAAAACGGCTTTTTCAAGCAGCACGTCCTCCAGCGGGACATCGTCTGACATGCCAACGCGCCCGGTCGCCACTTTTTCCATGGCGTCGACGATCGCCATGCCGCTGATGACTTTGCCGAAAACCGCATAGCCCCAGCCCTGCTGGGTGGGGGCAGAAAAATTCAGGAAGTCGTTATCCGCCGTGTTGATAAAGAACTGGGCGGTGGCCGAATGCGGCGCGCTGGTGCGCGCCATGGCCACGCTGTAGTGCAGGTTTTTCAGGCCGTTGTCGGCTTCGTTGGTGATCGTCGGGTGGGTTTTCTTTTGCTTCATGCCACTGGACATGCCGCCGCCTTGGATCATGAAGCCGGGAATGATGCGGTGAAAAATGGTGTTGTCGTAATGCCCATCTTCCAGATACTTCAGAAAGTTGGCGACGGTGTTGGGCGCTTTCTCCGCGTCCAGCTCCAAGGTGATGATGCCCATATGGGCGATATGCAGTTCGATTTGGGGATTGCTCATGGTGATGTCAGCACGGTGGCTGTAGTGATGGTGATGGGGGTTGAGGGGACATTTTGGTAGCCGCCCTGGTTACGGGTCGCCACGCTGCGAATGGCGTCAATGGTTTCCATGCCACTGATTACTTTCCCAAAAACAGCATAACCATACCCATCGGGTTGGGGGGCGTTCAGGTTGGCGTTATCCACCAGGTTGATAAAAAACTGCGCGGTGGCCGAGTTCGGGTTGCCGGTGCGGGCCATGGCGATGGTGCCGCGCTCATTTTTCAGACTGCGGTCGATTTCCAGCGGTATTGGCGAACGGGTTGGTTTTTGTGCCATGTCGGGGGTGAAGCCACCGCCTTGCACCATGAAGCCGTCGATGACCCTGTGAAAAATCGTGCCATCGAAATGCTTATCTTGCGCGTATTGGACAAAGTTTTGCACGGTTTTGGGCGCTTTGGCCGGATAGAGCTCGACCACGAAGTTTCCCATGGTGGTTTGAAAGCGCACTTGCGTAGTGTTTTGAGCCTGCCCGGTCATCGGCAGTGCCAGGCCGATGGCCAGCAGAGCGCGTGCTACGGTTACGAAGAAAAAGTTCATCCGATCACACCCTCAAAAAATATTTTCCATTTCTTGTCGATTTTCACCCAATACTGGCGCTTGAGCGGGCCGCTGGCCGCGCCGCGTCCCAGCTCGCTGAAGGTGACGACCATGACCTCTTCGCTATCGACCCAACTGAGCAGGGTGAGGTCTTTGATTTGCAGTTGGCTGGAACGTGCCTTGGTTATTTCGGCCTTGAGTTCCGGCAACCATTGGCTGAGGTTGCGGCCATAGCTGTTGAAGTCGGAGGCGTAAAAGCCCTGCACCTGTGCCCAATCGCCACGGGACTTGGCGGTGCGCCATTCCTGCAGGACTGTCTCGAAGTTGCCCTTAACGGGTTCCAGCGACGCTGGGCTCACCCATGTGAGCTTGGATGCGACCACGATCGGCGTGGTTTGTACCTCGACCGTGCTGCTCAGATGGTGCAGGTCAGGGTTGGAAATCACCAAACAGCCGTCGGTGGCTTGCGGCGCACGGGCAAACTGGCTGGAGGGTGTACCGTGCAGCCAGATGCCACGGCCGGATTTGCTGCGGCGCAGGTCCAACATGTTCGGGTAATTGATGGGCAGCGCACCGCTGCCGTAAAAATCGCCGAGGGTTTTGCGGTTCAGAAGGCCGGTGACGTAATAGACACCCAGCGGGGTGCGCTGGTCGCCTTCTATGGCTTTGGAAACGCCGGCCTTGCCCACCGAGACATAGTAGTCACGCAAGAGGCGCGGACCGGATGGGGTGTTCTCAAAAAGATACAAGCGCGACCGCGAGGCATCAACTGCAATCACGTGTTTGCTACGCGTAGCAATTTTGAGGAACTGCGATGGAATCGTGTTGGCTGGCGGGCGTTCGCGCAAAGCCTCCAGGCGACGCTGTGATTCTTGGCGCAAGTCCCCCAGCGTCAGTCCAGCCGACGCGGCAGCCTCAGGGGTCACGTCCCCCAGGGTTTTCACCACGTGAATGCGTGAGGCCAGCAGATCGCCGTAGACCAATTGGGCAAGCTGGAAATGCGGTACGTCTTTCACCAGTTGCTCCGCCATTTGCAGGGCTTCCCGGTAGCGACCGGAACCTATCAACTCATAAATCCCAAGCAGGCGTTTTTCCGCTTGAAAGTCGGTGTTCAACTCGGCCTCGGTAGGCACACCGGTGGCGGAAGGGGGCGCTGCCGGCGTCGCTTGGGTTTGGCAGGCGATTACCAGGCTCCCCAATAAGGCCTGCGCCAGCAGCCACGCCGCGCCGCGATAGACCGCCTTCAGATCAAGAGCCAACGGTTTCACGGGTGATCTGCCAACGCTCGCCATACTTAGTGAGTTCCAGCGTCTTGCGGCTGGAAACGGACAGTCCGTCTGCCTTGTATTCCTGGCGGAATTTGGCGATGGCTTTGTTCCCGCTGATAGTGACTCTCAGCCCCTCGAGGTGCACGCTGATTTTGGATTTGCCCATGATGCGGGTTTCCCGCTCATTTTCCCAAGCGCTGCGCTTGGCACCATTCGGTGGCTCGAAATCTTTGCCGTAAACGGAGAAGTAGGCCTTGAGGTTTCTTTCGGACCAGGCCTCAGCCCATTTTTGTATCGCCTCTTCAGCCGCTTTTGCATCACTCTGGTTCTGCGCATCGTCCGCCTTGACCGCTGGTGTTTTAGCCGGAGGTGCTGGGGGCGCTGTCACAACGGCAACTGGCGGCGTCGGAGCCACCGGGGTCGATGCGGGTTTGGTCACAACCACAGAGGCGGCTTTCTCGGGCACCACGCTGGCATTTGTTCCAATTGTTGCGATGCGCCCGGTGTTGCTGTTGAACAGTTGCCGCGCCAACGCCAGCTTGGGCGTTATCGCTGGATTGTTACCTTCAATTTGCAGGGCCTTGTTGTAGGCTTGGCTGGATAGTCGGGCATACACGTCACCGAGATTTTCGTAGGCAATGGCGTAGCCGGGATTGGTTTTGAGCGCTTGCTCCAAAGCCGATTTGGCCTTGTCGAACTGGTTTTGGTTGGCGTACAGAACGGCCAAATTGTTGTAGGGCTCAGGCAGATCCGGAAAGTCTTCGGTGAGCTTGGTGAAGGTGGCAATCGCTTCTGTTGCCTTGCCGGCATCTTTTTGTGCGACGCCCTTCAAGAAACGCATTTGCGGATCACGTGGTTTACCTGCCAGGTAGGTGTCGGCTTTGTTCAGTGCTTCGACGAACTTGCCATCGCGCGTCAATTGCGCTACTTCGGAATACTCGTCGGCACAGGCAGCAGGTGGCAGCATGCCAAAAATCCAAAACAGCAAAGGGAAAACGATCCGGACAACGACGTGGGCGTACTTCATAGTGCCTTGGAATTATGGGTGCCCAGCGTGGGGCATATACTGAGGTCATTGTAGCGTAGCGCCCAGCAATGGACGGCATTTCTGCTGCTTTGTAATCCTCTGAACATGCCCCACTTCACGCCGCTGTCCCCGCGCAAGCAACGTCCCTTTTCGTGCGATAGACCATGAGTTTGACCCTGTACAACACGCTGACGCGGCAGAGCGAGGTGTTCGTGCCTTTGCATCCTGGCAAGGTGGGTATGTATGTGTGCGGCATGACGGTGTACGACCTGTGCCACATCGGGCACGCACGCATGATGATGGCCTTTGATGTGGTGCAGCGTTGGCTGCGCGCCAGCGGTTACACCGTGACCTATGTGCGCAACATAACCGACATTGACGACAAGATCATCGCGCGGGCAGTTGAGCGTGGCATACCCATCCGCGCACTGACCGACGCCATGGTTGCAGACATGCATGCGGACACGGCCCGCTTGGGGATTGAGGCGCCAACTCTAGAGCCGCGCGCGACCGATTACGTGCCCAAGATGTTGGAGCTCATCAGCACCTTGCGTGATCGGGGGCTGGCGTACCGGGCCGATGACGGCGACACGAATTTTTCGGTGCGTAAGTTTCCTGGCTACGGGCAACTCTCCGGTAAATCTTTAGACGACTTGCGCGCCGGTGAGCGGGTGGCCGTGCAGTCGGATAAGCACGATCCTTTCGACTTCGCGTTGTGGAAGGCCGCCAAACCGGATGAGCCAACCGATGCGGTTTGGGATAGTGCCGCGCTGGGCCATGACTTCGGCCCCGGCCGCCCGGGTTGGCACATTGAGTGCTCGGCCATGAGCTGCGCCACCTTGGGTGAGACTTTTGATATCCATGGTGGCGGCGCAGACTTGCAGTTCCCCCACCATGAGAACGAAATCGCGCAGAGCCAGGGCGCCAGCGGCAAGCCCCCGGCCAATTTGTGGATGCACAACGGGTTCGTGCGGGTGGACAACGAAAAAATGTCCAAAAGCCTTGGCAACTTCTTCACCATCCGCGAGGTGCTGGATAAGTTCCATCCCGAGACAGTCCGGCTTTTTCTGGTGCGCACGCACTACCGCAGCCCGCTGAACTACAGCGACGCGCACCTCCATGATGCACAGGCCGCGCTCAAGCGCTTGTACACCGCGTTGGCGGTGACCACCCCGCAAGTGCCTTCTGCCATTGATTGGTCGACGCCGTTTGCATCGGCTTTCAAGGCGGCTATGGACAACGACATCGGCACACCAGAGGCCATCGCGGTTTTGTTTGATCTGGCCAGCGAGGTCAACCGCAGCCAATCGCCCCAACTTGCCGGATTGCTGCAAGCGCTGGGCGGCGTGCTCGGGCTGCTGCAGGGCAACCCCAAAGATTTCATGCAAAGCGGTGCCCGGGTGGAGCCCGAGCAGATTCAGCTGCTGATTGATGAGCGCGCGCAGGCTAAGGCGCAGCGCAATTTCGCCCGCGCCGATGCGATTCGCCAGGATTTGCTGGCGCAAGGCATCGTCTTGAAAGACAGTGCGTTGGGTACGACTTGGGAAGCGGCGTCCTGATGTCTGCATCCAAAGTCCCGGCCCAAGCCAGCGTTCGGCCGCCATTCTGGGCTGCGGCATGCGAGCACCTGATGAAAAAGGACCGGGTGATGCGCCGCCTGATTCCGCTGTTTGATCAGGCCGCTTTGGAATCGCGTGGCGACGCATTTGTCACCTTAGCCCGCAGCATTGTGGGTCAGCAAATTTCGGTCAAGGCGGCGCAAACCGTGTGGGATCGCTTTGCGCTACTGCCTAAAAAAATGACCCCCGCTATGGTGCTCAAATTGAAGGTCGATGACATGCGTGCTGCCGGCTTGAGCGCGCGCAAGGTGGAGTACCTGGTGGATTTGTCGCTGCATTTCAGCGGTAAGCAGTTACACGTGCAGCAGTGGGCCGAGATGGAAGACGAGGCGGTGATTGCCGAGCTGGTCGCGATCCGCGGAATCGGCCGCTGGACTGCCGAAATGTTTTTGATTTTTCACCTGATGCGCCCCAACGTGTTACCGCTGGACGATGTGGGCCTGATCAACGGGATCAGTCGCAACTATTTTTCAGGCGAACCCGTCAGCCGCAGCGATGCGCGCGAGGTGGCCGCTGCTTGGGCCCCGTATTGCAGTGTGGCGACTTGGTATATTTGGCGCTCGCTAGACCCTGTGCCGGTGGCTTACTAGGCCAACTCAAGCGGTAGCGGAAACTGGAGAAACGCATTGGCGAAAAAAAATTTTTTGGATTTTGAGCAGCCGATTGCGGCGCTGGAGGACAAAATCGAAGACCTGCGCTATGTGCAGAACGAGTCTGCGGTTGATATTTCCTCAGAAATCGAGCAGCTCACCAAAAAGAGCGTGCAGCTCACCAAAGACATCTACAGCGATCTGACGCCTTGGCAGATCACCAAAATCGCCCGCCACTCTGAACGCCCGTACACGCTGGACTACATCAACCAGATGTTCACCCACTTTGTGGAGTTGCACGGTGACCGGCATTTTGCCGATGACCTGAGCATCGTCGGCGGGCTGGCCCGCTTCAATGGCATGCCCTGCATGGTGCTGGGTCAACAAAAAGGCCGCGACACGCGCGAGCGCGGCCTGCGCAACTTCGGCATGAGCAAGCCCGAGGGCTACCGCAAGGCCTTGCGCCTGATGAAGCTGGCCGAGAAATTCAAGCTGCCCGTCTTCACTTTTGTAGACACCCCAGGGGCCTATCCCGGCATCGACGCCGAAGAGCGCGGGCAGTCCGAAGCCATCGGTCGCAATATCTTTGAGATGGCCCAACTCGAGGTGCCCATCATCACCACGATCATCGGCGAGGGCGGCTCGGGCGGTGCGCTGGCCATTTCGGTGGGTGACCAGGTTGTGATGTTGCAGTACGCGATTTATTCGGTGATCAGCCCCGAAGGTTGTGCCTCCATTCTGTGGAAAACCGCAGACCGGGCGCAGGACGCTGCGGACGCGCTGGGCATTACGGCGCACCGGCTCAAAGCGCTGGGGCTGGTCGACAAAATTGTCAACGAGCCCGTGGGCGGCGCGCACCGCGATATGCCCCAGGCCTGCGCTTTTCTCAAGCGCGCTTTGATCGACGCCTTGCGCCAGGTCAATACCCTGGGTGTGGAAGAGTTGTTGGAGCGGCGCTACCAGCGCCTGCAAAGCTACGGCCGTTTTACCGACACCAAAGCCGCTGCGCGCTGAGCGCCCGCCGTGGCGGCACCAATAGCCTGCCATGACGATTTCTGTTGACGACGCCTTAGACCGATTTCAACCGGCGCTGCCCCTTGGCGTGGCGCTCAGTGGCGGTGCAGATTCCAGCGCACTGCTTGCGGGCTGTGCCCAACGCTGGCCCGGTCAGGTCATCGCGCTCCATGTGAACCACGGCTTGCAAGCGGCAGCTGTTCAGTTCGAGGCGGCGTGCGAAAAGCTGTGCAGCAGTCTGAATGTTCCTTTGCGGGTTGCGCGCGTTAACGCTGGGCATGCGCCTGGCCAAAGCCCGGAGGATGCGGCACGGATTGCGCGCTACACAGCCCTGGCCTCGCTGGCGGGCGACGTGACATCGGGAGAACACATTAGAAACATTGCACTAGCCCAGCACGCGGATGACCAAGTGGAGACCTTGCTGCTGGCGCTGTCGCGCGGTGCCGGTCCGGCGGGTTTGTCTGCGATGCCGGCCCACTGGGAGCGCATGGGTTTGTACTGGCACCGGCCTTTGCTGGAGGCGGCCGCTGCGGATATCCGCCACTGGTTGCGCCGGCACTCCATTGACTGGGTTGAAGACCCGACCAACGCCGACCCCGGCTTCACGCGCAACCGGATTCGCGCGGATCTGTTGCCACCGCTGCAAGCTTGCTTCCCCCATTTCCGCGACACCTTTGCCCGCGCGGCGCAGCACAGCGCGGCGGCCAGCGAACTGTTGGATGAACTCGCGGAGATTGATCTCTCGGCGGTGCTCGACCCGGTCACGGATGCGCCGCAGATCAAAGCCCTGCAATTGCTGCGCGCGCCCCGGCAGGCGAATGCGCTGCGGCATTGGCTCAAAACCCGGTTTGCAACCACGCCCAGCACCGCGCAGCTACAGGCTTTGCTCGCCCAAATTGCTGCTTGCACCACCCGTGGTCACCACATCGATATCCGGGTCGGAAGCGGCTTTGTGCGGCGCGAAGACGCGGTATTGCGTTGGTACAATTCCACGCTTTAGCCAAAAATAACCGTAGATGACATTAATTGTTCACAAATACGGCGGCACGTCGATGGGCTCTACCGAGCGCATCCGTAACGTCGCCAAGCGGGTCGGCAAGTGGGTTAGAGCGGGCTACCACCTGGTGGTTGTCCCCTCCGCCATGAGCGGCGAAACCAACCGTCTTTTAGGCCTGGCCAAAGAACTGGCCCCCCAGCACCACGACGAAGCCTATGCCCGCGAGCTCGACGCCTTGGCGGCCACGGGCGAACAAGCCTCCAGCGCGCTTTTGGCAATCGCTTTGCAAGCCGAGGGTATTCCCTCGGTCAGCTACGCAGGCTGGCAAGTCCCCATTCGCACCGACATGGCTTACACCAAGGCGCGGATCGAATCCATCGACGACGTACGGCTGCGGGCGGATCTAGAAGCCGGGCGTGTCGTCATCGTCACCGGTTTCCAGGGCGTTGATCCGCAAGGCAATATCACTACGCTCGGTCGCGGGGGTTCTGATACATCTGCGGTTGCGGTGGCTGCTGCGCTCAAGGCGCAGGAGTGCTTGATTTACACCGACGTCGATGGGGTTTACACCACCGATCCCCGCGTGGTTCCCGAAGCCCGGCGCTTGAAAACTGTGAGTTTCGAAGAGATGCTGGAAATGGCGTCCATGGGCTCCAAAGTTTTGCAAATCCGCTCGGTGGAGTTTGCCGGTAAATACCGCGTGCCCTTGCGCGTGCTGAGCAGCTTCACCCCCTGGGATATCGACATCACGCAAGAAGCCCAGTCGGGCACGCTGATCACTTTTGAGGAAGATGAAAACATGGAACAAGCCGTTGTATCCGGCATCGCGTTCAACCGCGACGAAGCCAAAATTTCGGTCCTGGGCGTGCCCGACCGTCCCGGCATCGCGTACCAAATTCTGGGCGCGGTCGCCGACGCCAACATCGATGTGGATGTGATCATCCAAAACCTGAGCAAAGACGGTATTACCGATTTCAGTTTCACGGTAAACCGGGGCGATTACGCCCGCGTCATCGATTTGCTCAAGAACACCGTCATCCCCAAGCTCGGCGCCAGCGATGTGGTGGGCGACCCGAAGATCTGCAAGGTCTCCATCGTCGGCATCGGCATGCGCAGCCATGTCGGCATCGCGGCCAAAATGTTCAAGGTGCTCAGCGAAGAGGGCATCAACATCCAGATGATTTCCACCTCAGAGATCAAAACCTCGGTGGTCATTGATGAGAAGTACATGGAGCTCGCGGTGCGCGCTTTGCACAAAGCCTTTGAGCTGGAGCAGCCTAGCGCCTGACCCGCGATTGCGGCTCATGCTTGTCGTGAGATAATTTGGGTGCTGGAAACGTGACCGAGTGGCCGAAGGTGCTCCCCTGCTAAGGGAGTATGGGGTGTAGAGCCTCATCGAGGGTTCGAATCCCTCCGTTTCCGCCAAGACTATTTCGAACTGATTCCAAGTCATTCGAACAATTTACAACCCGTTCAGAGCAGCTTTGGGTGCGCTCCTAGAACACTTTCCGGACTAGGCAGGCTTCTTCATAGTCCTCAATGTCTTTGAGCCGGTACAGCACTTTCCCCACGATCTTCAAGTACTGCGGGCCCTCGCCGACGGTGCGCCAGCGCTGAAGGCGTGCGACTGAACACTCCCAACGATCTGCGAGCATTATTTC
>Ga0214921_10008333_pt1 | contig 13471 bp, 10 predicted proteins | sample LL1505_MetaG_FD_177992 | JGI IMG/M metagenome (GOLD analysis project Ga0214921, IMG submission 177992) | Freshwater microbial communities from Lake Lanier, Atlanta, Georgia, United States - LL-1505 | ecosystem: Environmental > Aquatic > Freshwater > Lake | place: USA: Georgia | collected... | reverse complement strand
ATAGTGACGGTGTCTTACCTGCTGTTTATTTTCTCCATACCTGTTGGACTCTTCAACACCATAGTGTGGAAGGATATACCATTTAGTATCAGCATATTGATGTTGTCGTTTCTTCTGTTTAAGGCGCAGTACGTGAAGGATGCCGAAAAGAGATACCTTCGTATTGAGGGATGGCACTGGGTCTTTTTCGGAGCTCTTTGTGTGGTGCTGTGTCATTTTCGTCACAACGGCATTATTTTCTACGGGATTATTCCCCTCCTAGCGATAGGCCGTATCTCGTCCACCGATATGAAGCGGCTGGGCATAACCCTCGCTGTTGTCTTTGTCTCGTTTAATTATCTGTTCCCATACCTGCTTAACATTCGACGAACAACAGCGAGTCCCCAACAAGAGTATCGCACGGCGCTCGCGATCATGACCCACTTTAACTATTATTCAAAGGATAGGCAGAGCGATAAGCGGATCATAGAAGAGGCAACCAAGATGTCATGGGCGGAGATAACCTCGCTGTATCCTCGCAACTGGTTTGATGCATGGGATAAGTCTGAAATTCAGAGGAAACAATTTTTGCCTGGTAATGGTCACACAGACGAATATACGAAAGCCTTTGTAGCGCGGCTAGCGATGGAGAACATCCCGATAGTTCTTGCGTCAAGGACGTATGAATTCCTGCATTCTATCGGCATCGATCAGTCTGCATACGATGCTACAACAGACTACTACCAGAATCCTCTGCAGCTCCACGGAAGCAATCTTGTTCCCCCAGGTCGGTTGCTGTTCAAAGTTCCCATCGAAAGCAGTCCCATCTCTAGTGGGCTCAGAGAGACGATGATGGACATCGCGCAGTGGTCTATGAAGTACGATGGATTACTCTCTCGGCAAGTTCTGATTTGGAACCTTGCGGTTTTCCTGGTAGTTTTTTGCGCCATCATTTTTTTTGAAGGCGGGCTGTCAGCGATCGGACTGTTCACGCTCCCTAGTCTTGCCTCGGCAGGGGCAGTGTTTCTGGCCGGAGCGGGAGAGAGCTGGAGATATTTTTACTACGTGTATCTTGCAGGTGTTGTAGTTGTGCCGCTCTACGTGTGCTATTGGCGTAACATTCGGAACAGAAGAGCTTAATCTAAATTAGCAACCCTGCGGGGTTCTCCAACTACTGAAGTGCCGCGGATAACACTGCCGTCGTTGGTCCGATATTGAATCTTAATGAGAATTTGTCTCATCTGGTCGGCAAGAAGGCCCAAGCTGAAGATAAGCACTGAGGTGAGAAGTCCTACACCACCAAGGGCAGTGAGAACGGAGGAGGTTAGAGCTAGTCCTAGGACAATGCTTCCAACGCTTGCACAGAGCGTGCCCATCGATATCAGCAGGAACAGCTTGAAAGGGTTGTAGTAAAGGACCGACTGAACGATGTACTGGAGTGTTCTCAGGGAGTCTCTGAAAAGCTTGACCTTCTTCTCTCCAATTCGAGAGTGATAGTCGATAGCGATGTAGCCGATATATCGGCCTGTCAGCATGTATGCCATCGTCTGAGACGTGGTAAAGCTAAAGGTGTTACATAATTGGTCAAAGTAGGGGAGTATCGTCTTTCGAGAGAATATTCTCATTCCGGAATTGATATCTGGGATAGCTTGGCCCGTCGTGAATTCCACCAAAAACTTAAGGATCGAACGGAGAGGCCGCTTGAGCCACGATTCGTGGTAGTGGGCCCCTTGTCGTCGACCAACGACGAGGTCATACCCTTTGTTGTACTCGGCAAGAAACTCCGGAAGTCGTGAGATCGGATACGTGCCATCCGCGTCGACGATGGCTATCGTATCGTAGGTGGCGGCGGAGATCCCATCTTTAAGCGAACGGCCATACCCGAGGTTGTGGACGTGATTAACGACGTGAGCCCCATGCTCCTTGGCGATACATCCTGTGGCATCCTTCGATCCATCGTTCACGACTACTATCTGGTATCGATTGATCCCTGCTTTCACCAGAGTGGTTTTAATAGATTCGATAGTAACGCCGATCCCCTTTTCTTCGTTGAGCGCTGGAACAACCACAGATATCATCGTCATATACTCCTCTTTAAGCAGCCTTTCCGAGAGCACCCTCTTCTCTATTCTTCAAGAAAAGGTGCAGTTGAATGAGGGCAAAAAGCTTGAATGAATTGTCCGATCGGTAGGCCAAGTGGTCGTCCAAGGTCTTCGCAATCGCTTTGCGGTCCAGGTACTGTAGAAGTGGGCCGTTGGTAGCCATCTCTTCGCACAGCGGTTTGAGCTCGCCGAAAAGCCAATGAGATATCGGGGCATTGAAGCCTCTCTTTGGTTGCGTGAGCACCCTCTTATCCAAGAGTCCTTTCTGACTCTCTTTGAGGATGTGCTTCTTGGAGAGTCCCTTTACTTTGTAGTCAACTGGAAGACTCGCTGCAAATTCGACGAGTCTATAATCGAGGAATGGTGCGCGAGCTTCGAGCGCGTGCGCCATGCTGGCTCTATCCACCTTAACGAGGATGTCGTCGACCAACCATGTCTTGATGTCGATGTACATTGCTCGATCGAGATAGTGGGCGTCTTTCACCTCAGCGTCGAACTTTTCAAAATCACGGAGTGGGTGAGCGTCATCGATCTGTTCACAAAGAGCCGGTGTCACCATGTCTGTTATCTCGGATTTGCTAAAAAGCTCCCGCCAGCTGAAGTGAGATTGAACAAATGGACGGGAACAGCCCCGAAGGAAGTGGAGTATCTTGTAGTCGGTACTCACTTTGCCGAAGTCGCGTTTCATGAACCGGCGATAGGCACCCTCAAAGCTCCGTATGAGTGACGAGGGAAGTATGTGAGCCATTCGACTTAATTTGTCGGCGATATACGTTTCGTATCCTCCAAATATCTCATCCGCACCGTCGCCAGATAGGGTTACGGTGACATTCTTCCGGGCGAATGCGGAGAGGTGGTACATCGGAATGATGGAGGTGTCGGCAAATGGCTCCCCTGAGCAGGCAGCTATCGCTCTCAGAGTCTGAATGTCTTGTGATCGAATTACATCCTGATGGTGAGATACTTCCATGGTCCGAGCAATCGCCGCAGCACCCTCCAACTCGCTAAAGGACTTCTCGGGGAATCCCAGCGAAAATGTGTGACAGTCAGCTGAAGCGCGAAACTTTGTCATGTGTCCGACGATCGTCGAGGAGTCGATACCTCCGCTCAGAAATGCTCCGAGGGGAACATCGCTCATAAGTCTCAGCTTCACAGCATCAGAGAGGAGATGATTCAACTCTTCAGAGGCTTCGGTAATGTTTGAGTATCGCCGTTTCGTGGCAAAGCTACGGGAGAGATCCCAATATCTCGTGATGGTGGGACGCCCACCTCTCTTCCATTCGAGGGTGTGGCCGGGGGGGAGTCGCTTAATGTGCGGATTGATACACTCCGAGGTAGTTAGGTAGCCAAGCGCAAGAAATTGGATGATAGCCCGGTCGTTAATTGTATCAGGGATCTGAGGATCCTCGAGAAGAGCCGAGTGTTCCGAGGCGAAGGAGAGGTATGAATCTCGCTCAAAGTAGTAGAGAGGTTTCTTTCCAAGCCGATCCCGAGCGAGCAGAAGGGTCTGCGTGCGGTCGTCCCACAATGCGAATGCGAACATCCCGTTGAATCGAGATACGCATGCCGAACCCCAATGTCGGTATGCCTCAAGGAGGACCTCGGTATCCGAGGAGGAGCGGAACACGCTTCCGAGGGCGGAGAGCTCCGTGCGAAGCTCGGAATGGTTATAAATTTCACCATTAAAGGTGACCAGGAGTGTGCCCGACGAGTCGAGCATGGGCTGAGCTCCGCCTGGGGTTAGATCGATGATCGCGAGTCTGGTGTGACCAAAGGAGATCGGTCCCAACGATTTCACTCCGTGGGCGTCAGGTCCTCGGTGAAATAGGCGTTTTGTGATGCGCTCTACGGTGGAAGGCGTTGTTGGTGAAATCCAATCAATTTGTCCCGCGATACCGCACATACTCTGAGTGTCCTAACGAAGAGACCGTCATCTTCGTCCTGTCTGATGACCTGAAGGAGGCTATCACAAAGCATCTTTGTAATCAAAGCGAGGGGGAAGGGAGGGGTATGGTATAGAGGCTTGATCTTCCTAGGTTTCAGGGCTCTACTGGGGCCTGAGCTCTGGCCACCTACGGAGGAGTGCTGAGCTTGATTATTGTTCGTTCACTCTTATAAGAAACGTTGCTGATGTCATGTACATAGTTGTTGGGTCTGGTCACTCTGGTGTCGCTTGTGCAGTGTCTCTCGTCGAGGCCGGGGTGCCTGTCACCCTTATCGATGGTGGAGTTCAGCTAGAGGAGGAAACGAGACGCGTTATCGCCGGAATGTCGACAAAGAGCCAGGAAAGCTGGTCTCTCGATGAGCTGAGTGTCGTAAAGGGCAATGTCTCTGCCTCTGCGAAGGGGGTTCAGGTCAAGAAGCTCTACGGGTCCGATTTTCCCTTTCGCGATGTGGATCTCCACCTACCTCGCTCTAGTTCCGGTATTGGGCATCTCACGCCGAGCCTCGCCACCGCCGGGTTTAGTAATGTGTGGGGAGCCGCCGCATTGCCATACAGCGAGGGCGATTTGCAAGGATGGCCTGTCAGTGCTCAGGAACTAGAGCCGTATTACCGTTCAGTCAATCGATTCATGCCTCTCACGGGTGCTCACGATGGTCTTGAGGAGTTGTTTCCCCTCACAACGGAGTCCCCTCGGACATTGAAGCCGAGCAGGCAGGCCCAACGGATGATCGGATCCCTTCGTCGCCGAGAGCTGCGTTTGCGCAAACAGGGGATCCTTTTCGGCTCCCCGCGGCTCGCAGTCCGCGGTCAGGCAAGAGTTCTGGCGGCGCCTCCTCAGAGCGACGACTCTCGGGCCTGCACGTACTGCGGTTTGTGCCTCTTCGGTTGTCCCTACGGGCATATTTATTCCACGAACGAAACTTTGGACTACTTAAAGTCTTTCCCCCACTTCAGACACCTTCCCGGCGTTATCGTTGATACCTTTGAAGAGCAGGGAGGGCAGGTAGCTGTGCGAGGACGGTCCCGACTAGACAATCGAGAGGTCTCATACTTTGGTACAAAGCTGTTTCTGGCGGCAGGGGTCCTCTCGACATCCCAGATAGTGATGAAGACTATGGGCCTCTACGATGTCCCGGTTCGGTTGCCAACGAGCGAATATTTTATGCTCCCCTTGTTGAGCATGCGAAAGACGCCGGGGGTTCGATCCGAGGCTCTCCACACCTTGTCGCAGATCTTTATAGAGTGCACAGATAAAAAAATCTCTGAGCACTCAGCTCACATGCAACTCTATACGTATAGTGAACTCTTTAAGCTCGGTTTGTATGAAACGTTCGGACCTCTCAAGCCGCTTCTAAAACTTATAGAGCCGGAGGTTCTGGGGCGTTTAAGCGTCATTCAGGGTTATATTCATTCGGAATACTCCTCAACGATCGAGCTGCGATTGAGGAAAGAGACAGGGCGTGATGTTTTGCACCTGCAGGGCGAACCTAATCCTCTTGCCGGAAAAACGATTAAGCGACTCGTGGCTAAGCTTACGCGGGCCCTGTGGCCGAGTGGGATCCTTCCGATTCGACCGATGTTGACTATTGGGCAACCTGGAGAGGGACGACATGCTGGAGGAACGTTCCCCATGAGTGCTACGCCTAGCAAGATGCAGTGCGATCTGTTCGGACGACCATCGGGATTTCGTCACGTTCACGTAGTGGACGCGACTATCTTTCCAAGCGTTCCGGCATCTACAATCACTTTCACAGCGATGGCGAATGCCCAGCGCATAGCAGCGCATGTGCTTGCTGAGAGCGTAAGCAGATAGAGTGAAGGAGGGTTATGAAATACGCGATCACTGGTAGTAATGGTTACGTTGGAAGTGCGATTGCAAACTACCTCCGCTCAGTGGGTGAAGAGGTCGTTGAATTGCGTCGCCTCAGGGTGGGAGAAGTTTCCTCCACGAATCTTGTCCCCTTTAGATTAGGGGATAGCCCTTCGGATGAAAGTGTGCGGTCGTGCAAGATCCTTGTGCATTGTGCATACGATCTCTCCTCGATTAGCTGGCCCGATATACAGCGTGAAAACGTCGAAGGATCACGCCTCTTGTTTGAGGGTGCTGCATCTTTGGGGATCGAGAAAATTATTCTCATCTCTTCAATTAGCGCATTTCCTGAAAGCTGCTCTCTGTATGGACGGGCCAAGATGGAGATAGAGGCTCTCGCCCGACGCTACAAAGGTGTCGTAGTGAGGCCTGGTCTCGTATACGGCGATTCTCCCGGCGGTATGATGGGAACCTTAGGCAGGTTCGTTGAAAAACTTCCAATAGTGCCGGTGATCGGTGGGGAGCAGGAGATGTTTCTGGTGCATCAAGAGGATCTCTCAAAAATGATCTACCACCTGGCACATGCCTCCAGTGTGAGCGAGGTTCCTCTTTTCGCCTGCAACGAACGAGCGGTGAAGTTCAGTAGCATTCTCAAGCATTTGGCGGAGCAACGCGGAAGGAGCGCTACATTCATAGCTGTGCCGTGGAGGGCAGCATGGCTAGGACTAAAGGCGCTTGAGCTGGTAGGCCTACGGCCGGGGATTAAGAGTGATAGCCTCGTTAGTATGATGAATCCCAATCCTTCTCCCGATTTTGGAGCAACGCGAAAGTTAGGGCTCTCCTTTAGGGAGTTCGGCAGATCCCGCGCGTTGGGGGATTGCCGACTACGTTCGGACGAGTAGCGGCAGACTTTCCCAGATATTCCCCAAACCGCAGCAACGAATGGGGACGTTTAACTATCCTTTAAATCTGGCTAAAGGGCTTGGTACAAGGCGTCTCCCATTCGGATTATTCGATGCCTCAGACACTATCATACCGTTGCTTGGGCGATGTGAGTTTCACAAGGAGTAGTGGTGGAAGTTTCACTCAGGCTCGCGACGGCCTGCTCGGGGCCTCGGATCAGATTCATGCAGGGTCGTTCTATATACGAGAACGTGAAGAGACTAAGGACAACGGAAAGCGCAAAAAAGGCGCATGTTGCACCGAGAGGGGTCAAGGGAACGGTCCAGTGACTGAAGTAGGCGGCGGGCAGGATGTGAAGACAATAGAGAGAGAAGCTTATCTTTCCGAAGAATCGAAGTAGGCTATTCGAAAAAAAGCGACCAATGCGTTTCGAGTAAAGAACTCCCATGACGATTGCGCTGCACGAGATCATCTGCCTTGGATGTTGGGCGAGCCAATGCCACCATTCGATGGGAAAGCGGATCGAGTTAAGAGCCGCGTCTCTGAATGAGTAGGGAAGGATGAAAGCTTGCAGCAGTATCCCGAGGCAGAAGAGAAGGCTGGCCACTGAATCGGCAAATACTGGAAGTAGTGACCGATACAGGAAGAAGATGGCGAGGGCCGATCCAAGAAGGAAGAAGTGAGCGTAGTTGGTAACGTGAGGATAGTTGACAGGGAATCCTATCTTTATCCAGCTGATGATGTAGGCCTGTGCAGCCAGGAGCACCAATCCAATTCCCAGCAGAGGACCCAAAAAACGATTAACACAGCGCAATTTTAGAAAAATCAGTGCCAGGATCGGTATCGCAACATAGTATTCGAACTCCACCGAGATCGCCCAGAAGATCCCCTCCGGATATAAGAGGAACGCGTGCTTCGAGAGGGAAAATCCTCGCCCGCCGAACATATTGTCTGCGAACTTAGGCAGGATGAGGAGGAGAGCTAGCGTGGTATAGTAGAGCGGAAGAATTCTTAGGGCTCTACGTGCAAAGTATCGGGCCGTCTTTTCCACAAGTGGCGGCGTGGCGAGGGCCAGAATCATCTGTCGTGTTAAGAGAAACGAGCTCAGGATGAAAAAGAGCCAGACTCCCGTCTTGGCGATCGGTGGAAGGAGTTGGGCAACGTCGGGGATGTATATGGAGTAGTGCCCCACAAGTACGAGGAGGACGGCCAGACCTCGCAGGCCATCGAGGTGAGGAAATCGGAGCGTAAGGGAATCGTTAAGCCGGGGAAGGGAGCCGCGGCGAGTTTCGGGAGGCGTGTTCATACCAACGAGTTGCTCAAAATATAGTGTCGTGGGCTTTTTACCCCCTAATCCCCCGCACCTCAAGGGGCAACCCGTAGCAAGGCAAAGCCGGGCATTTTCTGGTAATAGCTTGAAAAGTTTGATAGTGTCCGGAGGCAGTAAGTTATTCAAACGTGTAATTCGAGGATCTCCTATGAGGCGGCAAGATTGTCGGTGTTGTGGAAGTAAGAGTCTTTTAAGATTTCTAGACCTGGGCAAGATGCCGCTGGCGGGAGGATTCTTGGCTAATACCAAAGAGGCCGTCGCTCAAGAGCAGCAGTTTCAGCTCGACGTAGATGTGTGCCAAGATTGTGGTTTGGTTCAGATTACGGAAGTAGTCGACCCAGAGATAATGTTCCAAGACTATTCGTTCTCTTCGAGCACGATCGCACCGCTCGTAAAACATTTTGAAGATTATGCTCAGTGGTTGCATGCGAATCTTCAGCCAAAGTCTGTGCTTGAGTTTGGTTGTAATGATGGTGTTCTTCTCGCGCCGCTCGAAAAGCTTGGCATAAAAGCCGTAGGGATAGATCCGTCTGGCAACATCACTGAGCTTGGCCGTTCCCGCGGTCACGACATTATCACCGGATATTTCGGCGAAAAGACGGCAGAAGATATCGTTGTTAAGTACGGCCAGTTTGATCTCATCACCGGCAGTAACGTCTTCGCGCACAACAACGAGCCGAGCAAGATACTCAATGGAGCGAAGAAGGTGCTTACTCCAAAGGGACTTCTCTGCCTCGAAGTGATGTACGCGGGCGATCTGATCGAGAGCTATCAGTGGGATACGCTTTACCACGAACATCTTACCTTCTACAGCCTCACTTCGTTACAGACGTTGCTGAATCGTCACGGCTTTAAAGTACTTGATGCCGTTCGTATTCCGATGCACGGAGGTTCGCTGCGTGTAGTCGCTACGCTCGATCAAGATGCGCAGGTTAGAGATGGGGCTCTTAAAGTTTTTGCATACGAAAAAGAGAAGAAGCTTGTAGATCCCGAAACATGGCACAATTTTGGAGTGTTCTCGAGGAAGAAGATCGACATCGCGACTGACGTCTATGGAGCTTTGGCGAAGACGAAGAGAATTTGGGCATATGGTGCTGCTGGAAAAGCCACTATGTGGGTAAATGCATGTAAGATGAATTACCTTGAGGCGGTTGTTGATGCATCTCCTCTGCGAGCAGGAAAATTGATGCCGGGAACTCATACTCCGATCGTCTTCCCTGAGGAGATGAAGAAGAATGCGCCTGACCATATATTTGTGACCGCGTGGAATTATGCGGAGCATATTCGGGCGAAGGAGTCCTGGTTCAAGGGGATCTGGTCGGTTCCTCTTCCGGATTTAAGGTTCTTCTAGTCCGCACATGGCTCGTCGCGTAGTAGTGGTTGGGGCGATGGGGATGCTGGGCAGGGCGATGGTATCGCGGCTCAGCCGGCTTTCTGGCGTCGAGGTTGTCGGCACCTACCATGCGGCAGCTCCTTCGAAGCCGGAGGCCCTGGTCAGATTTGATGTTACCTCAGGTGATGATTCACTGAAGATGCTCTTGCGGGGAGCAGATGTGGTGGTAAATTGCTCGGTATCCCTAGCAAGGGCAATGCAAAGCGTATCTCAGGAGAGTTTACTGGAATCTTTTCAGGTGAACTCGGTCTTTCCTAAGCGTCTTGCGCTTGTTGCCGCGCAGCGCGGCGCAAGAGTAGTTCACATCTCCTCAGACGCCGTCTTTTCGGGCAGACAAGGAGCGCCATATTCCGAGGACTCTGTTCCTGATCCCGCAGATGCCTATGGGATCAGCAAACTCTTAGGAGAGGAGAGCGCCGCTAACGTAGTAAACCTTCGCACATCGATAATTGGGTTTGATAAGACCTACCATAGGGGATTACTTGAGTGGTTGCTCTCTCAACCGGCAGGCGCAGTAATCAACGGATACGATAATCATATCTGGCAGGGCGTGACGGTTAGCCAGCTGTCGGAGATGGTTGCCACTCTTGTTGAAAGCAGGACTTTCGATGATAGTAGACGAGAGGGGGCGGTGCATCATTTCTGTCCGAATGAAGCTCTTTCGAAATATGAGCTTCTTGAGCTGATCGCCCAAGAGGCTGAGCTTAATCTGACCGTTCAGCGGGTAAGCGCCCCTGAAGGATCAGTCGATAGGAGGCTGGTCACGAAGCACACAGTCCTTAGCTCTCGCTACGAGGGGTGTCGTGGCATGAAAGAAGCTCTGAGGGATTTATTGGAGAAAGAACATGTCTAAGAAAAAGATCGCATTTGTATTGGGGATTCGACCAGACATTATCCGGGCTGCGTTGATTATGAAGTACCTTAAGCAAGCATCTGACATTCAGGTGGTGTTTATATGGTCTGGGCAACACTACTCAGATAATTTGAAGGGAATCTTCTTCCGCGAATTTCAGATGCCTGAGCCTGATATCGATCTTGGATGCAGTGGAAATACTGACGCAGAGATATCTTCCCAGCTCATCGCGAAGCTTTATCCAGTGCTTGAGGAGATTAAGCCAGACTGCATCGCTTTTCTTGGGGATACAAACACGACGACCGGCTGCATTGCTGCCGCCCAACTTAACATCCCTATTATCCACGTTGAGGGATGTTGGCACTCCTACGATTGGCGCATGCCTGAGGAGAAGATGCGCACTATGATCGACCATCTTTCGGACGTCATCTACACATACGAAGAAGAATATAAGCTCAGAGGAATCGCGGAAGGCTTGAATCCGCGTAATATCGTGGTAGTTCGCAACCCGATCGTCGACATTCTGAACGAGTTCTACTATCCCCAGAAAGAGCGTCTGGATGGAATGGCAGATGAAGAGTTTTTCCGTTCAAGGGGGATCAAGGATGGACAGTTCTACCTCATGACCTGTCACAGACGGGAGAATGTGCATATTGAGAAGTCTTTCCGGGCAATCATGAACCTCATCGAGAACTCTGATTTGCCAGTCTTCTTCCCGGCTAGTTATCGCACTCAGAAAGTAATGAAGGAGATGGGGCTTTCAAAGGTAAAGAATCTTATTGTGGTTGATCCGGTGGGCTATGAGGAGATGCTTATTCTCATGACTCATTCCAAGGCCGTTATTACGGACTCAGGTACCGTTCCGGAGGAGTGCTCTGTTCTCAATATTCCTTGCGTTCAGATGAGGAAAGCTACGGAGCGTCCTCAAGTTTATGATGTAGGTGGATGCGTTAAGTTCGATCCGGATCGGGCTGATAAGTATCCTCCGGAGCTGGTGTTTAAGAAGCTTCGATCGCTTTTCGGTAAGCAGTGGCAACATACCTTGGGCGACGGCCTTTCTTCAAAGAGGGTTGCCGATGACCTCATCCAACGGCTCAGAAGTGGTAACGTGAGAGGACACCTTTACGAGCACAATCATCTTCCTATCCAACGCTCCCTTATTGAAGATGGTATCGAAACCTGAGGTGCGGCGGCTTAGGTGGAGGGTTTTACCTCCAACTACCTTCAGCTGATGGTGGAAGTTCATTTCAATCGTACCCGCTCGGGTTCGGTGGTCTACGAGTGCGACGGGACCGGCCATCCGGAGGTTTGTACTCCTGAGGGGGCGACGTGAGGGGGGTAATTAGTTGGATTTCCTTAGAGTTAGGGCCACTTGGCTTGCTTAGGTAGTGTAGGCATGATATCAGGGCGGAGCCCCATTGGGCGGGCTCCGGCAATCCAGCGGAGTCGACATCTGACTCGTGGAGACTTTTCATGACTGTACGTTCTTATCTACGAACTCCCGCCAGTTTCTTTAAGCGCGAATTGTTGCTTCTTAACTCAAACCTCAGTCGTCTGCTCTATGATTTTATCGTATTCGCTGCAACAGCACTCGTTGCGAATGGCTTTTCATATGTCTACTCAGGTCAGGCATATGCAAGTTTTATCGCTGTTCCGTGCCTCGGAATAGTTGCTAACTACATCGTTGGTGTTTACGGAAGGTTTCGTGTAGGCGGTGGCTTGCTGAAGGCGGTGATTTTGTCCGCGTCATCTCTGATAGTGGCGGGATACATCGTAGCAACGACACACGATTGGACAACGGCGTCTCTGTGGGTGTCGCTCGCATGGGGGCCTCTCGTCTTGCCGCGAATGTTTTTGAATCTCAATCGCCGGACCAATGGTAGCCCTATGTCGCGGACCTTAACAAAGGCGATTAAGGGTGGAGGTCCAGTTTTGGTAGTTGGTGGGGGAGGCTACATCGGAAGTCACGTTGTTCACCAGCTGCTTCAAGAAGGATATGCCGTCCGCGTTCTTGATAGTCTTTTCTACGGCAAGGATAGCTTGGCAGAGTTTGCCGATAATCAAAATTTCGAATTAATCGATGGAGATGTCACTGACATCAGTAAGTTGGTTCGAGCTACTGACGGGGCTTCGGCTGTAGTGCACCTCGCAGGCTTGGTGGGGGATCCGGCGTGTGCGTTGGATGAGAATTACACGCTCCACTCAAATGTGATTGTTACGAAGATGTTAAAGGAGGTTGCGCTTTCCGCTGGAGTGCAGCGATTTATCTTTGCTTCAAGTTGCTCTGTATACGGCGCTAATGATGACGTCGTGAGTGAGACAAGCGAGTTAAACCCAGTCTCCTTGTATGCGCGAACGAAGATCGCAAGTGAAAAGGAACTGCTGGGGTCGGTAAGTGACGAGTTCTTCGTTACTATCCTTCGTTTTGCCACGGTATTCGGGCACTCCCGTCGGCCGCGATTCGATCTGGTTGGTAATTTGTTTACCGCGCAAGCTTTGAATGATGGCAAGATTACCGTGTTTGGTGGTGACTCGTGGAGACCTTTCATTCATGTCGCTGATATCGCACGAGCGATTGTGTTGACATTGAAGACTAATCCGTTCCGAGTGCAGGGCCAAATTTTGAATGTGGGTGACGCTCGGCTCAACATGACGATCGGTGACCTGGCAGATAAGGTGAAGGCTGTAGTTGAAACTGATAGGGCGGTTGAGATTGTCTCGCACAAAGATAGCTCTGAGAGAAGAAACTATAACGTCTCGTTTGATAAGATCCGACGAGTTATTGGTTTCAACGCTGTTCACATGATCGAGGACGGAGTTAGGGAAATGGTCGCTGAGTTTAAGAAAGGGACCTATGCAGATTACAAGGCTTCGAAGTTCAGCAATTTGGAGGTAACAAAGCGAGTAGTTGTTGATTTCCAAAATCCTAAGAATACGGAGAATCTGTATCGTCCGTACAATTTGTCCGACGTTGTAGGCGGGTAAAGAACCGTATGCCGGAGGTTTTCGCTGGGCAGTTTGACGTGGTGTCTCGAAATCGATTGGCGGTCATCATTCCGATGTTCAATGAGGAGCGCGGCGCAGAGCGTTGCGTTCGGGAAGTTGTGCGGGTGCTAACTGCTAAGCTGCCTGATTCGAGGCTGTTTGCTGTAAACG